>Ga0115002_10001679_pt1 | contig 30050 bp, 24 predicted proteins | sample ArcticOcean_MG_C_8_FD_89576 | JGI IMG/M metagenome (GOLD analysis project Ga0115002, IMG submission 89576) | Marine microbial communities from western Arctic Ocean - ArcticOcean_MG_CB11_86 | ecosystem: Environmental > Aquatic > Marine > Oceanic | place: Arctic Ocean: Canada Basin | collected... | reverse complement strand
CGCGAAATCTGCGCAATCGAGTGGAGGTCGTCTTTCCCATTGAAGATCCAGACTTGCAGGGACGACTCGTGCAGTTTTTGCAACTGACGCTGGCAGATCGAGTCAAAGCACGCGCATGTCAGGCGGATGGTAGATATCTTCGCATGGAAGCACAGGAAGGCGAAGCCGCCTTCGCGATGCAGGACATGCTCATGTCGATCACCCACGGATCACGACCACCAGCCGATCTGCCGCAGTTGACAGGTTGGTCTCGGGTGGCAGTGGACGAAGAGACGGCGAGACGAGCCTGAGCATGGCCGCTGACACCCGAAAACTACTTGAGCAACTCCAGCGGCCATTGGCTGCCGACAATCCGCGACTGGGTATCGTGTTGGCAGCAGGCCATGGCAAACGCATTCGCTCTGCCACGTCCAAGATGCTGCACGAAATCTGGGGACGTCCCACGGTACAACGGGTCGCCGACGCCGTCGCCAAGGGTGTTGAGAGTCCCAATCAGGTGATCGTCGTCGGGATCAAAGGCGAGGAAGTCGCGCGGACCCTCGACGCACGTGAGGGCCGAACCTTCGCCTACCAGGAGAGTCCGGTTCTCGGCCTGCCCGGCGGCACGGGAGACGCCGTCCGTGTCGCCCTCGAGCAGTTCGACTCGAGTGACCGTACGGTCTACGTCTTTCCCGGTGACATGGGTTTGCTTACGCAGCGAGTCGTCGCCCAATTCCGCCAGGACTTCGAAGCACAATCATGTGATATGATGGTACTCACCGGTCTGTATGACGGTGCAGCCGAAGGCAACTACTACGGCAGAATCGTTCGCGTACCCGAAGTCGATAGTCAGGGCGCGCCGACAGGTGAAGATGCCGGACGGGTGATCGCCATCAAAGAGCACAAGGACATTCTCGGACTACCCGTCGGCGGCAACGAACAACTGAGTTACAAGGGGATGAATTTCACATTCACCCGTGACGAACTGCTGCAAGTCAACGAGATCAACACCCTCGTCGTTGCCTTCCGTGAGTCTGCCCTACGCGAGCATATCGGTGCCATGGACACGGACAATGCTCAGGGCGAACTGATGCTCACCGACTTGGTAGAGATCTTCAATCGCAACGAGCTGATCGTGCGCGCCGTCCCCGCCGTCAGCGAGGAAGAGATTCTTGGCTTTAACGTCAAGAGTGTCTGGCGGCAGATGGAGACGATCGCCATGAGACGATCCTACGAGCGCCTCATGGATATTGTCACCATTGTTGATGAGGATGACTTCTATCTGGACGATGATGTCATCGACCAGATCATCGCCCTCGATGCGAGTAGCGGCCCTCTCGATATCGTCATAGGCAAGGGAGTACAAGTAGGTGCCGGAGTACAATTGGGCCCCAAAGTCCTCCTGGGCGATCGCTGCCGACTCTCGGGAGATGTCGTGCTTGGGGAAGGAGTCCAGATCGGCCCGGGTGTAGAGCTTAGCACCTACCCTGGCCAGACGATGCACCTGCGCGCCGGATCTCAGGTATTGGCTCGCAGCGTATTAAAGGGCAATCTCGATTTGGGCGAGGGCAGCCGCATCGAATCCGGCGTTTTGATGACGGGCAGCAACACCCATCCCATGCACGTAGGCAAGGGCGTGACCATCAAGGGCACCAGTTACCTGTACGGCTGCCAGATCGATGACGATGTAACGATTGAGCATTCAGTGATCAAGAGTCGCCACGTTCACCGCGTGGCGCGCCGGGACGGCTCGGTACAACCCATCCGTTATGTTCTGCCCCAACCCGAAGGCCTCGACTCAATCGCCCCCCTCGACGAATAAGTCAGGTATTTCGCAGCCGTCGCTGAATCAGGCGCTGCGCAGGGTCTCGACCTGCTCACGCCGCACCTTGCACACCATGGTGTATGCAGGGTCGAAGATGTTGCCCAGATCATACTCAACACACTGCCCCAGGAAATGATGCGCCGTTCGCGCCTCAAGCCCGATCTCGTCACTCGTAAGCCAGGCGAGCATCTCCGTCGTAGCGTGTTGAACGCATTGGTCCAACGGACGGGCGTTGCCGACGGTCATCATCCACGTCGCGTCCATGGCCCGCGGCCAGTGGATGGTTCGGCCCTTGATCAGTTCGACACAGAATTGCACGTCAAAGGAGATCTCGACGCCGGTGCCGACGATCTCGCCATCTCCCTGGGCGGCATGTCCATCTCCCAGATGAAATAGCGCACCGGGAGCGTACACGGGAAACTGAACTTCGACGCCCTGCCGGAATCCGCGGTAGTCCATATTGCCGCCGTTGGTCGAGGAAGTGGCTGTCGAAATCGCCTGTCCTGCTGCAGGTGCCACACCGAAGCAGCCGACCATTGGGTCGAGTTTGATGGGTATCCTCGTCATGGGCCCCTCGCCCGTTGCCAGTTGCACAGTGGCCGCCTCGACATCGACATCCCACAAGAAAGAGGGTGCGTTGTCATCGTCGAATTGTGGTTGCGGATCATCACTGAAAACAGGGCGAAAACCCGGGTCCACGACATGGGCCGCTACCTGGCCGCCAGTCCAACCCCAGGGTCGATTCGGCGTCAGTTGATCAAAGCGGACAACGAGGGTATCCCCCTCTTCGGCTCCACGAACGTAGAAGGGCCCCGTCTGCGGATTGCCGCGTGGCGTCACCCGCTCGCCAGAATGATCTCGTCCTCGTGCATCAACGGTTGTCGTGGCGACCGTGTCACCTGAGTCGATCTCCAGAACTGGATCATGCCATCCAATCGTCGTGTGGTAGTGGGTCGGCGAGAATTCGTGATGTGCCATCCTATGCTCCCTTGCCGAGGGTTACTTCCTTGCCTGTTCTGCCAGACTCGTAAATCGCATTGATGATCTCCACGGCATGGCGTGCACTGCCCAGACTGATGTGCGGATCGCGCCCTTCACGAATTGCATCCATCAGATCGAGAATGATCTGCGTATGGCCATCGAAACTGACGGCCAATGGATCGGCAGAGCCACTCTTCTTGTCTACCTTTAGACCAAAACTCTCCAGCATCTGCGCTTCCTGCGAGCCATCTTCGTCGTTGACCAGTTTCCATCCATCGAGAGCACCCTCGCGCTTGCTGACGGAGCCCTCACTGCCATAGAGCATGATGCGCTGATCGAAACCAGGGAAAGCACAGGTCGTGGTGAACAGGGTCCCAATGGCACCACACTCAAACTTCAGCAAAGCGACCGCTTGATCCTCAGCCTCGATATCATGGGCAAAAACACCGAACATCCCCATCACACAAGCAACGGGCCCGGCGAACCATTGCAGCAGATCCACTGTGTGGACGCCCTGATTCATCAGCGAACCACCGCCGTCCGTATCCCACGTGCCCTTCCACGACCCGTGCGCACCATCGTAGTAGGTCTGCTTGCGATACCATGGCAGATGTCCGTGCACGCCGATCAGGTTTCCAAGTTTGCCATCGGCAACGGCATCACGGATCTGCCCATTGAGTGGATCAAGTCGCGACTGGAAAATCCCCGCCGCCTTCACGCCAGCCTTGTCGACAGCAGCAATCAGTTCGTCGATGCGATCCACACGAATATCCGCGGGCTTTTCGACAATCAAATGTTTGCCGGCAGCTGCGACTTTCAGGGCGAGCTCTACGTGGGTTCCGGAAGGGGTGGCAATGTTGACGACATCGACATCATCATCGGCCAACAGTTCATCGAGGTGATTCCAGGCCTTGCAGTCATACTCCTTGGCTACAGGCGCCAGACGTTCTGCGTCAAGATCACAGACGCCGACGAGTCGAGCACCAGGCGCACTCTGCACAGCCTTGCAGTGATGACGGCCCATACCCAGGCCGACGACGGCGAATCCGATTTCAGCGGACATGACAAACTCCAGCGGGCGGCGAGTTCGCATGTATCTGCGATGCCGCGCTCAATGCAAAGGTCAATGGAAGATTCGAAGTTGCTGCGAGCAAGTTAAGTCACTCAGAAGGCGGGGAACACCGTGGTCACACCTTCGTCGTCGCGAACGCAGCCATTGATGACGTCTGCCGGTGCGTCACCGAAGAGCCGATTCGTCCTGCCCACGGTGCACAGATACTTCCGTCCCGTCTGCAGGGCCTGAGTGTCCTTTGCCTCAGCTTCCTTCTTTGCCGCCGAGGCAAGTCGGGCCGGCTTGTATTCGCGCAGTTCAAAGAGATCTACGAATGTGCCGTCTTCGTAGTCATCTACGTAGTCCATCTGCCCATCGGCGCTGACACGAACGTAGAGGTCCTTGAGATTCGCATTGCCTGAGACCTTGTCGAGACTGACGACGGACAGGGCGAAACGAGCATCGTCCTGATGACGCCGTTTCTCCGGTTTGAATCGAAGACAGGCCAGCAGAACTTCCCGCAGCATATCCAGAATCTGGTGGACAATTTTTTCTGGTTGATGCACCTCTGCCAGGACCGCCCAGGCCTGGACACAAACGTGCTTCGCCGTGTCGTCGTAGATCGCTCCCAGATCACTGGGTTTAAGTAACTCGACAGGGACATCACCCGCTTGAGTAGGCTCTGCTCCTTCGAAGGTCAGAGGAGCTGTGCCCAGCGCCGCCTGCAGTTTGTCATCTGAAGCAACGTGACCTTCCGCAACCAGCTCCATGGCAAAGGCCCTACTCGTGATCAGGATCGATTCGACGAATTCCTGCGCTTCGTGGGAGGCAAGCATCGTTGCCGTATCTGCATCGGCTCGCTCGAGTGCGGGGTTGAGGATATCACGATCCGTTTCATCGGTAACCTGACGCAGGGTCTCCTCGAAATAGACGGTGACTGCCTCACGTGTGTACTGCTCACCGTGCGTCTCGGCGAACTCGACATTCACACGCAGAGCTTCCAGCCGAACAAGGGCGCTGGCAGCATGATCGAGAACCTTCCCCAATGATGAGACCTGTCGAGTATCACGTTGAATCTCATGATTCGAGTTCTTCACGTAGTTGAATAGCTGGTTCGCCTCGACCGCGAAATTGCGCTCCATATTTAGAGCCTGATCCGAAATGTTCAGCAGATTCTTAAGTCCCATGAACTTCGCGGCCATCCGAATTGTGGTATAGGCTTTGAAGGTGGGGGTGTTCTCGCGAGTCAGCGCCCGGGCAAGACCGGGAACGTCCCCAATAGCACCAGCGGGGTCGACAAACAGACTCCAGACGATCTGGTCAGCCGACTCGACATTTGCCAAGCCAGTGCACACCTGATTCAGACGCTCGCTGAATTCACCAAATGTGACATCCGCTACATCGACGAAGTCCGTCGGTTCGACGGTCACTCCTTCGACCTTGTTCATATCGACTCGGTCCGAGCCTTTGCCGTCGGAGCGTGGTGTAGGAAGGGGACCCGCTGTTGGCACATCGCCACCTCCACGGCCGCTACCACCTGTCGACGATTTGTGGGCACTGGCACCACCACCACCACCGCCTGTAGCTGCAGGTGGAGGTAGAGGCTTGCTGGGCAGCAAAAGCTTCAGCTTGCCGCTGGGTAGAGGTAGAGGTAGAGGTAGAGCATTGAGACTGGGACGATGGCGTCCGACGTTGCGAGCATGCTCGAGACGCATGGCGATTTTCTGCGCCTCTTCCATGGAGGGGATCTTCGCTCGCAGCGGATTGAATACGGCGATGACCTTCAGACGTTTGACCAGAGGGCTCACGGCTGCGGCTTCGTTGTCATCGTCTTCCACAGACCCGCCAAGTAAATCCTCTGCCTCATACAGGGCGTGAATTGCCGTCTTGAACTTCAGCAGGACCGTGTCGATCGCTGCTACGTCATCTTCGTCGCCGTCGTGACCGTCGTCACCATCGCCATCACTATCCTCGTCGTCGTCTTCTTCATCCTCGTCGTCGTCTTCTTCATCCTCGTCGTCGTCTTCTTCATCCTCCTGATTCTCAACTACCTTAGACGCCGTAGCCGCCGCATTGGGATTCAGGAAGGGATCATCGAAGAATTCGCGGATCGAATCAGACAGATCGCCCGGCCCAAGATGTTTCAGCCCAAGCTGAAGCACCTGCGGCAGTGACGCAGCCCCGTTGATCACGGGATTTAGAACACCGGAGAGGGTGATGTTGGCCCCCTTGAGGATCTTGGCGACGACAACCAAAGCACAGGCGTCGGCGATAAAACGCTCGATATAGTCGTTAGGTCGATCGGAGGCGACGCGTTGGCTCGTTGTCCGATACAACTTGAGCAGGGCAGTCTTGATCTTGCCCTTTGTCAGTCGATCGTCATCAAGGCTGTAGATGAAGGTCGTGAAGTGCAGGACCTTGGCGACCTCTTCTTTGAATTCGAAGATGTCGAGGTCGAGACGACCCGAGCGCAGTTGCAGGATGTAGGGGATTTCAGGTGTCTTGCCAATTGCCAACGTAATCGGATGGCAAATTTCCTTCCACACGCCGAGGGCCTCGAGAGGGTCCATCTTCAGCAGAGTACACCAATGCCGCCAGGTGGTGGCAGGAGTGCGACTCTCGTCCTGTATACGGGCGAGGCCGTCGCTGGATTTTTTGGCCATGCTACCGGGTCTGGGTGCTGGATTCTGACAGAATATGCGTGGGCCTAATGTAATCCCGTAACGTCCTCTACCGCAACGTTCGAGCACACCTGGCAGGGCGAATTACTGTACGTCGTAGCGAACGAAAGAGAGCCAGGCGCCCATGAAAAAGATGACATTCCACAGCACCAGAAGCAGTACATCGGGATAGATGAGCGTCAGTCGATCCCCGACGGGCATATGCGAGAATTGGAACTGTGGCGCATCGCTCAGGTCCACATGGTTGAACTGTTCCATCAGTTCCGGCGTCATACGACCGCGATTCTCGGCCATCACCCGACGGAAGTCTGCCTGCTTTTCCTCGGCGTAGACACCCCATTTCTCCGAAAAAGCCTGCAGAGCGTCGACATATCGCTCTTCCTGCGTGATGCCGGCTGCTGCCAGGTCGAGGCTCGCGAGGGTGAATGACGTCATTGGCGAGATACGTGCGATGAACGCCGACCAGCGCATCTGGTGTCGGACCTGGGCGGTCTGATTGTCGGAAATCTTCTGCACTTCGGCCTCCATTTCCAGACGCATGTCGTCGAAGCGCTGTCGGAGGGCATCGTCGTAGACGTCGTCGCGCTCCTGCTTTTCCTGCTCTTCGCGCCAGGTGGTCTGGATACGCTCACTCCACTCCTGCCGGATCGCCGCCTTCTCGCGTCTCACACTCTCCTGCGATGGAATCGGCACAATTTGTGATACCGCATAGGGAGCCATGTTCGGCAGAGCCAGGACGAAGGCGACCCACAACAGCAGCAAGACGGTGATCGACGTCGACGCGAGTCGCGTTCGGCTGCTGATGAATAGACCGAGTGAAAAGATCGCCGCCAAATACAGCAGAGCCAGACAAAACAGGGCAAGCAGAGACAGCGAAGCGTCCAGGTCCGACTCGACTTCGGGAAATAGCAGCATCAAGAGCAAAGCAAGCAGGAAGGAGACGGTGAAAGGCGCGATGAGCGCGAGGAATCCACCGATCCATTTACCAAGCAGAACCAGGTCTCGAGGTACGCTATAGGAGAGCAGGAGTTTTAGCACCCCCGACTCGGCCTCACCGGATATGGCGTCGTAGCCAAAGGCCAGCGCCAACAGTGAGACAATGACTCCCACGATGAAGACGAAGTCGACGGCAGGAAATAGCGGCAGGACGGGATTGCCTTCCCAGGACTCTGGGAAATCCAGTCGATTGCCGGGCTGAATTTTTACACTTTCCGTCAGTTCCTGAGACAGGCCCCTGACCATGGTGTTCATCAGATTCAGCGGCCGATCGACCGTTATTCCCTCATTAACGGACCAGATCTGGGTGCGTTGTTCGAGTTCGTTGCGGTGCATGACGCGGTTCATGTTATAAGTCGACAACGCCTCACCGTAGTCTCGCGTGAGTACCACAGAGCTCAGCAACATCACCAGCAGACAGACGGCGCACGCAATAGCGAAACGCAGTGAGCGCAACTGATCAAGGAGTTCTTTACGAACGATATGCAGCAGCATAGATGGCCTGGCCGGTCAGGCGCTACGTGACGTCGTAGCGCAGGAAAAACGCAAAGGAAAGCATGAAGAAAAGCACGGCGAAAACGACGAGCAGAAGGATATCGAACATGGCAGCGTCGATCGCCTGCCCGGTGGACTCAGAATATATCTGGAATCGCGGAATTGAGTCTGGATCGAACCAATCCTTGTCCTTTACCTGGGGGCCGGTACGGGTGGCCTCGACGTTGCCCGATCTGTACAGATCTTTGCGCCAGTCGTCCTGGGCCTTCTGAAACCGGTCATTGGCGTCGCGGAATCGGTCAAACAGAACAGGTCCTGTGCCCGCCAGTCGTGTCACGGCGAACAGATAGCTGGCAGATGGCGACAATCTTGCCAAGCCCTGACTGAATGAGACCTGACGGGTCATGCGATCGTTGTAGAATTGATCAAGTTTACGACGCTTGCGTTCTGCGTCCTGCTGGATGCGTTCACTCTCTTCCTGATCGCCATATACCTTGCGTTCGCGAATGGAATCCTGCAGGAGTTGCGCCTCACGATCGATCGCTTGCTGTTCGGCATCGATCACCTGGCGTGATGGTACCGGGGCCACGAGACGCGCCGTGATCGGAGCGAGGTTCGGTACAACGAGAATCCACACGATCCATACCAGCAGAGACAGCAGCAACGCAGTCGAGCCACGGTGAGTCGCAGTGGAGATAAACAGCCCAAGGCTGAAGAAGACAGCCACGTAGAGTAGCGAGATCGTTGTGATCAGGGCGAAACGAACCACATCGTCTGGTCTCAATTCCAACGCACCTGACACGGACAGGTAGACGAATCCGCCGAGGGTCGCCACAAGAAAGGGGGTGGCAATCGACAGATATCCCCCGATCCACTTCGCCAGTAGCACGGTGTCACGTGGAATCGAGTTGGACAACAGAATCTTCAGCGTGCCCTGCTCTTTTTCGCCGCAGATGGAATCGAAGACGAACAGCAGAGCCAGCAGGCTGAGGACGATGTTGACGACGTAGGCAAAATCAGGTGTTTGAAACACATCAAAGAGAACGTTGCGACCAAGTCGAGCGTCGCTCGATTTTACATCGAAACGACTGCGAGATGAAACCTGCGTCGGCAGACTTCCTTCCAGACCACGAGCCAGAATGGCCAGGGGGCGCGGTGCCCGGGCCCCAGGTAGATCCGCCTGTGTCACCTTCTGGAATTGTTCGTTCGCATCCGGGATGGCGGCGAGTTCGTCCATCAGTGACGCGAATTGTGCCTCTGCCTGGATATACTCATCGACCTTCGTCCGATGCTGTGATCCCATGAGAAACATGGACACAACGACCAAGGTGAAGAGCAGGACATAGGTCACGGCAAAACGAAAACTCAGGACGTTGTGAACGATCTCTTTGCGGATAATTCTCAACAGCAGCATGATGATCGGCTCATTGAAAAAGGAGGACCCCGAAATCATCGGGACTGTGGTCACCACTGTAGGTACGAACCCACTGATTGTATTCCTCGCCGCGGTAGACGCGGATCAGATTGAAGCCCCAAATGGTGCCTGGTGCAGGTGCTGGAATGTTGGAATCGTCGAAGTCGATTCGGTATTCGACGGACCAGTGATCTGAACCGACGTTGACAACGAGTGTATCGTTCGCCCGCCAGGATTCGTCACTGAAATCGGCGTTGAAATCGCCCCTCTCGAATGCTTCCTGTCGAGAGCGCGCAATCCACTCGTCTACCCTGACGCCGAGACTGTTGATACCGATGTGGGCATAAGAGCGGTGATCAAAATTCGTATCGATGAACAATTCGATGATGTCGTCAGTCCAGATACTCACGTCACCGATAGGCCCCCCTCGTAGTTATCTGCGATCTCCTGCATATCGGGGGTGACTTTGGCGACCAGATCCTGCGGCTCGGAATCCTCACCGTAGAAACCGATCCAGAGCGATCTCGCTGTTCGTCCAATGAAAAAGTGAGATGCGTGGTCTGACGGGGTCGCCGCAGTATGTGAAAAGGAAAACTGGTAGGTGCCATCAGCTCGCGCCGCGCGTGACCAGACGTCGTCGTCGAGACGACCGTCAAGAGTAGGTGTTTGTGGCAAGAGCGGCACGTCCAGTAGCAGTCCGTGCGCCCGCAGCGAGTCGATGCCACGTTCACTGTCGTTGTCGTATATGAACCTCGACAGTCGGTACTGAGCTCGCTGACTGGAAAGATCCATCTCGAGGGCCGCTACAAATAGAGATTCCGCTTCTGCGAGTCGTGCTGCGAGGGCCGCTTGATTCGCCTTATCCAGCAGTGCGTCCACCTGACTGGCAACGCGGATCATCGCCTCACGTGCGACGGGTAGACTCTCATCCCTCAGGAGCTTGCGGGCCATGAGATCAACCTCGGCCTCCTGCTCAGGCTGCCTCTTGCCGGCAAAGCCATCGATGGCGATCAGTGCCTCGAGTCGGACACTTGCACTTGGATCACTGAGCCCCTCGATCACTGCATCGAGCAATTGCGTGCGGCGGTGCATACCGACGAGGCGGAGTAGCCGCGCTCTCAGATCCGCATCAGAACCGCCATCGAGGAGCCCCGTCAGGGCCGCAGCGATGCGAGCATCTTCGACACGCATCATCAAACTCACGAGAATTTCGACGAGGGCCGCTTGCGCTTGTTTTTTCTCAGGATCAGCCAGCGCTGCCAGCAGGGGGCCGACAGCCTTCTCCTTGGCGAGAAGCAATTCCTGCGCAGCCGCTTCGCGCTCGTCTTGCGATCCGGACAAATCGTCGATGAGATCTTCTGGCCCTGGGGCGCAAGCGCCCAGCAGGTTGACGAGAATCATCCCGTATGTGCAGACGAATCCTCGTCGCCACTTCATGGCAGTCAAAGCTGCCTCCTGGTAGGGGGTCAGGCAGCCTGCTCGGCCGGTTGACTAACATACTCGACGTAAATTTTTTCGAGATCCTCTTTTTCCAGTTCGCTGCTTGTAAAGATTCGCTTGAGATTGCCCCCGACCATAATGCCGACTCGATCGGCAATTTGCTTGGCTCGAAAGATGTCATGTGTCGTCATCCAGATCGCCTTGTTCTCCTCGCGTAGCTCTGCAAGCAATTGCAGGAACTCCGCACCACTTTTAGGATCGAGACCTGACGTAGGCTCATCGAGGAGGATCACTTCGGCATCTTTCATGATCGCGATCGCAATACCGAGTTTCTGCCGCATGCCCTTCGAGAAGCCCTTTACGCGACGATCGAATGCATCGTGCTGCAGTCCGACACGCCCCATGACCTCTCGGTATTCGTCATCCCCGACGGCCTTGCGACCACCCAACTTTGTGAAGAACTCAAGATTCTGACGTGCCGTGAAATTGCCATAGAGCATGACATTCTCCGACACATAGGCGACGTGTTTTTTTGCTTCCAAAGGATCCTTCGACACGTCGATACCGCAGATCTTGACGGTGCCTTGTGTCGGCTCCGTAAAGCCCAGCGACACCATCAGCGTCGTCGTCTTTCCCGCGCCGTTGGCTCCGAGCATGGTAAAGATCTCCCCCGGCTCAATCGTCAGGGAAAGATCATTCACCGCGTGAACGTCTCCGTAGTGCTTGGACAGATTGATGATCTCTAGCATCCGACACGACCTCCGCAGGGCATAGACCAAAAGGGAATTCGACGTAACAGTGGCTGGCAAAGGTGACCTATGTCAAGCGTTTCGCCATGGTCGCACGTCAAAGAACGCCCCATCGTCTACGCCCAGTAGGGCTGAAAACCGATGAACCACGCGCAATCTTGACAGGGTCCGCCTTGCACGTCTAACCTATTCAGATCAACCACAACCAAACCTCTGATTTTCTTGAACTTGCGACCTAATTACGCCTTTCTCCTGATCCTTAGCACCTGCTTGTGGCTGCCTTGTCAGGTGATGTCTGCCGACACGGATCCACTTGTGGACTCCGATCCATCTGTGGATTTCGATCCATCCCTGGATTTCGGTCCCACCTTGCCCCGGATGATCGAGGCGGCATTGGAGGGCAATCGCGATCTACAGGAGGCACGCGAACGCATCGACGAAGTTCATGCCGATCAGGTGGTCGTTCGATCGCGCCTCATGCCGCACCTGAGTTTGTCGGCATCCTACGATGGTCTGCGTACCGGAGCACGGGGCGAAATAGCGGACGATGTCTCGTCGCAGCTGCTGTATCAGCAGCGTTTGTTTGAGTTTGGTCCTCATGCAGCGCAAGAGGTTCGGCTGCGCAGCGATCTTCGCAATGCGATGTTCGAATACGAAGAACAGGTGTACACCGTGCTGTCGAGAGTATGGGAGGTGTACCACCTGATCCTGCTGAAGAACGAACAGATCGCTCTCCGCCAAGCCTCGCGAGACAGCTTCGAAGTGTTCCTGCAGAAACAAACGGCACGCTTCGAGGAGCGCCTCGCCTCCGAAGAGGATATGCTGCAGGCCGAACTCAACGTGCTGAATGAAGAATTGCAGATCAACAGCCTTCAGCGAAGACAATTCAACGATAAGATGGAGCTCCTTCGATTAGTGGGCCGCCCCATCGGCGCATCGATCAATCCCAGTGGCTCCCTCGCGCCGATGACCATCGACCAGGACGAAGCGGTGCAAATCGCATTGACGCGCGACGTGCAGATCGGTTTGAACACCCAGTTGCTGACCGAACAACAGAGAGTCGTACGCGAACAACGATGGGAATACGCCCCCGACCTGTCCCTGCAGGCTGGTGTCGACGATGGTCGTCGCAGTGCCTCTGTCACCATCGATCGTGAGAGCCGAACCTGGGGGGTTGATATGGCGGCCGGTCTCAGCCTCGACGAGGCCCAGACCCGGGTTCCAGAGGAGGGCGCTACCTGGCGCACCCAACTTCAGGCACGGATTCCGCTATTCGAGGGCGGTATTCGCATTGGGCAGGAGACCCTCGAACGAGCGCGCCTTCGACAGATTGAGATTAGCCTGCGCGACCTGAAAGCGGGGGTCGAGTTGCGGGTTCGTCAGGCCTTCCAGTCCATGCTTGAAGCCGAAGAGGAAGCGCGTCTGCAGGAACGCTTCGTCCAAATTGCACGACGCCGACTGGGGATCAACCAGTTCCTGCAGGAGAAGGGCCAGGCAGACGAGGCCAAGCTTGAGACGGTTCGCTCCGCCTTCTTCAATGCGCAGGATCGCTTGTTCACCATTCAGTCAACCTTCATCCAGCGGCAGGCACAACTTCGTCGGCTCATGGGCTACGTCGAATGAAACGCTGGCTGCACATCTGCGTGCTGCTGATCACGCTGGTCCCGGCACTGGTCTGGGCCGCAGCTGGACTGACGCGTCAGCAGCAATTGAGCAAGCTGCGGCTCGAGGAACGTCAGTTTCAACTGCAACAGCGGACGGATGCACTGCAGACAGCTCGCAGTGAATTGGAGGCGACTCGCGATCTGTTTGATCGGGGGTTTGTTCCCCTGCTGACCTTCAATCAGACCAGCAACAGCTATGCAGATGCGCGCCTGCAATTGGAAGAGTCGCAGATCCTGCTGGAAGAGACCAAGCTCGACCTGCTGAAAAATGCGACACGCATCCTCGTGCGGGATGCACGCAAATACAGAAGTCCGGATGGCAAGAGTATGGTAGATATCGTGCTTGAAAATGCCTCCGATGTAGAGGAAGCGTTGATCGTGAATCCCGGGCTCGACGAAAGCCAGCTGCGCAGCCTGCTGAAAGTAGAAAATATCTTCGTGTCTCTGGTGAATGGTGCCATCGTCGGCGAGCCCTATGAGACACGCATTCCAGCATTGGCCGTGGGCGAACGGCGGACACTCACATTCAGATTGCTGCGCGATGAATCTTCTGTCGCCATCGATCTGAGTTATCTCGACATCAAGGGTGACCGCATCCCTGTGATTTTGCGCAAGGGAGGTGATCAGGAGTTGCCGAGCATCAACTCAGCTCAGTTCTCGCAGTCGGGCGAGTTACAGCAGAATGTGCGTTTCGACCTCACCCTCGAGCGTTTGTCCGACGAGGAACGGAGTTTCGCCCTGGTAGTGATCGGGTTGCCGCAGCGAATCGAGACGTCCTTCGTCGATGATGGCGCAAAGGTCAATCAGGTCAAATTCGACGAAAACAAGGCACGGGATACGCTGGCCCTGCAGTTGGAAATCCCAGAGAAACTCGATCGACGCTACATCGGCCGTACGCGGACCTTCTTCGCCCTTGTCACTGAGACCAACCAATACGGTCTGATTCGTGATCTGCGCGCCAAGTATGGCGACGATTCAGTGCCCGAGGCAGAAGTGAAAGCCCTGCGCTGCCAGTATGTAAAACTGGAGTTGATCGCTAAAGGCACGGGTAAGCTCGAGGTGTTGGTCGCCAACAAATATCAGGAGATCGGTGTTGGCGAAGAGCTGAGGATCCGCGTCGAATTTCTCAACCGCGGCTCTGTGGCGGTGCAGAACATCAAAGCCGCCCTCGATCTGCCGTATCAGTGGGAGAGTGAAGTGGACCCGCTGACGATCAAGCGACTCGAACCGGACGAACGTGGCACGGTCAACATTCTCGCTCGTGCCCCCGTCGACATTGCTGTCGGCAACTATGAACTGGGCATCGAGGCACAGGGACAGGTAGGTAACGAGAATATCGAGTCCTTGGAAAAGAACATGAATATCCACGTGACGGCGAGCTCCAATGTTGCGGGCAATGTCATCCTCATTGGCATTCTCATTTTCCTCGTCGTCGGCATTGGCGTGGCAAGCGTGAGGATCAGTCGCCGATGAGCAACCACAGCAGACTCCTCAGATTCTCATTCCGCGTTTGGTGCGTTGGCATGTTGTCGGTATCAGCCGCTGCGGCAGCGACAGCCTCCGACAGCCTCCTTGTATCTGGCGCAGCAGCAGATTCGACCTTCACGGATCTGCGCACAAAGGAACAACGCCTCTACGACATCAAGTTGCGTCGAGCCAGTTGGGAAGTGGAACGGCGACGGCTGGAGATGACGAACAAGGAAACCGAATACGATGCCATCAGTGCCCTGTACGAGGAGAAGATCGAGACCCTCGACCGGCTCAACTCGTCTCGGCGCGCCTTTCAGCTGGCAGAGATGCGGTTTCAAGAATCGTCTTTTGAGAAAGAGCGTACTCGCCTCGAGTTTCTGCGCGATGCGACCCATGTCGCCATTGTGGAAGCGCGAAAGTATCGGACGCTCGGCGGCCGACGACAGGTTGATATCACCCTGCGCAATGCATCTCAGCTCGATCAGGCCATGTCACTGAATCCAGATCGTGATGAAGCCGCCGTGCGGCCTCTGCTGGAGATTCAGGGACTAAGGGTTTCCCTGACCAACACCTCTGGTACGATCATCGCCGAACCCTATGAGAGCCTTGTCGAAACGCTGCCCCTTGGTGATCAGGTCAAGCTGACCTTCCGACTGCTAGATGACGACGACGAATTGAATGTCAACCTCACCTTCATCGATCAATACCAGGAAGACCGACAGATTGTCCTTCGTCGTGAATCGACACAGGACCTGCCGACGGTGAACTCCGTGCAATTCTCACAGGAGGGGAACCTGAATGAACGTATTCGTTACGACCTGGTCCTTGAGCGACTGGCTGAGGACGAGAAAACCTTCCGTCTCGCACTGGTGAATCTACCTCGGGAGATTACGCCAGCCTTCATGGATCCGTCGACGAATGCAAGTCTCACGCAGGTGAAGTTCTCAGAGCAGGTGACGCGGCAACAGCTGGAACTTGAACTGCAGATTCCGGAGAAGCTCAGCCGCCACTATGTCGACAAGACCCTCGAATTCTATGTCTTTGTCACAGATACTGACGGTTTCAAGCGCATTGGCGAGCTGAACCGGACGCATGGATCTGAACCGATCCCGCTGGAAGAGATCAACACGATCCCCGGAAGCAAGGAACTGTTCGAACTGATTCCGCGCGGTCGAGGTGCGCTGGAAACAATCATCGCCAATCGCTATCAGGAGATCCGGAGCGGCGAGGAAGTGTCCGTGCGCGTCGATCTGTATAACACGGGCACCCTCGAAGTGCTCAAGGCGCATCTGGTCCTGACACCGCCACTGGATTGGACCTGGTCCAGTCAGCCCGATACGATCAACCGGATCCTTCCCGGCGAGAAGGAGCCCGTCAACATCACCCTGGTCCCACCTGAGGAAATTGGCGTCAGTGAATACGATGTGCGCATCGAGGCCGCCGGCTACGAGGGTGAGGAACGTATCGAGGCACAGGAGAAGGACATCACGATTCGCATCGAAGAGCGAGCGAATGTCATTCGCAATGCGTTAATTATCGGGACGGTGATTGCACTTGTCATCGGCGTCGCCGTAGGGAGTATCAAGGTATCGCGCCGCTGAAGTGACTTTTGCGCAATGGGTTGCAGTAGCGGCCTGTTTGGGCATCCCGTATATTCTCAGGCGTTCGCTATTGAGAGCATCACGCACGCACGAGCGTCGACGTCCGGCGAACTAGAGACAGCAAAGGGCTTCTATATATGAGATACGACATCGGGGATCTGCTGAATTCCTGGCCCTTCGATCCCGATGAATTCATTGCCCGTCGCATTACAGCCCGTGATGGCTCTGAGAAAGTCCAGATTCGCATCGACATGGGGATGCTCCAACTCGAATTGGAGGGTCGTCCCGATGGTCAGAAGCCACATGGCTGCGATTCGTTGCTCGAGTTCTACCGGGCGGCGCAAAAGGGCCGTGTCGCTCGAGTGACTCGCGACGGGGTTCTCGATGAGGATGCTTGCGAGGATCTGTTTCAGGAGGCCTGGCAATATTATCAGCGATATCTTGCCCTGTTCTACTTGGAAGACTACGCCAGCGTCATACGTGACACAGGCCACAATCTCGAGATCTTCGATCTCGTCTATGAATACGCAGATTCGGATGAAGTGAAGTGGTATTTCGAGCAGTATTTCCCACACGCGGTGATGATGCAAGTTCGTGCTCAGGCGATGCAGGCCCTGGAGCGCAACGATTATCCGACGGCCCTGAGACGCGTTCGCGCCGGCATAGAGCGCATCGATGAGTTCTCAGGTGAGTGGGACGGCGATACGGACGTCATGGAGGGCGATCTGCCCGAATTGACATTCCTGAAGGACTGGTACGAGGAGTTGGAAAAGGATCGTCCACTGTCCGATAAGGAACAGCTCGAGCGCGATCTTCACGTTGCAGTGGAGGCTGAGAACTTCGAAGAGGCCGCCAGACTGCGGGACAAACTACGCACCATGCGCCCCGCCTTTCTCGGCCAGTCGACACAGCGCTCGTCGATGTAGCGCTGGTCGATGTAGCGCTGGTGATGTTTGGGGCCGCCGCGTGGCTGCGTCCGCATCGCGTCTTGCCGAATATGAAAACAGGCCCATTCCCATTAGGGGGTGGGCCTGTTTTCGTCATGCTCGGAATGTGCCGAATCTACAACCCCAGCACATCTCCCATGTCATACAAGCCTGGTTGCGCGGTGGCCGCGTAGCGAGCCGCCCGCAGCGCTCCGGAGGCGAAGGCATCGCGACTGGTCGCGTGGTGCCGCAGTTCGAGATACTCGCCTGGGGCGCCATAGAACACGGAGTGATCGCCCGCCAAATCACCCAATCGCAAGGCATGCATCCCGATCTCCTTCCGTGTTCTCTCACCCGTCACCCCCTCTCGACCGTGGACGACGACATCGGGTAGATTGCGTTCCAGGCCAGCCGCTGCACGCTCAGCCAGACGCAAAGCAGAGCCTGAAGGGGCATCCACTTTCAATCGATGATGAGCCTCTACAACCTCAACGTCGTAGTCGTCCCCCAGAATGGCCGCAGCTTGTTCAACCAGACGAAACAGCACATTCATCGCCGTGGAGAAATTTGGCGCAAAAACGCAAGGAATCGGGGCGACACTTGTCTTGAATGTGGCCAGTTCCGTGTCGGTGAAGCCCGTCGTTCCAACGACCATCGCCCGACCTGCGGCGGCACAAGTTGCTGCATCCTGCAAGGTCGCCTCGGGCAGGGTGAAGGCGATGGCGACGTCGCCGCCATCGACCTTGCTCAGATCGTCGACCAGTTCCACACCCAATTCTCCAGCGCCAGCTATGACACCCGCATCGCGGCCTATATCTGAGTGGCCCGGCCTCTCGGTTGCCCCGACCAATCGCAGGTCATCCGCCTCAGTGGACAAATGAATCAGCCTCTGCCCCATGCGACCACTGGCACCGCAAACAATCAGATCAGTCATCAGACGTGACCTAATAGCTACCGGTATAGATGAGATCTTCGATCTGACTCGCGTCCTGAAGGCGCGCTTCGATGTCGAGGTCGAAGAAATCACCGATCGGCGTCAGCAGTCCCGGATCATTGGCAAACAGCTGCCGCGCCGCAGCCAGCGCCACATCAATGCCTTGGCGTGTGAGCTTTCCGAGTGGACGCCGGCAAGGCCCCGATGGCATGCCGAGGATATTCATCAGAGTCTTCACCGGCACGGGATTCCTCGCCTTGCATTGCACGGTCCCATGCGGCGACGTCTCTGTTGTGGTCACTCCAACAACACCAAACAGAGGCTTCATATCGGCGGCAAGTTTGTCGGCTGCCGCCATGTCACCGGCGGTGATCGCCTCAGCGAGTCGCTGAATAGGACCGGGCAGGATATTCGACATGACAGAGATGACACCCGCCGCTCGGATATCGGCACGCGTCATCATCTCCACCGTTCGATCGTCGTCACCTGAAAGAATGATGTAGTCGTCGCCGCAGACGGCCCGCGTGTGCGCCATGTTGTCGTAGTCGCCGGTTGCTTCCTTCACAGCACATACATTCGGGTGCTCAGCATAGAGAATCGCCAGGTCCTCCGGATACATCATGGTGCCCGTGCGTCCCGGAATCACATAGGGGATGATGGGCATCTGTGGAAATTCTGCGGCGACAGGCGACACGTATTCGCGGCGAATCTCGAGTGAACTGGGGCCGTTGTAGTAGGGGTCGACGAGCAACACCGCGTCGACACCCAGATGAGATGCGTGCTCGGTGCCTGCGATGGTCTCGCGCGTTGAATTGGACCCTGTGCCAGCGATCGATTTGCAGCGTCCCTTGCAGGCTTGTGCAATCTGCTTGGTCACCTGATTGTGTTCTTCCCACAACAAGGTGGGGCTTTCACCGGTGGTACCGACGGCCAGTATTCCTTCAATACCGCTGCTAATTTGAAATTCAATCAACCGCTCCAATCCATCGTAGTCGACGGACCCATCGGCACGCATTGGCGTAATCGAAGCGGTGTAACAGCCCTTAAACATGACGCTCTCCGTCGCCGGATGGCGGACCGGCCGTGGGTGTGATTCATGGGCCATAGGTTGGCCCTGTTTCTTCAAGTGAATAGTTCTTCAAGTGAATAGCCGTGAGGTACGCCTTTGTCTTGCGAAGGTGCAGGAACTAGGCGAGTCTTCGAAGACCGGTCGGCAAAAACCGGTCGATGAAGACCAGCCGGTCTTGGGGGAAGCCAGCCGGTCTGTTGGGAAGATTGCAGCGCAGCATCCGAATCCGAATCCGCGATGATAAAGTGACCCGAACACAGTGTCAACGCGATGAAATTGTCGTAACGCAACACTGCGCACTCACTTATGACGTGACACTGAAATAGCAAAGGAAGATTCCAAAGATGAGCAACGAGCTGAGCATGCGGTATGGGTGCAATCCACATCAGGCAACTGCCCGCTGTATCGCGTCCGGCGAACTGCCGATCGAAGCCCTGAATGATACACCCAGCTACATCAATCTGATGGACGCCCTCAACTCCTGGCAGCTGGTGCGAGAGTTGCGTCAGGCGACGGATTTGCCAGCTGCAGCATCATTCAAACATGTCAGCCCTGCAGGCGCCGCCGTCGGGATCCCTCTAAGTGATCAGTTGCGGCAGGCACTGTTCGTCAGGCAGGACGACCTAAGCCCCCTGGCCTGCGCCTATGCGCGTGCCCGCGGGGCGGATAGGATGGCCAGTTTTGGTGATTGGATCGCCGTGAGTGATCCCGTCGATGTCTCGACGGCTGAGTTGATCCGAGTCGAAACATCCGATGGCATCATCGCCCCTGACTACGAAGAGGGTGCCCTCGAGATCCTCAGGAAGAAGAAGGGTGGTAAATTCCGGGTTGTGAAGATCAACCCGGAATACGAGCCCGATCCACTCGAGCGTCGGCAAATTTTCGGTCTCGAACTTGAACAATATCGAAATGACTTCATACCCGATGCTGAATTCTTCAGCAATGTGGTCACGCAGAATACGCAACTGAGTCGCGCTGCCATCAGAGATCTGACGGTCGCAACGATCGGTGTGAAATACACTCAGTCGAATTCTGTCGTGCTCGCCGTGGATGGACAACTGGTGGGCGTCGGCGCCGGCCAGCAGTCACGGATCCACTGCGTACGTCTGGCCGCTGACAAAGCCGACCGCTGGTATCTGCGTCAACATCCAGCCGTGCGTGACATTCGCTTCGCCAAGGGACTCAGGCGGGCCCATAGGGACAATGCGATCGATCTGTTCTTCGAGCAGGAGCTGACGGGGGCCGAACAGAGTGCGTGGGAAACCTGTTTCCGCTCAGTCCCCGACAGACTGTCGACGAGCGAACGCAAAGGCTGGTTGGATTCGATGCAGGGCGTCGCCCTCAGCTCCGACGCGTTTTTCCCCTTTCGAGACAACATCGACCGTGCCAGTCGCTCAGGCGTCGAATATGTCGTCGAGGCAGGCGGTTCCATTGGCGACGACTCGATCATCACCGCGGCCAATGAATACGGCATGGTGGTCGTATTCTCCGGTGTGCGTCTCTTCCACCACTGAGCTCACGTCGGCGACAGTTCCGGGACCGACAGATGCCGAAATGCGCTTGACGGTGCATCTGCGTAGCCACAGGTGGAGACCTGCGGCGGTGCCCCTATACTGACTTCGTCCTCGATCTGGACGTCTTGCTCGCATTGGGAGATCCGATTGTCCACCAAGCCGATGGACGTTGCCGTCCCGGCAACACGAATTCCAATGCCTTTCCCCTCGCCGTCGATCCGATTGCCTGCGAATAGCAGGTCGTGGGCATCACTGGTGATATCCACCTGGGCGCCGCCATTTGCACTGATGTGACAGCGACACACGTGACAGGAGTGCACCTCGACCGGGCGAGGTGACGGCCGCACCAATAGACCCACTCTGCGATTGTTACGGATACGGCAATCCTCGATCAGATTGTGGCAATCACGGGTTCCAATCGACATGCCGGAATCGTTGTGTTCGAAATCGCAGTCCCTCACGGTGATGTGATTGGCGCGAACACAGAAGAAAAACCCACTCTTGGCATTGTCTCGCCCGCCGCAGGATTCGAACAGAACATTCGTGCTCCCCGCACCCGGATGCAGACCGTTGCCGGAATTGCCGTCAAAACGACAGTCACGGATCACGACATCGCGGCACATCTGAAAGCTCAGCCCCTCACCATCGTAGTCCGTCTCCCGAATCCCGGTGATCTCCAGGTCTCGACTCTGGTAGAAGTAGATGGCGCCACCACGACAGCCGCCCATATTGCGATCGCTGGCGGCTCGATTGCCCTCCAAGCGTAGGTCACGCACTGCCGCCGATTTGATACGGTGGCCGAAAACCAGTGGATACACCGTGGTCAGAGCCGGTTTGTCCTCGGCCCGATAGTCGGCCTCAATGCCGTGATCCAAGCCAACCCAGTTGTCCTGAATCCAGGTGATCGTGGCGAAGGTTTCATAGAAGCCACCGTGTGCATTGCCGTCGTGGACAGAGACGGTCATCCCGACCTCAAGACCAGTCGCATCGGCCAGAGGCACGTCACACATGCCGTAATTGTGGTATCCGGAAAGAGGATAGATCTGCCCCGGACCTTTGCGCAGCACGGTACGATCGCCCTGCCCAGTAAGTTCGACGCCACTTCGAAGTGTCAGGCCCCGATCCAGTGTCAGATCCATTGCCGGCAGAACGACTCTCCCCCCCCCGTCTCTGGCCAGGGCATCGATATGGCTCTGGATCTGACGGGCAGTCGCTGCCTGTTCAGGGCTCAGCGAAATCTCACTGTTCATGATTGGATGTTCCTATATGATGGGTGCAAGCCAGCCGCCGTCGATTGGCAAAGCGACACCGGTGATCCATTCGGCGTCATCCGAGGCCAGAAATGTGCACGCCCGAGAAATGTCTGTGGGCACGCCAAGTCTTGGCAGGGGTGTGCGCTCCCGTGCTTCGTCAATCTGCTCTGGCGTGAGATAGTCCTGGATCGCCGTCTCAACATAGCCGGGGCAGATCGCATTCACCGTCACACCGTGGGGCGCCAATTCCGTCGCCGAATCGCGGGTGAGATTCACGACAGCCGCCTTCGCCGGTGCGTAGGCGGGCCCCGCACCGCCACGAAACGAATGAACCGAACCGATGTTGATGATACGCCCCGCCCGGGACCTCATCAGATGAGGTGCAGCATACTTCGTCAGGAGAAATACCGAGCGAAAGTCGACACCAATGACACGATCCCAGTCTTGCGTCGACAGCTGTTGACTGTCTCCCGGGATATAGATTCCCGCATTGTTGACGACGATATCGACGCCGCCATACTTGGCAACTGTCGCATCGACCAGGGACCGAACACTATCTTCATGAGCAACATCTGTCTGGACGAAGACGGCCTTCCCGCCGAGATTCTCCACCTCCTGCCTCGTGGTCGTTACGGTGTCCTGTTCGTGGTAAATTCCCTGTTTGGGCGCCTCCTGGACATCTGCAACGACCACGCTCGCACCTGACTGGGCGAAATCTAGGCATATGGCTCTGCCGATGCCTGAACTCCCACCCGTCACGATGGCAACACGTTGATCGAGGCGCATGGACAACTCTCCTGAAGAAATTCTCGTAGGCAGGTGTGGTGCAAGGAACAAGCGGTATGTGAAAATCAACCGCTGCCTGACACGTCAGTCAATCATTGAAAATGCAATGCGATGAAGCATCTCGGAACACAGCTGGGCAGTCTCCTGATTGTTGTCGTCGCCATGGCAATCAGTACACCTGCCGCAGCCGTGCAGACACAGGGCGTGCAAACAACTGAGCAACTGACCCAGGAAATCTCTGCATCGCGGGCCCTGAAGGACAGTATGTTCCAGCAAGGGGAGGCGTCCCCCTTATTGGCTGAAGATCGGGCGAACTTTGGTGGCCTGAAATATTTCCCGATTGACCTGCGTTTCCGCATAACCGGTCGTCTGCATCGGTATGCGCGCATCCGTCAGGTGCGGATTCCAGATACGAACGGTACGCAGATGACGGTGGAACGAATGGGCCGCTTTCATTTCCAGTGGGATGGAAAACCCTTCTGGCTCGAGGTCATGGGCTCCATCCGAGATGATGACCTGTCGGTTTATTTTACCGACCAAACCAATGGCATTGCCACCTATCCTGCAGGCAGATACGCACCAATTTTCCGCACGGAAGACGGGTCATATCTTCTTGATTTTAATAGCGCTTACAATCCGTACTGCGCTTACAATTCGGCCTATACCTGTCCCTTGCCGCCCGAACAGAATCGCTTGGATTTTCAGGTCCAGGCGGGCGAGACTTTAGCTGGTCCAGATCTTGCTCACTGACGATTAGTGGCATATCTTCTTTCGATTCTGTCCAGACCGCACGCGACATTGCGGACTACAACGCCTTTGTCACCTTCTGGTTGACCTAAGGGTGTTGTCGCCGGCGACTCTTTAGGAGGCATGCTTCGAATGCAGGACCTACAGTCGATGTTTGCACGTGAAGTAGACTTCAAACTTGAAGTCACGATCAACCCCTATGTAGCATGTCGGGCTCTTTCTGTACGAGCTCGTGACATCAACGTGAAATTCAGGCAGCTTCCAGAAGGAACCGAGGGTGAGCAACCCAATCCAACCATCGGTGCCTTTAGCGACTACTCCGTCGGCCGTATCGATTTGAAGGCCGGCCCTAACAGTGGCGACGAGGAATCACCCGCACCCAAGGCGTGATCCTGGCCGCATAGAGCGGCGATGAGACGTTTCCTTTTTTTGACTTTCCTTGGTGGTCTGTCCGCCCTTGTGGGACACGCTTCTTTGAGCCTGGGCCTGCACGCTGAGCGTTTCGTCCCTTTGGCGGCGGTCGTGGAGGCGTGTATCGCTCTCGCCGTCGGAGCAGCTCTGTTTGTAACTGGCATGCTTGGCCTGGCTGAAGGTTTTGAGAAGCAGCTGGCTATACTTGCCGGCCTCCTGGAGGCCAAACAGGCGCCAGAGACGGACATTCCCGCTGCAGACCATCTGATCGATCGCCCAACAGGACTGCAGGCAAGCGTGGACCAGTTCTGGCGTGGATACATCAGCACCACGGGTGGCCTGCTGCTGGCATTCGGCGGTCTGCTGGCGCTGGTATTGATCCTCGGCGACGTGACATACGAGACCTATCGCCTGACCGTCGCCGCCGGAATCATCGGCATCGCCCTGCCGACATTCATCCTATGGGCCAGGGGCCTGGCCAGAATCCGCAGATCCCATGTCAAGGTCGTAGAATTTGCTCTGCGAGCCGAACGTCTTCCCGAGAAGACTGCCCCCCCGATCGAACCGTCTCGGCGACCATCGCGTGGCGCGGTATTTCGATCTGCACGCCCCACGATCAGCAGAGATCTCAGAAAAACATCCCGGCGCAGGGATCCTCGTCCCGGTGCGAGATTCTAGGCCAAGGGGAAACTTGCTTCCCCTGCCCTAAGTACTTTCTCCATATGCTGTTAGGGCTTTTTTGATTGCCTCGGTGGCGCCAGCCACCCTATATTGGCAGCATCTTTTTCCCATTGCAGGGAAGAATCTTCCCCGCCTGTCGTGATTTCTGAGGGATTGGACCCACTTTTTATCCGGGGTTGACCGAATTCTCAGGGGATCGTCACGAAAGGCACCGCTTTTGCTATCCTGCTAAAACGAACCGGTGGAATGACCCAAGGCAAGGTTATTCCGAATCAGAGCCCCGGCACTCAGAGCGAACGTGAAGACATGAACGATCAGATGCAGACGGCCAGTGCCGTTGATCCTTGGATGCAGGTGGAAGACGCCTGCGCGACTGCCCTTTCCTTGTCGCAGCAGGTACGACACCGCGTCGATGAGGGCGTGGATGCCAATGAGTTGGTTCCACTGCTATACCAACAGCGGGATGCCGTGACCGAGTTGCAGAGCGCTCTCGGAAGCCTTGTTGCGCTCCCCCGCCCTGGACAGAGCCAACGTCGCGATCAACTCGACAAGCAATTGCGCGAACTACTGCAACTACATGACACGAGTGTTGATTGCCTGTCGTCACGCGGTGTGCGCCTCAGTGGCCTCCAACGACGGATCCGCTGACACCGATGACAACACCTTCCGAACACCCACCCGAGCACGTGCTGCAACTGTCCCCTTCCAGCGACGCTGCACCTCTGGAAGAAGCTTTCGCCGACTCCTTCGTGTTGTTCAACGAAACGACGCGGCGATACATGGAGGCGTACAAGCAACTCGAAGAGCAATTCGAGTATCTGAATGTCAAACTCGAGGAAACCAATCGCGAGTTGCGCATCAGCCTCGAAGAGAAGGATCGGGTCAGCAACTATCTCAACAATATTCTCGAAAGCATGAGCGGTGGTGTGTTGGTCACCGATCTAGACGGCAATATCACCGTCTTCAATCGTGCTGCCGAGGCGATCACGGGACGTAGCCAGGAGGACGTCCTGGGCAAGAGCTATGCAGAGGTCGTCGGCCTCGACGCAGGGCACGAGAAGACGATTCTGCACACACTGGAGACGGGCGAGGGCCTAGCCAGCAAAGAAAAGGACCTGAAGCGCGCAGATGGCCGCAGAATTCCGCTGGGATTCTCCACCTCTCTCGTTCAGGATGCCGATGGTCACATTCTGGGTGCAGCGGAGGTCTTCAACGATCTGACAGAGATGAAGCGCCTTGAAGAGCAGGTGCGCCGCATGCATACACTGGCGGCCCTTGGCGAGATGGCAGCAACCGTCGCCCACGAAATCCGCAATCCCCTCGGTGGCATCGCCAGCTTTGCCAATCTGCTGGAACGCGACCTTGAGACAGATGACCCGAGTCGGCGATTGGTGCGCAAGATTACCGAAGGTGTTGCCCGACTGAACCGAATCGTTTCCAGTCTGCTTTCCTACACACGCCCACTCAATCTCAACACGCATCCAGTCGACTTGCTGCAGACGGTGGAAGAGGCGGCGGCTTTCTTCGAGATCGATCTCGAACGCAAGCAACAAGCGGTGGAAATTCGCCGGATGTTCCCTGCTGAACCTTGTATCTGCCCGGTAGATACGGAGCAATGTCACCAGGTCATCCTCAATCTTCTGCTGAATGCGACACAAGCCATGCCAGAGGGTGGCACAATCGATCTGGAAGTCACGCAGACGAGTGACACCGATGGGGACTGGGCCATCGTCCGCGTACGCGACACGGGCATGGGGATCAGCGAAGAGATCAAGGACCGATTGTTCACACCCTTCGTTACGACCAAGGAAGATGGCACCGGCCTCGGCCTGGTGACGTCGCGCAAAATCATTGAAGCCCACGGCGGTACCATTGTCGTGGACAGCACACCTGGCGATGGCACGTGCTTCACCATCGCCCTACCACTGTAGATCAACCGCCAGCTGAAACCGCATCCAGGGAAGAGACGCAAATGGCTACCAAGAGAATCCTCGTTGTCGATGATGACTCCTATGTCCGCGGAGCAACCGAAGAGATCTTGATCCGCAAGGGATACAATGTCGACACCGCCGGCGACGCCGGCAGTGCACTACGCAAGCTCGAAGACGCTGACTACGACCTGCTGTTGTCTGATATCAAGATGCCAGGCATGAGTGGTCTCGAGCTGCTCGAGCAGGTACGCAATCGCTGGGCGGATCTGACAGTCATTCTCATGACAGCCTATGGCACCATCGAAGATGCGGTCCACGCCATGCGCAATGGCGCGTACAACTACATCCAGAAGGGCTCAGAATCGACGACGGAAGAGATGGAAATTATCGTCGAACAGGCACTGAAGATGCAGGAGACAGAGCGGGAAAATCGTCGCCTGCGGTCGGAATTGCAGGGTCGCTATGGCGATGGCGATGGCGGTATGATCGGCAAAGCAGCGAGCATGGCTCCGGTCTTTGACCTGATCGGTACAGTTGCTGAGAGTCGTGCCACTGTGCTGGTCACGGGCGAAAGCGGAACAGGCAAGGAACTTGTCGCCAAGGCGCTGCATTATGGCTCCGGTCGTCGCACAGGGGCCTTCATCCGCCTCAATTGCGCTGCCCTACCGAAGGACCTGATGGAGAGTGAGCTGTTCGGGCACGAGAAAGGCGCTTTCACAGGCGCGCATAAGCAGACACGTGGTCGCTTCGAAATGGCCGATGGTGGAACGCTGCTTCTCGATGAGATCTCCGAGATCGACCCCGCCCTGCAGGCCAAGCTCTTGCGGGTATTGCAGGAGCGCGAATTCGAGCGCGTGGGCAGCACGGAAACGATCAAGGTGGACGTGCGCATCGTCGCCACCACGAATCGTGACCTGCAGAAAGAGGTAGAGGAAGGAAACTTCCGCGAGGATCTCTACTATCGTCTCAATGTCATCGAAATCAGTCTGCCTCCCCTTCGGGAGCGCATTGAAGACGTGACAGCTCTTGCTCATTTATTCATCGAGCGCTACAACGAGGAGAATGGCAAGCAGATCGAGGGCTTTGAGGATGAGGCGCTCGAGTTGCTCACCGGCTACGATTGGCCTGGAAATGTGCGTGAACTCGAGAACTACGTGGAGCGAGCCGTCGTGGTCGCCCCGGGGAACCGCCTCACGCCAGCTGACTTCCCCCGTAAGCTCGCCCAGGGGCCGGCCCTCGAGGGCGGCGATGGCCTGCAGGTCGGCCTCACGGTGCATGAGATGGAGCGCCGGCTGATCATGAAGACCCTGGAGTCCCTGGCAGGAAATCGGACAGATGCGGCAGCGCAGCTGGGTATCAGCACGCGCACGCTGCGTAACAAATTGCACGAGTATGGCGCCATGGATGCTTTCAAGAGTGGTCAGGCACCCTACCCTCCTGAGATGATCGAGAGTATCTGAGTAGATCGACCAGTTTCTCTCTTCAAAAAGGGCCCTCCATGCAGCGCGTGGAGGGCCCTTTTTGTGACCGTTTCCCGATCACGGTTTCGTTGCGCTCTCTGATGAGGCCACCTACCTTATGTCTTCTGTATTTGAGGCGCCAAGTATTGAATTTCCCCCCTTGAGATGTCCTGCCTTACGGCAGGAGGGATTGGTGACAGAAGACGCCCAGACTGCTGGCAACCCGCTGATTATTCTCGGCGATAAGATCTCCGCGACCCGTCATCTGACTGCCTTCGTCAAAGATCTAAAGCAAGAGAACGTTCTGCTCGATCTCGGCAAGCAGGTGAAGTATGCCATCTGCAGTGATAGCGGCGAGGTCGCCACGACACTGAAGAAGTACGCCGACGACGTCAAAATGGTGCTCATCGGGCCGGGATTACGCGGCAATGGCGTCACCGTTGCCCGAATGCTGGCCACGAAAGCACACATCGTCATGATCATCGATCCGCGGGTGAATCCTCTTGGCGAAGATCCAGCCACGTATAGACAGGTGCAGGCAAACCTCGAGGAGCTGAATGTCATCCTCTCGCTGACCAAGAACGCTGATGAGGCATTCTTTCAGCCCTTGATCAAGGAGTATGTCGTCTCCGGCGTGGCGGCGGGCACCGATCTTGAGTCCATGACACCTGAAGAACGTGCCAAGATGATCGATAAGCGCCTTGATGCGGTGAATGCCTTCCCATCCATGCCGGACACGCAGCGAAAAGTTGCCGCCCTCGACGATCTCGACCCTCCAAAGAAGTGGGCGGAGGCGATCGAAGACGATCTGCCAACGAAAACGGTCATCTTGCGTATCCTCAACAGTGGTCGGTATGGTTTCCGTTCACGAGTGGAGACGATAGACCAGGCCGTGGCCCTGGCAAGTGCGCGTACGATCCGCGAAATCGTGACTGCGTGCCAGATCCGCCAGATCTTCTCAAAGACTTCAGAAGGCACGATCGATCAATTCTGGAGGCACTCTCTTGCGGTAGCCCATTTCGCCAAACTCCTGTGCCTGCCTGCTGACCCGGCTGCGCAAAACTCGCAGCAAAAGACCGAATTCGAACGCTTCCACCTTGAAGAAGAGCAGGTGGCCTTGCTGCAGGACGTCAAGCTGTGGGAGAAAATCGAACTGGTCGACGGAAACGATCCATTCACCTCCGGCCTGCTCCATGACATTGGCAAAGTAACGATGCTCATGTGCCTGGAAGACTCCCTCGAGTTGGTGATGGCTCTCGTTGAGCAGGAAGTCCAGGAAGCACAAGCAGAGAACAAGATGTGGGCCCACCAGGTTGTGGAAATCGAGCGTTTTCTTATGAAGGATATCGACCACCAGGTCATTGGCACACGCTTGGCCGATCGGTGGGAAGTGGAGCCTTCGATTCAGCAAGTGATCGCCAACCACCACCAGGTGACTGAGCACGCCCCGCCGATTGTCAAGCTGGCCGCCCTTGCAGATATCGCTGGCAATTGCCTGTTCCCCTATCCGGCAACTGACAGTCAGCATCCCTTTCCGATTCTCTTTGAGCGAATCGATCAAGCGATGAAGAAGTCGACCAAACAGGGAGTTGAGGCGATTGACGAGATCATCAGCGAAGAGATCTTCGAGGATCTTGTTGACGTGCTGAATCGACTCGAATTGTCGACCCATTTGTGGAAATTGGTCGACTTTAAAAGCTTCTTCAAGCTGATTTACGTGCTGGCGCCGAAAATCAAGAGCGTAACCATCGGCTTTCTCCAGCAAACCGCATAGCACTTCACAGCACGCACATCTCTCACACTACCACCTACAAGGATCGCCCGTGAACGACAGCGGATTTCCCCTCCGGCTGGTCGAGCAATTCAACGCGCGCACGGGTGTTTGGCGGGCCCGGCGGAAAGCCGGAGAGCTCAGCGCCGAGGCCGTATTGCGCATTGGTGGAACGTCCCTGGCCGAATTGGCCTGGGATTCTCTGAATCAGGCGCCAGGCG
>Ga0115002_10001677_pt1 | contig 30057 bp, 17 predicted proteins | sample ArcticOcean_MG_C_8_FD_89576 | JGI IMG/M metagenome (GOLD analysis project Ga0115002, IMG submission 89576) | Marine microbial communities from western Arctic Ocean - ArcticOcean_MG_CB11_86 | ecosystem: Environmental > Aquatic > Marine > Oceanic | place: Arctic Ocean: Canada Basin | collected... | reverse complement strand
TTCGCCTGCGCGCATGTGCGAACTCCCCCACCGACCCCGCGTCGGTGGAAACATGACCGGCAGCTACCACAACGGCGCCGTAGCTGCCGATCATGGATCCACCGACACAGGGTCGGTGGGGTTCGCTTGTCGGTCGCAGGCAGCGTCGGTCAAACGAACATCGCTCACGTCAGCTAAATTAAGGAAGGCCAGCCCCGTATGAGGCTGGCCTTCGCGTCAGAGTATTACAGTCACATGGCGTCCCGATTCAGACCTGGTCGGCCGTTGGAACGATGTATGGTTTGCGGTATTCACGCGTCAGCCACGGGTTGGCGATTTCCGCGTGCGTACCGGTGAAGACTTCCTTTTTGCCGTCGAGGTCCAGGGCCAGTCCCAGACCGAACTTCGTCGATTCGAGGTCGACTTTATTGTAGGCCAGATGGGCTGAGAACCGCTCGAAGGTTTCCTGTCGATCCTTCACACTGCCCAGTCGATCCTGAATCTCCTTCGCAGTGAGCTGAGCCCCCGTTCGCAGCGAGACGTTGCCCAGGTGACACAGAGCACTCGACAGGTGGCCTTCCTCGATGTCCGCGTTGAGGTCCGTGTGCTTACGCGATTCAACGGCGGCCAGGAAGTTGCCGTAGTGATCGCCGCCCGCATTGAACTTCGCGATCTCCGTGCCGTCCTTGTCGAACGCCACACCACCGGTGTAGCTGGACAGCGACACATAGCCTTCGCTGCCGTGGAAGATCACGCCGATTTTCGATCCCTTGTAGGCACCGGTCTTCAGGCCGCGGGTTTCGAAGATCAGCTTCTTGTCGCCATAGTCGTGAATCGTGACCTGACTGTTGGCCGTCTCACCGGCGTCTTCGTAGCCCAGACGTCCGCCGTAGCTGATTACGCCTTGACCTAGACCCTCGACACCCAGTCCCCAGCGGGCGATGTCCATCTGGTGGATGCCCTGGTTGCCGAGATCGCCGTTGCCGGTGTCCCAGACCCAGTGCCAGTCGTAATGCAGCCACGGACGGGCCAGCGGCTTCATCGGAGCCGGTCCCGTCCAGACGTCAAAGTCGACGGACGCCGGCACGTCGTAATTGCCTTTGGCACCAATGGAGCCACGCGGCTTGAAGCACAGGCCACGGGCGATCTTCACATCGCCGATCTTGCCGGCCTTAATGAAATCAATCGCTTCGATCGTTCCGCCCATGGAGCGGCACTGCGTCCCCGTCTGCACGATCTTGCCGTACTTGCGAGCGAACTGCACGATGCGTCGACCTTCGCTGACGTTGTGGCTGACAGGCTTTTCAACGTACACGTCTTTACCGGACTGAATGGCCCAGATCGCAGCCAGAGCGTGCCAGTGGTTCGGCGTCGCGATACTGGCGAAGTCGACGGTGTCGTCGTCGAATGCCTTGCGCATGTCCTGCACATAAGTCGGACGCTTGCCCGTCTTCTTCTCGATGTCGTCGCAGGCTTTCTGACCAATCGACTCGTCCGCATCGGCGATGTACGCGATTTCGACACCGTGACTGAGACATCCACCGATGTGCGACTTGCCGCGACTGCGAACGCCGATCACGACCGAACGCAGCTTCTCACTCGCGTTCTTCGAGCCTTCCCAGGCGAGTGCGGACTGCGGAACTCCACCGGCGGTCGCTGCTGCCGCGGCCGTCAGCATCGATCGTTCGAGCATTTCACGACGAGTAAATCGCGATGACATCTGCCGTTCTCCGTGAGTAATAAGTGAAAATGAACTCGGTCGTTTTGGTGAAAAAGCAAACCGGCCCGCCTGCAGACCAGACGGGCCGGTGAATCAAATTGATTAGTCGTCTTCGAAGCTTTTCGCCGGAGCAGCGATCTCGTCGAGTTCCGTCGTCTTGTCGCTACTTATCGTGACCTTGAATGACTTATTGCCGTCCGGGTCCTTGATGTAACCAACACGTTCGTGCCAGATCGTGACATTCAGATCGCCCTCGGGCATGTTCTCCAGTTTGAATTTGCCATCCGCATCGGTGACCGTCGCGTAGGGGTGATCGACGACCAGCCAGCGGGCCGACATCCAGCCGTGAATGTCACACCTGACTTCGAACGGCAGCGGTTCCTTGATGACGAACGCGGGCATCGTAACCCCGATTCGATCGTTGCCCGAGACAATGAAATTCTCACCCTTGTTCAGAATCGGAAAGGAGTGCGTGTTGTGCGGAATCGGATCGTCCGATAGCACCACGACTCGCTGGTCCATTCGAACGACCATGGCATGCGGCTTGAACTGGCAGCCCTTCTGGTCAAATTCGACGGTCGGCTTCTTGCTCTTCACCAGCTCGGGGTGAATCTGAGCCTTGCTGACTTTCTTCAGGTAAACGAACGCGTGAGCGATGCCCTTGTTCTTCGGATTGACGACCAGCGAGTCGTCCGGAACATTCTGAGCGGCACAGCACTTCGGGTCCCGAACGGTTGCGTCCCCCTTGGTGACTTTCAGCTTGAGTTTCGGTAGATCGCCATCAAACACGAGTCGACCGGTCAGGTGTCCCCAGCCGTCGGCGATGGCGGTCTGCGGCAGCATCAGTCCCGCGAACATCAGACTGGCGGCAAGCCAGCCAACGGTGTTTCTTCGTTTCACTGGAATCTCCTCGAAGGTGCTGCAGGCCAGTCGTCCCGCTTCAACGAGCGCGAATTTCAGGCAAGCGACCGTTAGCTGCAGCCAGGTTGGATGGGGCCGGCGCAGGACCGCAGTTCGCGGGGCGTCCGGTAACGGGCACCAATCCGAATCAGGTGCCTCGAAGGTGGGAAACCCGACAGGGAATCGTGTCGGGTCAAGGTGGGGATGGTCAGGTGCGACACATCGGTCCGTTAGGGTACCGTGGCAGAATTCGTTTTTCGACCATTCTTCGCAGATTCGCGACGTCCCGGACCTATCCAGGTTGATGGATGCGTCGTCGGAGTCGCGACAGGGAGGGACTGACGTTGTCTCCTTTTCGATTCGTCATCATCGGTTGTGGCCGAATGGGCCTGGCCCATAGTCGACGTCTGGCCGAAGACGAACGGTCATCGATTGTCGCATTTTTCGATCCCGACCAGGCCGCCGCCCAGCAGTTGCGTGCGTCATTTGCTCCTGATGCGAGGGTGTATGCGACGCTCAAAGAACTTCTGGCTTCGACCGACGCCGACGCGGCCGTCATCGCAACACCGACGACCAGCCATTGTGAGCAGATTCATGAGGCCGCCGAACGCGGATGGCACGTGTTGTCCGAAAAACCGCTGGCGGACACGCGCGAGAAGATCGTCGATCTGATTACCCTGGCCGAGGCTCGCGACAACCATTTCATGCTGGGGTATCAGCGTCGATTCTGGAGTGTCTACCGTCGCCTGCGCGACGAGATTCGATCGGGCCGACATGGACGCATCACTGCCGTGACGTCAGTCAACGCCGAACGCTGGCAGCAGACGATCAAAGACACCTGGAGGGACGACCCCTCAATAAACGACGCCGGATTCCTCGGCGATGCGGGCAGCCACAAAATCGACGTCCTGTTTTACGTCACGGGATTACAGCCGGTCGAAGTGTTCGCCATCAGCGACACCTGCGGCAGCCGCGTACCAATCCTGTCATCCGTCACAGCTCGACTGGCAGGCGACGTGCCGCTGACGATGACTTTCAATGGACGCGCAAACTCGTTTCACGAGGAGCTGATCATTCACTGTGAAGCGTCGGATCTTGCGGTCCGGGATCAGCGTCTATGGATTGGCCGCGACAATCAGCTCAAGCAGATTGAACTGCCGGAAAACGAAACGGGACCCGAATCCAGCTGCAATCCGGTCACCGGATTTCTGGACCTGTTGAGCGGTGCGGCGGACAACCCGGCCCCATTCGACTGCGCGTTGCCCGTCTTCGATCTGACACAGTTGATTTTGAGACCGCGTGATTAACGCCAGGCCGGATTCGGCGCTCCCGTTGCGAGCACCCTCGCGAATTACGAAACGCTCTTAAACGCGACTCAACGTTCCGGTGGACCCGGCAAACAAATCGGTTTCGACGCCAAGTCTCTGCAGGATGGTGACGAAGAGCTGTGCCAGCGGAAGCTCTTCCGCCTCTATCCTGCCTCTCCATCCAGCGTCACTGACGATTCCAGCGCCGGCCTGATTGTCTTCATTCCCTTTGCCGAACTTGAGATACCGGCCATTTGTGAAGCCAAGGTTCTTACCGCCGGCAGAAATAATCGGATAGTTGCGCGAGAGGTGGAAACTGCTGGACGCGGAGCCATGCATTGCAAACGTGTTGTCCAGCATGTTGCCTTTGCCGGTCGGCTCTGGGGTATCCTTCAATCGTTGTGCGAAACGGCCGAATTCCTCGGCCTGATAGCGATTATAGGTACCGAGGTTTTCCCAACCCTTGGGCTTCTTGACGGCATGTGTCAGACCGTGAGCGCCACCAAGGCCAACGGCCTTTGACAACAAGTCGTGTGGACCTTCCCCGTTTTCTCTCCCCAACTGAAACGTCGCCACACGAGTAGAATCACTCAGGAAGGCGAGATAGATCAGCTCATACATTGTCTGAAAGTAAAGTCTGGCTTCTTTGGGCTCGGCCTCTAATTGCAGGTGTTGGGTATCAACCTCGGGAACAGGCGTGTCAATCCACTTCTGAGCCTTCTCCAGCTTAACCTCTGTATCGCGAACTGCGTCAAGATACTGCTTGAGCGTCTCTTGATCGCGTTTAGAGAGCTGTCGTCCCAAAGATCGTGTGTTGGCAATCAGGAGATCCAGAGCACTCTTACTTCTTGCCAGTCTTGCGGCGGCGTCTTTGCTGCTGGTCACAAACAGCATGTCGAAGATCTGCTTTGGCTTATTCATCGCTGGAATCGGCCGTCCTTCACGATTGAAGGATTGAGTCTGTGCGCCACGAGGGCCGCCAATGCCGCCATTGGTCGACATGACCAGAGAAGAATGTCGAGTGAAGTCTCCTGCGTGCTCCGCATACACCTGATCAAGTGAGATCGAATTCTTATACGCACCGTGACCTCCCGTTGCCGCTCCCGTCAAATATTGATCGGCATTTGAATGGCCATGGACTTTCCTTACGGCAGGATGTGACAACCCTGAATAGATAGTGATGTCACTTCGCAAGGGCTCGAGCACATCGAGCACCTTGGTCAATTCGAAGTCTTTTTCGCCGCCCCGAGGAAACCAGCTCCAGTCCTTCCAGGCCGGATCCGATTTGAGCGGCAAACCGACACCATCAGGGTGGTAGACGCTGACAAATCGTTTCGGAGTCTCATCTGGACCTGAACTGTCTGCAGCAAACGATTCCAACCAGGGCAAAGCCAGAGCCACACCGGTGCCGCGAAGAAATGTTCTACGATTCAGCAGGACTGATTTATTATTCATCGTCTGTTCCTGACTCTTACTTCGAGTTGAAGATGTTGCTGCCGATGATCAGGTGGACCAGATCGCCCAGACGATCATCCGTATTTCTGAATTGTGCAGTCAAGCGGTCAATGTCAGCACGGTCCCCAAAAGACAGTGGTCGGCCAAGTGCATAGGCTGTCATTTTATGCACCATAGCGTGGGCTAATTGATCTTGTCGGTCGGTGAGCAGATATCGCTTTAAGCCATCCATCCCTGCCAATGTCTGTTTGTTGAACAGTTGCGAAGTCGCATCGACAGGCTGGTTCTTGATTCCAGTCCGGTAGGCTCCGAGAGCATCGTAGTTTTCAAACGCGATCCCCCAGGGATCGATTCTTGCGTGACAAGAGATGCAGGCCGGTTTATTCCGGTGATCCGCGATCCGTTCTTTCAGAGTCATCTTCAGGATCTCCGGGTTCGTCAGGTCGACTTCCGGGACGTTCGGTGGTGGTGGTGGTGGCGGATCGTGGAGGATGCGTTCCAGCATCCAGACGCCACGCTTGAGAGGATGAGAATCCTTGCCGTCCGAGTTCATCGCCAGGACCGCAGCGCCTGTCAAAAGGCCGCCACGATTGGTCTGAGGCTCGATTGGCACATTGCGGAAATGAGGGCCATGAACGCCCGGAATCCGATAGTGTGCGGCAAGGCGTTCGTTGACCATGGCATAATCGGAATGAATGAACTCCATGATACTGCGGTTGTGTCTCAGGACTTCATAAAAAAAGGCAATGGGCTCTGCCTGCATGGCTTCTCTCAATGAGCTGTCAGTGACGTGAGTCACACTGTCCAAGCCATCCAGGCCAAGCCATTGCTGAACGAAGTTCCGGGAGAATCGTCTTGAACGAGGGTCCACCAGCATGCGTTTGACTTGAGTCGTCAAGACCTCTGGTTCTCTTAACTTCCCCTGCTCCGCGAGTTCCAGCAGTTCGTCGTCAGGAATACTTGACCACAGAAATACCGACAGACGGCTGGCCAGTTCCAGGTCACTGATCGTGCGAGGCGTTTCAGGAGCGTCGGCAGCAACTCTTTGTGTCAGGTACAGAAACTCCGGAGTGGCCAGCGCTGTCGCCAGGACTTCCAGCATGGCATCTTCGAAATTCGAGAATCCTGGCCGGTACTCCGCAAACAGGGCCATGAACTGGTCCACCTCCTGCGAGGTGACGGGACGACGCCAGACTCGTCTCAGGAATCGAGTCAGCACTTCGCGGCCATAGATCTCCTCGTCGCCCTTGTTATCGCTTTCAACGAAAATGTCGGTATGAGTTTTCGGCGGCCACTGCTCGTAGAACGGAGCGCTGATTTCGATGTGATCGATCAGCACATGGAGTGGTTCTTCCCGGCCACTTGCATTGGAGACATTGTGTATGTGCAGGAATTCGTCCCGTCTTGGAAACGTTGTGGTCAGCTTCCGGAATGGGTTGCGCTGGATGTCACCCAGTGGAATATCGAAGTGGATGAACTGCGGGTCTTCTGCGGATGCCGTAACCGGAATGTCGCGTTCACTGATGACGTTGGAGAAGTTGGCGTTGTTACTGGTGTGGGCACTGAAAACCAGACGCAGGCTTGCATACTCGTCAGGATTTATGGTCGAACGCCCGGCTCGTATGCGAACGCGCATGACCCCTTCGTCGGGAAGAAAGCGATCGAGATTCAGTTTCAACTCGTTGGATCGCGGGAGAACGAGAATAACGGGAGAAGCAGCGGGCGTTTGCCCCGCGACAGCCTCAGGCTGAGGCGTCGACTTTCCGCTGGAGAAGTGAATGCCCTTGCCTGTCTCTCGATTCAACAGGTGCTGTCGATTTCTGTTATTGCTGTAGCTCTTGTCAGTCTTATCGAATGTCTTTGCATTCTTTCCGGACGCCGCCCTGTCTAGCTCTTCCTGCATCGAGATGATGTAAGTGACGGCTTCGGGACGCTCGCCACTCACGGTGGCTCGCTTTAAGGCTTTCAGTCCGATCTCACGATAGGTCTCGAACTGCATGGCTGACATCTGCAGCAAATCAGAACTGTTCTTGAAACCGTCCTCGGATGCCGTTTCCGGCGGCAACTTGTTCGCGAGGGGATAGGGCAAGCCGAGAAGGTCCTGGAGCGCGTAGTTGTATTCATACTTCGTGAGCCGGCGAAATGACGAGTGCTCCCTGGTGTTGCGACGTAGGACGGACGCCTTATTCAGCTCGTCGCTGAGCCAGTCAACTATGCCGCCGCGATCGGCATCCGCCAGTGCATAATCGGGCTCATCCTCAGGCGGCATCTCCGAATTGCTCAGGACGTTGTAGACCTCACGCCATCGCTCAACATCCGGACCCGTCAACAGGTCAGGATTCAATTTGTCGACACGAAGTCTTCCCTCGGACTTTTCGGGACCATGACAGGCCAGGCAGCTCTTATTGAGGATCGGCCCGACCGACTCTTGAAAGTGAGCAAGATTCGCCTTTGGAATGGCGCCGGTGGCTGGCGCATCTGCCGAAGTGACTTTCAGGAATCGGGACTTCATGCGACCCAACTCTCTGGCCTTTTCCAAAGAGACTGGAGTCTCCTGATCATCGGCTGCCAGAATTGTGCTGGCGCCGCTGATGACCAGCAGGATGGTGATCTTCAGAGTCTTCATAGGCTGATTGTCGTTCCTGGCCAGTTCCGGCGTATGCACTGACGAACCGGCGATCGAACGGGAGGGACTGCCTGGGGGGATTCGAGGATGACTGTGCTTCGGCGGGGCGTGGCGCTTTCAAGGATGGTGGCCACGAGGCACAGAATCAGTATAGCAGTACCGAGCGATCGCAACGATAGGCGCTCGCATCGAGCAGGAGCTATTGCGGCGTTGCTGTCGCACACGGGTACGACCCGTCGGCTCTGCGACAGCGTTTGAAATGTGACCTGGGAACTTGAGGGCAGTGGGTCGAGAAGAGGATAATCGTCCAGAACGCTATCGGATCGCTGCGTGATGAATGACAACTCACACGACGACTTGTTCAGCGAGTCTGAATCGAGATGTCGAAATCACCAACTTCAGGATCAAATGCCGAGCCGTGACATGCTCGGCAATGTCTGGGAATGGTGCCAGTCGCTTTGGGGCGGAGAAGCCCGTGCGTTCTCTTGAGAGCCTCGACAAGCTCGTCTTCTCTGTGTCTCGGCTCAGTCCGACAACCGCATAGCTATTCAGCGGTGGGGAGATACTATGTGCCGAGAACGTCAAGCCGGTCTGACGGAGCTGAGAGGAACATTCGTTTTCAATCACGGAGAAACACAGATGGGTGATACGGGAAGTAAAGACAAAGGCAAAAGGGAACAACAGAAAAAGGCCCAGCTTAGTCCAAAGGAAAAACGAAAGTTGAAAAAAGACAAGAAGAACAAATAACTACGCACCGCTATCCACCGTCAAGGTTCAATTGCAAGGTAGTTGCTTGATAAAGACCTCAAAGGTGGTGGAGTTTCTCCCCGTAACGATCGTGAATCCGGCTCAACGACGAGTGGCCCGACACGTCATCGTCTGGCGACAGACGGCAGTACCAGCGGTAGGCCATATTGCAATGGACATTACTTCATAGAGACGTCTGTGCTTCGTGATGCCGTAGCCCACCAATTGCATTTGGAAGACACTTCCGGATCGATCGACGGCAAAGAGCAGATGACGTGATCGGCCAACGCGACCGAAGAAGCAAAGGGGTCGCAGCTCATTCTTTCCGAGGTCTCTCCAACGCTTACGAATTAGCAACTGCGACAAGGATTCAGTCATGAGCGGCCCTGGCTCGTCAGACCAGCGTATCGACTACACGGCTGTTCGGCGCTATTTTCACGCGGCGGGCAGTGATACCGCAGCGACCGCCAGCTATATGGCCCACGAGCAGAATCTTCCCGAAAACTCTGTTCGTTACCGCCTGCGAAAAGAGATCGAGACGATCGCCGATTGGCTGGAGGTGGTGCCCCGGGCGGGCAGAGTACTTGATGTCGGTTGCGGCGCAGGAGCATGGACCAAGGTCTTTGCAGACCGGTACGACAGCGTCGTTGGAATCGAACAAAGCCCATCCATGGTGGTGGCAGCCCAGACGCTCCTGGCTCCCTGCCCCAGCGCGAAGATTGTTGAAGGTGATATACGAGAGGATCTCCCCGATGGTCCCTTCGATCTGATTTTTCTCGGGGGCCTATGCATGTATCTGAACGACCTCGATGTGGTAACAATACTTCGTTCGCTCATGGACCGTCTTGCCGCTGGGGGATCGATCGTTCTCCGCGAATCGACCGTGCCAAAAGGAATAGTGACCGCTCGCGGCGACTACCAGGCGGTCTATCGAAACGTGAGTCTTTACCAGGACCTGTTTCGGGAAGCGGGTTTCCCGACGTCCGAATTTCGTCGCAACTACGCATACACGAGCATGGAAGTCGCAGTGGAGTTGGTGGAGACACGGCGAAAGTACCTGCGCTTCCTGCCGTCGCAGTCCCCATTCCTTGGGACTCTTACCTGGTATTCGTTGAGGGCAATCGCTCCACTCAGTTTCTGGTTATTGCCCCGTGTTCTGTCACGACTCCAGATCAAGTGGCCCCGCCTGCAAAACCACTTTTTCCGATTGCGTTCTCCGGAATCGATCTGACGCCCGGACTTACGGCATGTCGCTCCAAAGTCGCCATCCATACACAGCAGTCAGTGATACGACGTAAACGGCAAACACGTAATACCAGCGGCCACCAGCCTTGGGCATTCGGAATGGCATGACGCTCAGGGCGGCGATCATCACTATCGCAACGTACAGGACCATGGCGAACGTGGTTCGTCCTAACACGCCTTCGAGTAAGAACACCAACGCTACCAGGATAACGTTGTGATCGATCGGAAGGCCCAGGTAGCTCGATTCGTCTGCGAGACCAAACACATTGAAGTAGCTGAGTCGTAGTACTCCGCCGGCGATCAGCGCAAATGCGCCTGGAATGAACCACGGACTGAACTCGCCGATACTTAAGAGGAGGATCGCAGGGGCAACACCGCTACTGACGATGTCAACCAATGAGTCAAGCTGCCTCCCAAAGCTCGGAGTTCATCCGTCCGACCCTTGGTACGGCGTGCGATCGGGCCGTCAAACCAGTCAAAGAAAGTTGCCCAGAGAAGTGCGATAACCGCCGCCGAGAAGACTTCTTGCACGGCGAAGTAGATCCCGAGCACGCCGCAGAACAGACCGGCCAGCGTGACGGCGTTAGCGGGATCGCAAGCGTGCGCGACTATGCTCCCGCGACAGGAATGGCCCGTAGAGTCGTCGTCCGTCGCAACGCCTTGAGTGTGATCAGCGTCGATTTCTCGGGGGGATTCGTCATCCATCGACGTTTGTTACTTCGGCCGAAGATTCAATGATGGCCGCCAACGCTTCCGCGAGTTTACAGTTCTCAGCACCCGTCCGAGACGCGATCCGCAGGTATCGATCCGCATCCGGCATGGTCTTTCTCGCGCAGTGCTTGATGAGAATGTTGTGCTCCACGAACAAGGCCCGAGTCACTTCGGGCCCACTTGGCGCATCATCTGGAAGACGGCAGAAGACAAAGTTCGCGTCCGGCTTGTAAACGGTCATCCCGGATATGGCATTCAAATGCTGGTACAAATTATCTCGATCCGCGCGAACCAGGACACAGCTTTTGTCAAACTGCCTGCGATACCGCGGTGCCAGACGCAAGAACGATTCCGCAAGTCCATTGATGTTCCAGATCGGCACTTGACTACGTATTGCCTCAGCAAACTCTTTGTTAGCAGTCAACAAGTAGCCCAGCCGCAGCCCTCCGATCCCGAATGCTTTGCTCATGCTCTTGAGTATCACCAGATTCGGGTAGTTATCGATCTCGTTGCTCACGGTTGCGTGTTCAGGATCGCTCGCGAAATCGACGAAGGATTCATCGACAACAAGAGTGCAGTCCTGTCTCCCGAGTTTTTCTGCAAGTCGACAAAGGTCGGCCCTCGGAACGGACATTGAGGTCGGGTTATTGGGAGTAACCACGACGGCGATACTGGCCTCGCAGCGAGCGGCCTCCTCGGCAAACGCATCGACATCCAACTGAAAGGATGGTGGGCCCAGTACAAAACGAACGAGTTTCTCCTCAGGCAGGACTTCCTCGTATTCGTTGAAGGAGGGGACAGGAACAATCATCCGTCCCGTGACCTGGCTGGCGATAATCTTGATGAGCTCTGCAGCACCGTTGCTTACTACGACTTCTTTTTCAGGCTGGTTTATCAGCGCACCGACCATACGGGCGAGGGGACTCTGAGCGACAGGATAGTTCAAGACCAGGTCGCAAATATGATTCTTGAAGTGAGTGAAGACCGCGTCCGGTGGGAAATAGAGGTTGTAGAGAAAGGCGTGGTCCACAAAATCGTAACGCCAGTATCCTCCGTGTTCGCCGGAGATGAATTCATAACGGCGTTCTTGCGTCGAGAACAGGTATTCAGCAGCAAGACGATCATTCTCGTCATCAATCTCATACCAAAGGAGATCGTCGCACTGGACAGCGCGCAGATCGTGTTTCCCGCGATGAGCCATTGCGTGGAGAATTGCCTCGTAGTACTCGTCAACCTCACCCGAAGCGATGTAGGCCTCGAGGTGCGGCACAAAGTACCGACGCAGGAAATCGCCGCGGAAGAGATAGATGTTAACTGTCTTGGAGACCTTGGAATAATCGAAGTCCAGACCTTGCTCCCGAGCGTCCATCAGTGCTTGTACGTTGCCCGACTTGTTGACGCTCACGACGGTGCCGGACATCCAGGTCTGGTGCTGGGACACGGCTGCGAGGCTCCCAGTCTCATGCGAGAGCATTCGTTCGAGGAGGCGCCGCTCGAACAACACGTCGGCTTCTAACAACAGAACATCCTCAACGAGATGCTCGCGCGCAAGCCACAGCGAATAGATGTTGTTTGTGCTCTCGTATTTTTCAGATTCGATGTAGGTGACCTGTAGAGCCTGGAAGGTGTCCCCGATGAGCTCGTAGATCTTCTCCTTGTGGTGTCCGACGACGATAACAACTTCAGTTACGCCAACATCACTGAGATGGGTCAGTGCGCTGACAAGAATCGGCACGTCACATACAGGCGCCAGACACTTGGGGAACTGCTGCGTAAAGGGCTGCAAACGATCGCCAATCCCGGCCGCAAGGATGATCGCCTTGCGAACAAGTGTACGGCGAACTTCAACCGTATCGTCGCGAACGGGAGAACGGCTGGTAGACATGGGGATTTGCGTCATCCGGCGTTTCACCTTTGCAGATTTCGAGGTTCGGTTACTGGATTAATGTGTAGTATTCGGTAACTCGCAGTAAGATGGGGCTCTCGTTTCTTTCCTGGTGACAACCGCGACCCGGAGGAGAATGTCGCTCCTTTGGCCGGAGTCCGCTCGGAAACCGAATGTGTTGCCAATGCGGGGAATCGGTCACTCAGTACGGTTGCCACCACGCAGAGTCGAGAATCTGGCGTCCGTGGTCCGTGTCGTCACGGCTAATCACTCACCTGATGATACCGCCAGGACGGCTCCGGAACGAGGGTCCCCTCCCGGCGGCTCCTTTCTTGCGGTTCCCGGTACTCGTCAATCGGCGGTCTGTGGCAGACAGTCGGCGTCAGTTTGCGGGATGTTTCTTGCGCCGCAGCGTAAGCGGCGGTGTCGCCTCAAACGGGAGGATCTCCATGGCCACCTTTGCGCCTGGCGACGATGTCGACGCGTATTGCGGCGAATTCAGGGATCGGAAAAGTCGTGACCTTTCGTTCGGTTACCGGCGAAGAAAATATGAGGGGCGTGAAGCGGGACTGGTTCGCTTCTGAGGCGTAAGTGGCCGGGCGGCAACGATAGGGATCGTCTCAAAAACCCGTGGCGAGTACCTCGCGTCGAAAAAGGACCGTTTCTTCGGACTGGCTGCGGACCGGTACAGGAATTCAAGGCACCCCACGGGTCGGGTCGATCGATTCTGTGCTGTGAGAGCAGTCGATTTCACGCACCGGTCAGTTTTGAAACAGATCATGCTCCGGCCATTCCTGCACCGCATCCGCTGCTTTATGGAGGAGCCCGTCGATCTCGCGTCCGGCGTGGCCCATACCCACACTGCTTCGCGTGTTGAACAGCACAGCCCAGTTGCGACCATCGTGTCGACGCACCAATAGCGCCGCCGTGCCCGGCAATGACCCGGTGTGCCAGGCGTTGATCCGGCCGTCGTCGAGTGTCCGCACCATCCAGCCCAGTCCGTAATGGGTCGGCTTTGCCGAGCCGTCCGAGTTGTGTCCTGGTGGCCCTTCCGGACGCGACCACATGGCCCGCACCGAGTCGGCACTCAGAATCGGGCACTGGTCCGGATCATCGAACGCGGCCGCGAAACGAGCGAGATCGATCACGCTGGCAAGCCATGCCCCGTGAGAGTCCATGGCCTCAAGGTGCCACGCGCCATACGCCTGCGAAACCGTCTTACCGACGTCCTTCGCGAAGACCGACTTGCCCTGCGTGGCCGTGTAGTAGCGGACTTCGTGTTCCGATCGATCGGACAGGCGCGTGCGGCCGATCCGCATCGACGTGATTCCCAGCGGTGCCAGCACGTGCTTCCGAACGTACGCCTCATACGTCTGTCCGGTGATGTCCTCAATCACGCGTCCCAGCAGGCAGTAGCCGTAATTGGAATAGGCGTAACGCTCACCGGGTGCAGAGTCGAGAGGCTCTCCCAGCATATAGCGGATGATTTGATCTGGTCCGACAGGTGGCGGGACGCCCAACGCGCTGGCAAATCGAACGCTCTGGAACATTGCGTCATAGGACTCGCCGCGATCCCAGCCGCCGGTGTGATGCAGCAGATGCCGGATCGTGATCTGCTGCTGCCGCTTGTCAGGCTTTGTGCCCTCCTTCACGTGTGGTTCGTAGTTGTCGAGTATCTGGAAGACCGGATCATCCAGTGTCAGCTTCTTCTGATCCACAAGTTGCAGGATGGCGACCGCGGTAATCTGTTTGCTGATACTGGCAATGCGGTACAGATGCGTTGCTGTCGCGGCTTCCCGGGCAGCCACGGCGGCGTAACCGAAGCCGCGCGCATAAGTCAGTCGTCCCTGATCGGTAACGGCAAGCGACGCACCAGCGATGGCGTGCTCGTCCAGGAATGACTGCATCAGGTCATCAAAACTCTTCAGTCGCGGATCGGACGCGCCGGTGGAGACAGCAGCTGGTCGACGTTTCGGATTCCAGCCGGGGCCTCGCAGAACGCGACCCGGCCGAGCGGACGTGAGTTTGCCGGCAGCAAAGACAATCTGCCCGTTGACCAGGACGGTCCGGATGCCAACGGCTGGTGCCTGCGGTTTCTCGAACGTGGCCTTGTCCTGAATCTCGTCGAAGTTGAACAGAATCAGATCGGCGGCAAGTCCGATTGAGATACGTCCCCGGTCGTACGCCATGACTTCATTCGCGGCGAGAGCACTGGCCTGGGACACGGCCCGCTCCAGCGAGATCGCTCCCAGATCACGCACGTATCGCGACAGCATGCGCGGAAACGAACCGAACGCACGCGGATGCGACGCGATGCGGCTGCCGCCGGCGGGACCAACGTCGGTGCAGAACGACACGAAGTCCTGCTGCATCAATCGAATCTTGTTGGCATCACTCATGCTCTGGGGCAGAGCGAACGCTCCAAATCGAGCAATCTCGAAGAATACATCCCACGGGTCTTTGTCGGTCAGCCGTGCGATTTCTCCCAGACTCTTTCCGGCGTACTGCGAGTACTCCGCTGCTGTAATCTGGCCGAGGACAACCTTGTCCCAGTTATTGCCCGTGTGCCGGAACCAGTTTTCCCAACCGCCTTCGGATTCCATCTCGTGACGAATGGTGGCTCGCAAATCCGGGTCATTGAGCTGGCGAAGCAGCCGCTCACGTCCCTCAGCAAAATGTCGCGGATGAATGAAGGCCGCAATGCCCAGCCCGTTGTTGATATACGGATAAATGTCCGCCGCGACCTGCTGTCCGGCCGCTCGCGCCGCTCGAATCTTTGCGATCGCCTGATCGATCTTCGCCCAGTTCTGTTGTCCCGCCGCTTTCAGATGAAAGATGTGAACCGGCGTCTTCGCTCGCTTGCCAATCGTCAGCGCTTCATCGATGGCAAACAGTAATTGGTCGCCCTCGTTCCGCATGTGAGTGTAGTAGCGCCCGCCATACTCACCCGCGACGGCGGCCAGGGCGGAAATCTCGTCGGTCGATGCGTACACGGCCGGCGGATAGATCAGCGCGGTCGACAGACCAATCGCACCGTCTTCCATCGCTTGCCGCACGAGCCCACGCATCCGGTCCAGTTCGGTGGGCGACGGATGACGGTCCACATCGCCCAGTACCAGACGCCGGACCTGTGTGTGTCCGACCGTCTGCACGACGTTCACGGGCAGGCCGTTCTGTTCGAGCAACAGAAAATACTCGCCCAGCGTTTGCCAGCCGGTCCGTTCCACATCGCCAGATGCCACGGGCGCCGCCGACACTCCCTCTCCACAGTTGATTGTCGTGATACCCTGACTGAGCAGATTGAACGCCGCATTTTCATCGCGCATCAACGGTGTCGCCGTCTGCCCCATCATGTCAATGAAGCCCGGAGCGACGATCAATCCGCTGGCGTCCAGCGTGTGCTCGGCAGTCGCATCCCGAAGCCGGCCGATCGCCGCGACCTTGGCATCACGAATTCCGACATCCGCGCGATACCACGGTGCACCGGTGCCGTCGACAATGCGGCCATTCGTAATGAGCACATCGAAGTCAGCAGCGAGTGACGTGTTCGTGCCCGCAACAAGGGAGTAGATTACGACCAGTGTGATCCGAATGAGCATCGACATCTCCTGAACGGCTTGTGAGGGCGTCATGCAATCAACTCCCTGCAACAGCGCGAAAACAGTTGTGACAGAAAGATTGATGACAGAAAAATACTGGAACGCGTCAGTTTCATTTTTCTGTCATCAATGTTTCTGTCATTAGCGGATGCGGCGCCCGGCCAGGGACCCCTGCCTGAGGAAATCGCCTCAATGCGCACACCTTCGCGTCCACTGCGGCCTTTTGTTTAAACTGACAGAAGGCCGCGAAGGTCGCCAAGGGGTATAGTTCTGCCTACTGCTCGCCAGACGATCGTAGTGAAACCGGTTCCTTCGGAGACGTTCCCGTGAAGAACACGCACATTAGCCGCCGCACGGCCCTGAAGGGACTGGGCTCGATTACGGTCGGCCTGCCGCTGCTCGAAGAGATGCTGGTTTCGACCGCGAGCGCTCAGCAATCGGCCGTGCCGGTCCGTGCATTCAACGTGTTCTTCGGTCTGGGTATCCCGGCCCCGCTGCAGACCGAAGGATTTGACGGAGTACTCGAACCGCTCAAGCCACTCAGCGACAAACTGCTCATCATGCGGAATGTCGATCAGGTGCGCTGCGACGAGAAGGGAATCAACGCGCATTTCGATGGCGCTTCCGGAGCATTTACTGCCGAGGCACCCAACGGCGAAGCACGGTCTGGTGGACCATCAATCGATCAGGTCGTTCGCAAGGCCCACTATCCGAACGGATTACCAGCCGGCATGGTGCCGACACTCGTCGGCGGGACATTCTTCCGACGCAGCCGGATCAGCCGTTACGTCCACAGCTACAACCAGGATGGCACTGTCGCTGCCACGATGCAGGAAAGACCGCGAGACGTGTTCGATCGCGTCTTCGGTACGATCACTTTGGCCACCGGCGACGACGCGCGACGCCGACGACTCAAACGCAGCGTGCTCGATTCGGTCGTCGATCAGTACCGCTTCTACACGGGCGAGAATTCACCATTGGGAGCCGCGTCTCGGGCACGCGTCAGCGAGCACCTGGAACGCATCCGCGAATTCGAGCAACGCGCTTACGAGATGAAAGACCGACCGGCCGGCTCGCCGAAACTCCCGCCAAGATCACAGCTTGCTCACGGCGGCAAGGCCGACCCGGGCGGACAGGGCATCGACATCACGCTGGATGAACTGACATCCGAGTGGCGACTGATGGCCGATCTCTACGCTCTGGCAATTCAGACCGATCGCGTTCGTTTCGGATCAATCACGTTCCTGGCAGCCGGAGAACGGATTCGACTGACCGGTGACTATGAATACGACGGTCGGAAAGTCTGGCAGTTCGATGACGCAGCCCAGCAGAACGCATCGGGTGACAAGGGCTGCAGTCACGAGTGGTGGCACAAGTTCCACGAGAAAAAGCGGAACGAACAGTTGCGCGCTCACGCCCACTTGAAAATGCGCGAGGTCGCGTACTTCCTGAGCCGGCTGGACGGCACCGAATCCAAAGAAGCCAACGGTCGCACGATCCTTGAGAACTCGATGATCACCGTGTCGACAGAATCGGGTGACGGCCGGCACTCGAATGTGAAACGCGAGTTGTCTGGCGTCTTCCATGCGACCACCAGTGCAAACGGTCGATTCAAAACCGGTCAGATCATGGACGTCGGTAAAGAAGGCCTCGACGTCTACAACACGATGCTCGACGCGATGGGAGTCGCCCGGCGACTTGGTCCAGCGAAACGTGAAGGGACAGTCGTCGACAGTATTCGGGCCTGACGCGTCATTTGCTGCCTCCATCCCCGAACTTCAGCAGTGACTGCCCCTCAGCCGGCATAGTCTCCAATACTGCCGCGAGCTTCTTTCGCGCCCCGCCAGCTTCAAGACTCTCGCCATCCGCGCTGATGGGATGTTTTTCCAGAACATCCTTCGCCACGTGATAGAGCCGACCATTACGGTACAGCTTCCATTCCTGATCTCGCACAAATTGCTGCGGCTTGGTGCGTTCCGGACGCGGACAGTAATAACAGTGCATCCATTCCCGTGGAGTGCCCTGCTCGCCGCGAAGCTGCGATGAGAAACTATGCCCATCCAGGTTCGCGGGAACGGTCAAGCCTGCCGCCTCCAGCACGGTGGGTAGAAAGTCTGAGAAATCAATCAGATCATCGCAGACACGACCAGCAGGCACTGTACCGGGCCACATCGCAACAAACGGAACGCGCGTTCCGGCGTCAGTCATCAGTCCCTTTCCGCCGCGAATCGACGTTCCGTTCAGAGTGGACGTCAATGACTGATGGGTCCCGTTGTCACCGACGAACAGAATCAGTGTCCGGTCTGCAATGCCCAGGTCCTCGCTGGTCTTCACAATTCGACCCACCAGCTTGTCCATGTACTCAACCATGTCCTCGAAATTACGCTGCTTGTCTTTACTGCGGAGAGACGGGCTGTCTGGTGTGGGTACGAATGGACTGTGGACGAGAATCATCGGGTAATAGACGAAGAACGGCTTGTCCCGGTTTTGAGTCATGAATTTCGTGATGTAGCTGGTGGCAACCTCCGGACCGTACTCGCTCTTCTTGAATTGCTGGTTCGTCCCATCGATCCACTTTAAAGGACCGTGAAAGCGTTCGCCCAGACGATCAACCTGCCACAGACAGACGTTTTCGAATCCGGCGTCCCGCGGCCAGGTGCCCTTACCACGAAACCGCTTCGAATAATGCTCAGCTCCGAGTAACTGCCATTTTCCAGCCACAGCCGTCCGATAGCCGGCCTCCTGGAAATACTCCCCGACCGTCTTCTGATCGCGCCGCAGTACCGAGAACGCGGCATAGTTTCGAACATTCGACAGCCCGGTCATCAGTTTGACCCGACTCGGCGTGCACAGCGGCTGCGAATAGCAGTGGCTAAATCGCATTCCAAGCTTTGCCATGCGATCAATGTGCGGAGTTCGATACTGCGAACTTCCGTAAGAACCAAAGCATTCGTAACCGACATCGTCGGCCATGATCAGAATCACATTCGCACGAGGCTCAGCCGCCTGACCAACTGATGCGTCGTTCACGATTACCGCCAACAGCATCGCGGCGAGAACCGTGGTGAACAATTCCTGAGGACGACGCATCATTCTCGTCATCAATCGAATCCTCGTCAGCGGTCACCGCAGCGGCTACGAACAGCCAGAGCGAACAGCTTCAACGCTTTCTGATTTCGAAGACGTATTTCATCAGGTCGTTGAACTCTGCGCGAGTCTTCAGTTGTCTCGTTAAGTTCGCGGGCATCAGAGAAGTTCGAGACTCGAAAACTCCTTCGACATCATTCTTCTGGAATGTGATCGGGGTCGGCTGGGCCAAATTTCGCAAAACGATTTCGATGTCGTTCTCTGAAATACGAATGCCCGTGTGTTGTTTGCCGTCCTCGGTCAGCACAATCACCTGCGCAAATGCTTTGTCAATCAACTTCGACGGACGCAGGACGGAATCGACCAGTTGCTCGTTCTTCAGCGCGGTCTTGATTTTTTCCAGGTCGGGACCGAGGCGAATCGCGCCGGCCGGAGGCGCGTGGCAGGCGAAACAGGCCGCCGCCGATTTATGAAAGAGCGTCTTACCTCGCTCTGCATCTCCTTTCGCAATTGCGACTGCTGCAAGTTCCGCAGGCGAAGCGCTGAGCAGTTCGTCTTCCAGTTCCTTGTTGGAGAAACCCTCTGGATTAATCCCAATGTCCTTCAGGACGAGCGCTGCTTCCAGCGGATGCTCTGCAAGCAGGTCATCCGGATTCCAGAACGTCGTGCGGGCAATCGACTCCGCGCGAATTCGCTTTACAGTCTCGGCCGAGATGGTCGATGCGCTGTTGCCCCACGTGTTGCGGACAAACGTCAGGACAGCAGCGAGTTCTTCGTCCTTCAACAATGACCGGAACGCGGTCATCGGTGGCACACCGCGGGAGGGATCGTATGTCTTGCCGTGGACAGTAATCTTGCCCCACATGCCGTGAAGAGCCATCTTGACCAGGCGATCTTCGCTGCCGTTTACCCATGGGCTGCGAACAAGAGACGGGTAGACAATTCCATTTCCTTTGCCGTGCGCCAGATGACACGTCGCACAATGCGAGTGACGCTGGTAGACCTGAGCACCCAGTTCGTAAACTTTCTGGTCTGCGGAATTGAGTCGTTTTGGGGGATCGAATTTGACGAATTCGATTTCAGCGGGAGCAACAAATCCGCTGGCACCGGCGTCGACGTTGTACCAGAAGTGCTTGACCGTGTTGGCTGCCAGGGCAGCGTGTGGCACCGTCGAGGCCAGCAGCGTATTGAGCAAACCTTCGTTTTTCACATTGTGCTGCTGATGCATCCACAGTGCTTCGAGAAGATGATGAGCTTCTCTTTCATGGTTCGGATTAAAGCCCTGCATCCACTTCTGAGTGGCTGCGATGACGGCTTTCGAATCACGACCGCTTAGTTCAACACGGGTGCGGTGACGAATTCCATCTACCGGGTGCTTGAGGTTTTCAAGCAATGCTTCAATCGGTTCATCGGCGATTTTGACCGGTTTCTGCAGCGGTCGACCTTTGACCGTCAGGCGAATGATGCGGCCATGGTAGTGATCTCGATTCGGGTCACGAATATTGTGCTGCATGTGGCCGATGATGACGTTGCACCAGTCCGACACATAAAGTGCTCCGTCCGCACCGATGACAGCATCAGTCGGGCGAAAGTTGCGGTCAGAGCTGTTGATCAGTTCTTTGCCCGGTGTGCCCCAGACATGTCCGAGTTCCCGTTTCTTACTATCTCCGCCTCCGATTTTGACGCTGACGGCAGCTACGACATCCTTCCCGTTGAAAAACTCGATCTTACCGTTGTTGAAGCGGTTCTCGAATCCCTTGCGATTCCATACTTTGAAATCGGAGATCAGCACGGGCGCTGGGAAGTCTCCTTTCATCCACGGGTTGTTCTGATTTGCGGTGTGGGCGAAATTCCCCTTGTTACCATCAACAAGCAGTTGCGCCGGATACCCGCCGAGTTGGCTCGACAGCTCAAGCGTGGCCGTTTTGGCGATGTTTTTGCCGCCGCTGATGACTTCGACCTCGGAGATATTCATCTGCTGGCGACCGTTTACACTGAGTTTGAATCCGGTAATCCTGGCATCTTTCAACGCCGGGTGATTGACTGTGATCAGCCCGCCGCCTTGCGTAATCTTGATGTGCTTCTGATCGGTCTCGGCGGGCGCCTCCTCCTCCTCCTCGATCTCACCCCCTCGGTCGAGGTCATACTGCTTCACGCCCAGAAAGCCGATGGTATTGCAGATCAGGAAGTCATTCTGCATTTCCTCAGGAAAATGTTCTGAGGACATGATGGCGTTGGCTGCGACCGGACGAAATTCCTTGGTCAACAGCGTGTGCATCTTGAAGCCCTTACCTTCAGGCCTCACCTGATACGATCGCCCGCCAGTGCCGTCATTGGCGTAGCAGTAGCCCCAGTAATCAAAACTGGTTCCATGCGGATTCGGTGAGTTACCAGCGTGCGGAGCGATCGTGTAGGAACGAGGATCAAATCGGTACAGCCCCGAAGCACCAATATTCAGGTTCTGCTTCCATGGTGTTTCGTGGTTGTGGACCAGAAAAATACCGCTCTGCCAGTAAATTCCGCCGTCAGGTCCGTAGACCAGATTGTTAGCGGCATGGTGCGTGTCGGAAGTTCCCAGTCCCTGCAGAAGGGGATAACGGACGTCGGCTTTGTCGTCGCCGTCGGTGTCTTTCAGGAACAACAGGTCCGGGCCGGAGGTGACAACAACACCACCGCCCCAGAATTCAAAGCCGAGCGGATTGTGAACGTGAGCGAAAATCTTGCGATGGTCGGCGACCCCGTCGCCATCGATGTCCTCAAAAATCATGAGGCTGTCGTTCATCTTCTTTAGTGGTTCCCATTTGGGATAAGTGTTCCAGCTCGCGACCCAAAGTCGACCTTTGGCGTCGACCTGCATCTGCACGGGGTTGGCGAGGTCCGGGAACCGAGTTTCCGAGGCGAAGACGTTCAGCTCGTAGCCTTCCGGCACTGTGATTTTCGTGAGACTCTCTTCAGGGGTCAGATATTTGACGCTGCCTTCTTTCTCAGCGTTCGAGCTCTTGCTGCCTCCACCCACGTTTGAAATCACTTTCACCGGCGGCGGAACATTGCTGTCGTCAATTTCGATCTTCCGACCTTCAGCGGCAGCCCAGATTCCTTTGTCACGATTGGCTGTCGTCACGTCGAGCATCACCAGTTCGTGTTTCAGAACATCAGCATTACTCTGACCGCCGACAAAGCTGAGCCCTGATCGACCACCCCAGACGTCATTGCCATCAGTGGCGCGGTAGCGGTTGTGCCAGTGCCAGTTCTTGTCTTCCACCGATTTGTAAACTGAATTGAGGTCGTTCGCGGCAGGTGCCTTCTTCCCAAGCAACCGCCGTGAAATAATCCCGGCCAGTCGCTGATAGCCCTTTGCATTCAAGTGAATTCCGTTGTGCGTGAACTGTTCGTCGCTGGACGCGAACACCTGAAACGTTGGCGAATAGAGGTCGATGAATTTCGAGCCAGTTTCCTCAGCAGCTCGGCGAGTGGCCTGAGTGATTGCAGCCAGATTTGCATTCAGTTCCGTTCCATCCGGAAGGTGGGGACTGCCTGTGTTTTCGTAAGCGATCGGACTGAAGAGCACGAACCGTGCATCGACTCCCTTTTCCTTCCGGAGTCCACGATACCGCTCCACGAGCTTTGCAAGTTCACCCGCGTAGGCGTCCGCACCGGCCGGTCCCGCAAACGATTCGTTGTAGCCGTAAAACGTGAAGACCACGTCCGGCGCGACGTGCTGCAGGTATTCAGCATCGTTCGTGAAGCCCTTGTTGCGGGGGCGTTTGTTGACCATGTCCCCCGAAAAGCTCATGTTCCGGAAGCTGACATTCATGCCCTTCAGTTGGCTCTGCAGAACTGCCTCAACCCACGGGTCATGCTGCATCCGGTCAGCAAGTCCATTGCCATAAATGGCGACAACGTCGTCTTTCTCGAAGCCAAAAGGCTCGCCAGCGAATGCTGACTGGACGGCCAAAACCGCGGAAACACCGCAAATAAGCAACAGTCGGACGGGATGTTTCTTCAACATAATTTGAGAGATCTTCGTCATATTTCCTGGGGCATGTGGACGTCATCGGGAGTGGAGAACGAGTTGCTTCCCGACGTTGTGTTCCTGAGCAGCGTACTTTGCCAGGCGGTTCGGTTACAGCGTAGGGGACGGCCTTAATCAATGGATTGCTCCGCATCGGCCAATGGCTGTTCGGTCTTCGCGCGATAGATGAACGAATCGGTTCCACGCACTGGCAATCGATCATCACCGCACGTACTTCCTGCGGATCACACGTCCAACGCCAATCTCCGACTGCCAGGTCATCACCGAGCTGTTCACTTAGACGCTTGGATCTTGCGATCGACCAGCATGCTGTCGTCGGCGTTTCGCAGTGAATATCGAATGTCGAACAAGGAATTTCGAATGATGAGGTACTTCACTTCGAACTTCGACATTCCTTGTTCGACATTCGAGCCAACAGGCTGAAAGTCCACAACAGCCGGGTTGGATCGAACTCCGTCTTTCGATCGGAGAGGCTCGACAGGTGACGCCGAATGCTACAATCGATCGTGTTCCAAACCACTCCTGGACTTTCGTCAATTCTGAAAAGGCACCCTCGAATGAGCAGTTATGTATTCCGAGAATCCTGGTGTCTGTTGGTCCCTTCATGCGTTTGGCGAAACCCACTGATCATCGTGTGTGCCTTGGTGTTGATGTTCATCCTGCCTGCGTCGGCAGGCGACTGGCCAGCTTATCGTCGTGACGCTCGGCGTACTGCGGTATCAACGGACCAGGTGGAATTTCCTTTGGCTGTGGCGTGGCATCGGAGATCGAAGCTTCCGCCTCGGCCCGCGTTTCCTGATCCGGTTAAGCATCCCACGAAGATCGACTTTGCGTATGTCCGCGATGGAGCCGAGCCTGTCCTTGTGGACTTCGATCATGCGTATCACCCGGTCGCGGCGAGGGGTCGCGTCTACTTCGGGTCATCAGCAGACGATTCAGTGCGCTGCCTTTCGTTGGCAAGCGGCGAGCAGCAATGGGCTTTCGTCACCGGCGGGCCTGTGCGGTTTGCTCCGCAGGTGGTTTCGGATCACGTTTATGTTGGCTCGGACGATGGATTTGTTTACTGCTTAACGGCGGCTGATGGCAACGTCGTTTGGAAGTTTCGGGCGGCTCCTTCCGAACGGCAGCTTGTAGGGAATGGTCGCATGATATCCCGCTGGCCGCTGAGGTCCGGCGTGCTGGTTTTGGACGGCACGGTGTACGTGACGGCAGGTATGTGGCCCGCGGAAGGCGTCTTCATCTATGCGCTCGACGCAGCGACGGGCGAGGTCCAATGGGTCAACGATACGAGTGGGACGCTCAATCAGAGTTCGAATGCGTATGCGATTTCCGGCGTGGCTCCTACTGGATATCTGCTGGCCGGAAAGGAAGCCCTCGTTGTTCCGACCGGCCGCTCCGTTCCGGCAACTTACTCACGCGAAGACGGACGACTGCTGGCCTCGACCGCGCCGAGCTATCAAAACCGCAGAGGCGGTCCGGCCGTGTGCATCGACCGTCATGACAGTGTGATCTTCGGATATACAAGAGAACGCTTGTCAGCGAAGGACTACAGCGTCCATTACGTGTATCGGCTGCCAAACTTGACGCAGTATGGAACGATCCGTGCGGATCGGGTTGTCACTGACGATCGGAGCTTCGTGACGACAAACGATCTCATTCGTTGCTATGACGCGAATCCAATGTACAGGAAGGTGAAGGTGGATTGGCAGCAGCCTTGTCCGTCGCGCAACGTGCGATGCCTTTCGCTGTCGTCTAATGCGCTGCTGATGGGGATTGATGATCGAGTTGTCGCGCGTGACCGCAAAACTGGCGATGTTCTTTGGGAGCAAGATGGGCTGGACGGTTATGTGCAGTCGATTGCGGTGGCGGACGAGCGATTGCTCGTGGCCACGGATCGCGGGAGCGTTTACTGTTTTGCGAAGGGAGGTAGGACGGGCACTCCTGCCCGTCCAGGAATCGCGGCGCATGACTCAGGACGGGCAGGAGTGCCCGTCCTACAGGTGGCTCATCCCGAATTGCAAAAAGCACTGAAAGACTCACAAGTGAGCCGTGGATTGGCCATCGTTATTGGCAAGCGTGACACGAAACTCGCTTCTGAAATTGCGGCGGCAACTCAGTTGCAGGTTGTCTTGCTGCTCGATGATACCGAAGCGGTGATCCAGGCGCGACGCAAGTTGCTCGACACGCACTCAGCCGACGCGGGGCAAGTTTCTGTATAACATCACGTCGCTGGCGAGCCGCTGCCTTTCGCCGACTTTGCATTTAACCTGATCGTCGCGACCGGCGACGCAGCTGTCGCGCGGATGACGGAACTCAACCGTGTGCTTCGGCCCGTCGGTGGGATGCTGTACATCGAAAATGCCACCGCCGAAGTCGAGAAGACCTACGACACATTAACCCGAAGCGCAAGCGAGCGCGCGACGGATTCCTCGCTCGCGCGTCAGGTTACCAGGGACGATAAAACACTCATTTACCGTCGGGGCAAACTTCCCGGCGCGTTGGACTGGGACTCGGAAACGACGAGGGACCAGCGAGTGAAGTGGCCGCTCGAACTGTTGTGGTTTGGCGAGCCAGGTTCAAAACGCACCGGCGGCGGCAGTCGGCCACCCATTGCAGCAGGTGGTCGGAACTTTGTGATTGGCAAGAATCACCTCATCGCCCTCGACGCATACAACGGGACCGAACTGTGGTCACGAACGATGCCCTACTTCTATCGCAACATTGGTCGGCTGGTGAACGCGCCCGGCCCCATTCGGGCTTGGCTGACCGACAGCGTCAACGCGGATGACGATCACGTCTGGCTGAACTTCGGACATGTCGTCTACACGCTCGACGCCTCGACTGGCAAGCAACTGGCCGTGCACGGCGAACTACCTGCGGCACCAACATTGCCACTCACCGAGGCAGGGCTTCCGTTCGTTCTGGATCAGTACCAAAAGCCCAGTCCGCGCGGTTGGACGAGTACGATAACGAAAGCCCCGACTCCGGCCGGCAACATTGACGTCCATATTGGTGCCAAGGGTCATCTCTCGATCACGCTTGAATTACAGGCCGACGTGGTCATTGATGACCGACTCTACTGGGAATTATTTCTCGACGTTCGACCACCAGCTCAACGAGCGAATCTCTATGAGCCGGGGATCTTCCAACTGCTTGTGCGGCCAGCGACAGGGCAAGTCGAACGCGGCACGGGCGCGGTTCATCCCAAGGTCTCGGTTTCGGTCAAGGACAAGGGGCGGCAACTTGTCGTGTCGATGCCGATTGCGGATTTGGAAAAGTTTCGTGGTGGAAAGCTCGATGACTTTTGTTTTGCTTCAGCTTTGAATCACCCGGCTCGCGCCGATCAGAAGGCCATGGCGGGCAGTCGCGGATTTCTCCGCTGGGAATCGCACGCCGATCATTTCGCGACCGCGTTTAACAACGGTTGGCCAAGGATTGTCGTGGATGCCTCTGTAGGACGGGCACTCTTGCCCGTCCCGAACAAACAGACGGGCAAGAGTGCCCGTCCTACAGCCATTGCGCTACCTGCAATCTCGGAACTGCCCGCGCTGGCATTGCAAAAGGGACGTATCGGCGGGGTTGGTCAAAGGGCGGGTAGTATCGTCAAGCTGGCCGGGAAGCGCGAAACGCCGCTGAGCCTCGAAGTGTCTGACTTCGAATTCAACCGCGGCAAAGGCTGCGGGACCCTGGTGTCGTCCGGGGCGCTGCAGGTGCTGCGATCCGGCACACTGGCTTTTTATGACATGGACGACGATAGCGGCATGCGTTACTTCGGCGGTGTGCGACCTGCTTGCACAATCAGCGCGATTCCTGCTCAAGGCCTGGTATTCGCGGCCGAAGGCAGTTCGGGCTGCAGTTGTAATTACAACTTCAAAACAACGCTTGCACTGGCCCCCGCCAGACATCGACGGCATGAGGACTGGGCCGTGTTTACTGCTCCGCTCAGTCCTGGTGCACAGTTACAAACAGGCCGTTTCAATCTCGGGGCGCCGGGTGATCGCCGCGACGATCAGGGCGACCTGTGGCTGCAGTATCCGCGTGCTCCAACGTATTCCAGCCGCGTTCTGGCCCATGTCGCCCGCACGATACCCGTTCCCGTGGAATTGATCGGATCGGGTCTCACCGCCTACAGAGTGAACGCCGATCGCGTTGCGATTGCCAATACCGAACGCCCGTGGCTATACGCGTCGGGGTATGAAGGGATTGAGGGTGTGCGGCTCAAGCTTTTCATGAGTGACAAGGAAGGCATCGTGGTATTCCCCGGTGACGCTCCGAAGCTGGATGCGGTTCTTGAGCCCGGTGCATGGGAAAGACGCTACGCGGTTCCGGCGGGTACCGGTAGTTCACTGTTTCTCTCACATAACAGTGATGCCTTGTATGTCGGCTACGAGATCATTCCGCCAGTGGATCGCCGCGGCAAGCAACAGCCGTGGACCACGCACAAGGGCCGCACACTGCCCTGGTCAACGACATTCAATGTCAGGGAAAAGGCCGATGACGTCGCTGTGTGGGAAGAAGATTCGCTGGAGTTACTCGTCAGCGACACATCGCTCAAGACGATCATGCATCTGGGTGTGGGCGTGACCGGTGGTCGTTACGACGGCATCTGGTCAGCGGCAGAGAAGACAGAAGACGCGGCCGCGGCTCCGGCATGGTCAGGCTCATTTGCCGTAACAGCCCAAAAGGCCGTCGCCGAGTTTGCAATCCCGTGGCAAACGTTGAAAGACGCCGGCCTGGACATGGACAATCTCGTCATCCGTCCCCGCACAAAACGACCGCTCACGCGGCAACCGCACATCAGCCACCGCTTCCGGCCTGTACTGGTTCAAGCGACTCAGCCCAAAGTCAAACATTATCGCGTCTTACTGCACTTCGCCGAGTTACAAGGCGCGGCAGTCGGCGAGCGAACCTTCGATATTCAGATTCAGGGCAAGACGATGATCGAGGATTTCGACCCCGTCGCCGCAGCGGGTGGAGCTGAGCGAGCCATGGTCCGGACCTTCGAAGGCATCCCCGCAGATCGCGCGTTGGAGATTCGTTTTGTTAGAAACACCGATAACGCCAGAGCAACACGACTTCCGTTTCTGTCTGCGGTAGAAGTGCTCCTGGACAAGTAAGGAACGCCCTTGAACAACTGTCCGGATTGAAGTGGCGTACGCTTCCAGCTTGCGACGGTTTCGCAGTACGACATGCAGGTGGTTGCTCATCACGGCGAATGCCAGAACATCGATCCCGAACTGTCCGGCCAGATACTCCAGACGCTTCTGGATCCAGAGTTTCCGATGATCAAAACACTGTCCGGTGACCGTGTCAGTGCCGCACAGAAACGCGCGCCGGACACACCGGTTGATGCAGTGGTAAACCCCGACTTCGTCTTCATCAACAACATGCTTCCGCGGCATGCGAGCCATGGCTGTCCCTCCATCGGTGCGTGAAGCAAAAACGGGGCTGGTGGCTGATTGACGCAACGACCAGCCGGATCGGACAGTCCAACGCCAACTAATCAATGGGTGGCACCTTTTGGTGATAACCACGTTTAACTAAACGCCACGTGGCGTCCAGTGAACTTTCGGGACATCCATCAATTGCTTTCAGCCTCTGTGTTCGAAACTGAAGACCCACCCATTCGCTTAGGCTCACTTGTGTGCATACGCTATGACCGGTATGCTGGTCACAACATGCATGGATGTCTACATATTTCTGCCGATGGGTAGACGTTTAGCGATGGCATTTTGAAATGCGGAGAAAGATCGGGCATCCCGTGTGCGCAGATGGATTGCCAAAGGATTTTTATGACTTCGAACCGGACTGAATTGCTCGTTAGAACTGTTTAATTGAACTGTATGATTGCAGGGGCTTGATTTGAATATCGACAGCGTTGAGATCCAAAACTTCAGAAAGCTGAAATCAACTCATATCGATTTCAACGCTCAAACGACACTTTTCGTCGGTGCAAACAACAGCGGCAAAACCTCAGCGATGGTCGCGCTCAGAGTTTTCCTGATCGAGCCGAAGAAGATCACTTTGAGAGACATCACCGTTAGCAACTGGCAAGCAATCGACCAGATCGGGGTAGCTTGGATCGCTAATACGGACCCTCAAGTCGAATGGGATGAGCTTCTTCCTTCGCTTGATGTCTGGCTTGACGTACCGTTGGTGCAAATCCACAAGGTCGTGCATATTTTGCCGACGATCAATTGGGCTGGCGGTGCCCTTGGCGTCCGGCTTCGATATGAAGTTGCGGACGTTGAGCAGCTCAAGACCGCCTTCCTCGATGCTCGCGCAAGGGCGCAAGCAGTTGAAGACCTCGCGACTGAGGGTAAGCCCAAGCCCGTCGTGAGACCAACCGTTTTGACAGAATTACTCGAAGAACAATTCTCGCGGCATGTGATTATGCGCGCCTACGCACTTGACCCAGCGGAGCGGGTTGCGCCTGACAGCAAAGGAATCGCGCAGCCTCAAAACTTGCCGCAAGGTGCAATACCTTTTGAGGGCCAACCGTTCAAATCACTAGTAACAGTCGATGAAATCTCCGCTCAACGTGACTTCGCCGATGCCGAACCTGCAAGCGGAGACGAGACCCCTCGCCCAGGACGATTCAAACGCCGACTTTCAGACCAAGTCCGCAGTTACTATGACAGACACGAATGGCACTGCCGGTTTGGTAGCAAGGGGTTACGTCATGCGGCGGCCTTGAGCTGGTGTCTTGGTTTCTTCATTAGAGCCAGAACTTTCGGTCTGCGTTTGTTGACGCGCGGTTCGA
>Ga0115002_10001675_pt1 | contig 30082 bp, 30 predicted proteins | sample ArcticOcean_MG_C_8_FD_89576 | JGI IMG/M metagenome (GOLD analysis project Ga0115002, IMG submission 89576) | Marine microbial communities from western Arctic Ocean - ArcticOcean_MG_CB11_86 | ecosystem: Environmental > Aquatic > Marine > Oceanic | place: Arctic Ocean: Canada Basin | collected... | reverse complement strand
TGGCTGCCGAATAGCGCAGGAAGGTGCGTCGCGGAATTCGAAATCGATTTTTCATGGCGCGGATGTTAGCGGAGGCGGAAGCGCCGCGCCATGCCTATCAGGCAGCGCTCGAAATCCGGGCCGGTTTAGCTGTATAGTGATTATACGCAAAAACTGGGAGGAAATGGAACATGGCCGATAAACAGATGATCAAGGGCTGCTGCCCACTTGATTGCCCGGACACTTGCGCCTGGATCGCCCATGTGGAGGACGGAAAGGTCGTGCGCGTGGTCGGTGACAAAGACCATCCGTTCACCCGCGGTGTGCTCTGCGCCAAGGTCAATGACTATCCGGCCCGGACCTATTCCCCCGACCGCCTACTCCATCCGCTGCGCCGCACCGGCGCCAAGGGCGACGGCAAGTTCGAGCGCATTTCTTGGGAAGAGGCGATCGATACCATCGCCGGGCGCTTTGACCAGATCATCACCGAGCATGGCGCAGAAGCGCTGATGCCGGTGACCTTTTTCGGCTCCATGGGCGCCATGCAAAAACATGCTCCCATGCGCCTGCTGAATGCCCTCGGCGCTTCGGATATGCATGGCGATATTTGCGGCGCACCCAGTATTGCCATCCTCGGCGCTGGCCACTCCATCGGCTTTGACCCGGAGGATTATGGCCACGCCAAACTGATTATTCTTTGGGGCGTGAACGTACTCTCGACCGGACATCACCATTGGCATTTCCTGAGCGAAGCGCGCAAACGCCACGGCACGCGCATCATCTGCATCGACCCGAGGCGCACCCGCACCGCCGCGCAGTGCGACGAGCATATCGCTATTCGCCCGAGTAGCGACGCCGCCCTTGCCGCTGGCATGGCGCGGATTCTGTTTAGCGAAAATCTGGCTGATCTCGAATATGCCGGGCAGATGGTCGACGATCTCGACGCCTACCGCGAACAGGTCGAACCCTGGACGCCGGAGCGGGTGGCGGAGGCCTGCGATATTGATGCTGAAACCGTCATCTCCCTGGCGCGCAATTTCGCCGCTGCCCAACCGGGCATGATCCGCAGCGGCATCGGCCCGCAACAAAATGCCCACGGCGAAGCATTTGTCTGGGCGCTATCGGCGCTATCGATCTTGACCGGCCATAGCCGCTCCAAGGGCGGTGGCCTTTCGATCTTCAATTTACCCGACGTCAACCTTGGCCTGTCGGCGCGCGACGACCTCAAGCAGGAGAAAACCCGCAGCCTCGACATGACTCGGCTCGGCGAAATATTGAACGGCGAGGTCGGGCCGAACGGTATGGGCGATGGGCCGCCGGTGAAAGGCCTGCTGATATGGGGTACCAACCCAGCGGTGGTCCTGCCGGAATCGGCTAAAATCCGCCGCGGCCTGGCGCGCAAAGACCTCTTCACTGTGGTGCTCGAGCATTTCATGACCGATACGGCAAAGCACGCCGATATCATCCTGCCCTCCACCACCCAGCTTGAGCACTTCGATGTGGTGTTACCCTGGGGCCACTATTATATGGCCGCCAACAATCCGGCCATCGCGCCGCTTGGCGAGAGCAAAAGCCACGGCGAGATCATGCGCCTGGTGGCGCATCGCATGGGCCTCAACCATCCGGCCATGCAGGAGAGCGATGAGGAAATCGCCGCCGCCGGCCTGCCCCCCGAATTGCCGCTGGAGATGCTGAAAAGTGACGGCTGGCGCAAGCACGCCCCAGCGCCGGCAGGAATTCCCGCAGCAGACAAACGCATCTCACTCGCCGGTTACCCCGCCCCCGACGACCTGCCCTCTCCAGAAACCATGGGCGCTAATTCACTTCATTTGCTAACACCCAAAGCGCATTACTTCCTCAATTCCAGCTTCGCCAATATGGAGCGTCAACAAAAGGCGGAAGGCGGCCCGACGCTGGAGATGAACCGCCAGGACGCGACCAAGCGCAACCTAGCTGACGGTCAGCGCATCATCATCCGCAACGATCAGGGCACGCTCAAAACAGACCTCGCCGTCACGGAAAATATCCGCCCCGGCACGGTGGCGCTGACCGGCAAATGGTGGTCAGCTGAGGATAACAGCGATGCCGTCGGCAATATGCTGGTGCCGTCCGCTTGGTCGCCCACGGGCCAGCCGGCATTTAACGATGTATTCGTCCAAGTGGAGGGTGCGTGAAAAATTAACACACTGTAATCAAACGATAAATTGGATTTATTTTGAAATATGCCGCATGTTGTGTTGTATCCGGCCGCCACACCACAATATACCACTAGTTACCCACCCCACCTAATTTCCAAGCGTTGCGAGAGACCCGATGAACGACAGCAGCAATACCGCCCTTTCCGATCAATGCCTGACGGACGCCGAATTCCCTGAACTGCCCGGCTTTTACCGTGGCAAGGTGCGCGATACCTACCACCTGCCCGATGGCCGCCAGGTCATGATTGCCACCGACCGGCAATCAGCTTTCGACAAAGTGCTGGCCGCGGTGCCGCATAAGGGCCAGGTGCTCAACCAAACGGCCAAATTCTGGTTCGAGGCAACGGCGGATATCTGCCCCAACCATGTGCTGTCCTACCCCGACCCCAATGTGGTGATCGCCAAGCATCTCGAGATGATGCCGATTGAGATGATCGTGCGTGATTACATGACCGGCTCGACCGAAACCTCGATCTGGACCATGTATCAGCGCGGCGAACGCCTGCTCTACGGCCACCAATTCGCCGACGGCTTGGTGAAAAACCAAAAACTGCCGGAGACCATCCTCACCCCCACCACAAAGGGCGAGCGCGACGCCCCCATCACCGCAGCCGAAATCGTCGCCGAAAACCTCCTCACCCAGGAACAATGGGACGCCGTAGCGGAGATCAGCTTCAAATTGTTCGCCCGCGGCCGCGAGATCGCGGCCCAACAGGGCCTCATATTGGTCGACACAAAATATGAATTTGGCTTCGACAAGGACGGAACAATCACCGTCGCAGACGAACTGCACACACCCGATTCAAGCCGCTTTTGGAAAGCCACAAGTTACGCCGAGCGCCTTGCCGCCGGCCAGGAACCCGAAGGCCTCGACAAGGAATTCCTCCGCCTCTGGGTGCGCGAACGCTGCGACCCCTACAAAGAGCCGGTGCCGGACATCCCGGGTGAGACACTGCGCGAATTTTCCAGCAGATATGTCGCGCTCTATGAAGCGGTCACCGGCCAGGCGTTTGAATATGCGGAAAGCGGCGCGTCTGTGCGCGAGCGCGTTCGGGCTAATTTGGCCAAGGTGCTGCCAGACTATTTCCGCTGAACAGACATTGCTTCGCAGTCTAGCAAACGCCGCCCCCGAAGTGTTTTCCTGACAGCTCGGCGGCATGCTTTAAATTGGCGGCTAAAAGGCCCGTCAGATAGGGCTGCACATATCGCGCATTCAATTCTTTCAATACTTCGCCATCTCGGCGACAACCGTTGGCAAGAGCATCAAGTGCGGCCTCGTCAAGAATAAGAACAGGCCCTTCGCCACGAACCGTGATGTGGGGCCGCTGGACATCGCCCGCCACTATAAACTCCATTGTGCCGCCACGCGGTAGAAAATTTGCCCCCAGCATCACCATATTGAGTGCCAATTTTCGGGCAGCAGCGACTTCGGGGCCCTCAGCGCCATCATAATGGCCCTGCCAAGTATAAGTAACTTTCGAATCGACCAACATCGCTTCGCTGATTTGCATGGCTCCAGCCCAATCCATCGAGCCATGATCACTGCCATAGGCGAGTCGGCAAAAGCGCACCCGCCGAACCGCCTAGCCGGCGCAATTCGTGATCAAGTCACGCGCCATATCGACACTGTCTTCGCCATCGTCATTGAGTAATTCCGCGCCGTTATTTACCGCGCCAAACGGCCCGGCCAAGTCATGGCAAAGACGGGCGCACAATAAAGGCGCCAATTGAAGCTCTAACGAAGACGTATTTGACATGAATATATGGTCCGAAGTTTTAACTGAGATCGCCGAAAGGTAGCGCGGCCATATGAAATATAAGAAATTATCGTGAAAATCGACCCCTCCTTGAGAACAGGAGGCACTATCCGAGTGAATAGAATACCGCGCATCGACCAAATTTACTTTGCAGTCTATCCTGATGCCATGGACAAACGCGCACAAACTAGCTTTTTTGCACCTGGTGACTGGATAAGCCTACCAGAGCATCCCGAATGGGGGTTGGGCCGAGTCCAATCAGCGCTAGGCACACGCCTAACCGCAAGCTTTGAAAATGCCGGCAAACAAGCGCTCAATAGCGATGCTGTAACTTTGGTTTCGGTCGAGCCGCCGGGCCAAGGCGAGTAAACCCGCGTGATACTCAAACAGTTCAACTACCTAATGGCTCTCGCCCAGGAGCGCCATTTCGGCCGCGCCGCCAAGCGCTGCAATGTCGCCCAGCCAACACTTTCGACAGCAATTCGCCGCCTTGAGGATGAGCTAGGCGTGCCAATTGTCATGCGCAGTCAACGCTTTATTGGATTCACTGCCGAAGGCCAGCGAGTACTCGAATGGGCGGAGCGGATCCTCGCCGATCAGGACGCAATGGTGCAGGAGCTGAGCGAAATGCGCGACAGCCTGCATGGCCGCCTGCGAATAGGAGTTGTCCCCACAGCCCTACCGGTGGTTTCGCGCCTCACCCTGCCCTTTTGTGAGAATTACCCCAATGTTTCGGTTGCCGCGCGCGCCATGAGCTCGCTCGAAATTCAACAGGGGCTGGACAATTTTGAAATCGATCTCGGCATCACCTATCTCGATAATGAAGCCATGCCACACGTGAAAACCGCACCGCTTTACCGCGAGCACTACTGCGTCATCCGCGCCAGCACAGACCAACGCGCTGCACATAAATCTAAAATGACCTGGAAAGACGCTGCCGAATTACCGCTATGCCTGCTGTCTAAAGACATGCAAAACCGCCGCATCATCGATGCCGCGTTTGCCGCTGCGGGTTGCCGGCCCACGCCGCAAATCGAAACAAATGACCTGGCAGACCTCGGTTTGCACGTCAAAACCGGGAAATGGGCGGCCATCGTGCCGCGTCATGTGTTGGATATGCTTAATTTACCCGCCGATGCCGAGGCGCTCGATTTGGTCGCGCCGGAAATCTCTTATTCTGTCGGCCTTGTCGTTGCCGACCGTGAGCCGCAACCGCCGACCGCCAAGGCGATGCTGAACATGGTCAAAACCTTTGGCAGCGGCGATATTTTCACAACGCAAAGTGATCAACCTAATTGATTGAACAATAGTTTTAATAAATTTTACAAATGGTCGCGACTTTGCCACGGTGTGCGCCCGATATAATGACAGGTAGGCACCCATGACGGTGGCAGAGAAAGCTGTTCGTAAATTCGGACATCCTGGAAAAGGTCGACGCGGCGCGCGCTATGAAGGCAAGGGGCGCCAAGTCAACGGCGAAGCGCTCGGCGAAATTCAGGCATTATTGGGCGACCGGCCTCGCCGCCGCGATCTGTTGATCGAGCATCTCCACCTCATTCAGGATAGTCATAGCCACCTCTCGGCGCGCCATCTCGCGGCACTGGCGCACGACATGAAGCTCTCTATGGCGGAAGTCTATGAGGTCGCCACATTTTATGCCCATTTCGATGTTGTGGCAGAGGGCGATAAAGCGCCGGCGCCGCTCACCATCCGGGTTTGCGATAGTCTGAGCTGCGAGATGCAGGGCGCCGAGGCGCTTTACGACGCCGTTTCAAAACGCCTCGACAGCAGCGTCGTAAGAATTGTGCGCGCACCCTGCATGGGACGCTGTGAATGTGCACCGGTGGCGGAAATCGGCCATCATCATATCACTAACGCCACGCCGGAATCTGTCTTGGCTGCCGCCGACGATGGCCAAACCGAGCCACTCATCCCGCCCTATGTAGGTTTCGATGAATATGAGAAAAATGGTGGCTATCATGTCTTACGGGCGTGTCTGAACGGTGACAGGGATATCGAAGAGATTATCGCCACAATGGAAGCAAGTGAGCTCAGGGGATTGGGCGGCGCCGGCTTTCCCACCGGGCGCAAATGGTCCTTTGTCCGCGCCGAGAGCGGGCCACGCCTATTGGCGGTCAATGGCGACGAGGGCGAACCCGGTACCTTTAAGGATCGCTATTATATGGAGCGCGATCCGCACCGCTTTCTCGAAGGCATGCTGATCGCGGCGCGCGCCGTCGAGGCAGAGGAATGTTTTATTTATCTGCGTGATGAATATCCCGGCCTGCACCATGTATTGGCCGATGAAATTTCCAAGCTTGAAGCAGCCGGGCTCAGTGAAGGCACAAAAATTACCCTGCGGCGCGGTGCCGGTGCCTATATCTGTGGTGAAGAATCAGCCATGCTGGAAAGCCTTGAGGGCAAGCGCGGTGAGCCACGTCACAAACCGCCCTTTCCCTCTCAAGTCGGCCTGTTCGGTCGCCCGACCCTGATCAACAATGTGGAAACGCTCTATTGGGTACGCGATATCATCGAGCGTGGCGCGGAATGGTTTGCCGGTGAGGGTCGCAATGGCGGCAAGGGCCTGCGCAGCTATTCTGTTTCTGGCCGGGTGTGTGAACCCGGCGTCAAGCTTGCACCTGCTGGCATCACAGTGAAGGAACTAATCCAGGAATATTGCGGTGGCATGGCAGAGGGGCATGAGTTCAAAGCCTATCTGCCAGGCGGCGCCTCAGGGGGTATTTTACCGGCATCGAAGGGCGATATTCCGCTCGATTTCGGTACGCTTGAAAAAGAAGGCTGCTTCATCGGCTCTGCGGCCGTCATCATTCTTTCAGACCAGGATAATATGCGCGATGCGGCGCTTAACCTGATGCGTTTCTTTGAATATGAGAGCTGCGGCCAATGCACACCGTGCCGCGCCGGAACAGAGAAAGCCGTCAAACTCATGTCCGCGCCGAACTGGGATCACTCTCTCCTTCAGGATCTCAGCAAAACCATGATGGACGCTTCAATTTGCGGTCTTGGACAGGCGGCCCCCAATCCGCTCCTCACGGTACTTAAACATTTCCCCGAGGACCTGACATGAGTGATAAAATCAACTTCACGCTAGACGACAAAGCCCTCGAAGCATCGGCGGGAGAAACGATCTGGCAATGCGCCGAGCGCGCCGGCATTGAAATTCCCCATCTATGTTATTCCAAAGCGCCGGATTACCGCGCCGATGGCAATTGCCGTGTTTGTATGGTTGAGATTGAGGGCGAGCGTGTGCTCGCGGCGTCCTGTATTCGCCAACCGAGTGAAGGCATGGTGATTAACAGCGCCAATGAGCGCGCCACCACCGCGCGCAAGATGGTGATGGAACTCCTCGTTGCCGACCAACCGCCGCGCGAGAGCAGCCACGATCCCAATTCCGAGCTCTGGCATTGGGCTGAACAGATGGGCCAAACGGAGAGTCGCTTCCCGGCCCGGCAAACGCCTACCGCAGATAACAGCCATACCGCCATGGCCGTTAATTTGGATGCCTGCATCCATTGCACCCGCTGTGTGCGCGCCTGCCGCGAAGTACAGGTCAATGACGTGATCGGCATGGCCGGACGCGGCGCCAACAACAAAATCATCTTCGATTTTGACGACGCCATGGGAGATTCAAGCTGCGTTGCCTGCGGTGAATGTGTGCAGGCCTGCCCAACCGGTGCCCTTATGCCGGCAGGCGGCGTCGGCAAAATTCAAGCAGATGAACAGGTCGCGAGCGTCTGCCCGTATTGTGGCGTCGGCTGCCAGCTCACTTTTAACGTCAAAGACAATAAAATTCTCTCCGTCGAAGGCCGCGACGGGCCGGCCAACTCAGAGCGGCTCTGCGTCAAAGGTCGCTTCGGTTTCGATTATATCAATCATTCCCACCGCCTGACCAAGCCACTGATCCGACGCGATGACGCACCGCCAAAAACAGGCGATATGGATATCGACCCGGCCAACCCGCTCACCCATTTTCGTGAAGCCAGTTGGGAAGAAGCGCTTGATGTTGCTGCCGCTGGCTTGAAGAAAATTCGCGATGGAGCAGACGGCAAAGCTCTTGCCGGCTTTGGCTCGGCCAAGGGCTCTAATGAAGAAGCCTACCTCTTTCAGAAGCTCGTTCGCGCCGGCTTCGGCAGCAATAATGTGGATCATTGCACGCGTCTCTGCCATGCCTCTTCTGTCGCGGCATTGCTGGAGACCATCGGCTCCGGCGCTGTTACTGCGAGCTTTAACGAAGCGCGCAATTCCGATGTCATCATCGTCATTGGCGCCCACCCCACGTCTAATCACCCAGTCGCGGCAACCTTCCTCAAGAACGCCGTCAAACGCGGCGCGCAATTGGTCATCATCGACCCGCGCGGCTCTTCTCTCTCGCGCCATGCCAGTCATTCCCTGCACTTCACGCCGGGCCGTGATGTGGCGCTGTTGAACGCAATGATGCATGTCATCGTCAGTGAAGACCTTTATGACAAAGAATATATTTTGAGCCACACTGAGGGCTTTGAACAATTGCGCGACCATCTTAAAAACTTCACGCCGGAGGAGATGGCGCCGATTTGCGGCATCGAGCCTGACAAACTGCGCGAGGTCGCGCGCCTCTACGCCAACGCCGATGCGGCTATCATCTTCTGGGGCATGGGTGTATCGCAACATATTCACGGCACCGACAATGCCCGCTGCCTGATATCCCTCGCGTTGATGAGCGGCCAAACGGGGCGGCCAGGCACCGGCCTGCATCCGTTGCGCGGCCAAAATAATGTGCAGGGCGCCTCGGACGCGGGATTAATCCCGATGTTTTATCCCAATTATCAATCGGTAAGTGACTCCGCGATTCAAAATGATTTTGAGAAGCTGTGGAATACACAGCTCGACCCCGAGCGTGGTCTGACGGTGGTAGAAATCATGGATGCGGTGCATTCCGGCGATATCCGCGGCATGTACATCATGGGCGAGAACCCGGCCATGTCCGACCCTAACACCAACCATGTGCGCGAAGCCTTTGCCAAACTCGAGCATCTCGTGGTGCAGGAAATTTTCCTCACAGAAACAGCATTCTTTGCTGACGTCATTCTGCCGGCCACCGCCTGGCCGGAGAAGGACGGCACCGTTACCAATACCAATCGCCAAATCCAAATGGGCCGCAAGGCCGTAGACGCACCGGACGGCGTCATGCCTGATTGGTGGATCATTCAGCAATTGGCGCAGCGTATCGGTCTCGATTGGAATTATGCACATCCCTCCGACGTGTTCGCCGAGATGAAGCAATGCATGTCATCATTCGACAATATCTCCTGGGCACGGCTCGAAAGTGAAAGCGCTGTAACCTATCCATGCGACAGCGAAACAGCACCGGGCAATGATGTGCTGTTCTCGGACGGCTTCCCAACCCCATCAAGGCGCGGCAAATTTGTTCCCGCCGACATCATTCCACCTGACGAAATGCCGGATGCCGAATATCCCATGGTGCTCTCTACCGGGCGGCAACTCGAACATTGGCACACCGGCGCCATGACCCGACGCTCACAAATCCTGGACAATTTAGAGCCCGAAGCGGTCGCCCATCTGGCGCCCAACGAAATGGCTCGCCTCGGCATTAAGCCCGGCGATGCCATTGAGGTCGCCACGCGGCGCGGCCGTATTGCTTTGAAAGCGCGTGCCGATACCGGCATCCCCAAGGGCGTGGTGTTCGTACCTTTCTGCTACGCCGAAGCTTCAGCCAATATGCTAACCAACCCGGCGCTCGACCCCGTCGGCAAAATTCCCGAGTTTAAATATTGCGCTGCCAAAGTTGAAAAGCAGCAAGCGCAGCAGCAAAATAAACCACTATGAGCGCGCTGCAGGAAAAACTACTGGTAACGCTCCGTCACGGCATTGAAGGTGTGGCGGCGCGGGTTGTGGTTGGTCTTAATTGGACCTTTGTCGAGGGGCCAAACGGCACCGGCCTAGTGCACACACCGGCGCGCGGCACTGACGGCTACCGCAGCCTTCCCGACCCCGGCAACTATCGCGGTCACGATCTGGCCGACCTTGCCGCAATGGCGCAATCCGACAACATCTTTGAGCGCGTGCTCGGCTTCTCGGCGATCAATGCCCACCATAATCGCCATGACCTCAAAGGCGCCGGCATCAACGGCCTCGATATGATCGAGCCATGCGGCGAACGCACGGTGATCATTGGGCGCTTTCCCCAGCTTGATAAAAAATTGCCCGGCGCAGCGGTGATCGAGCAAGACCCCGGCCCCAACGACTATCCCGTGGAGGCCGGGGCTGAGCTTATCCCAGCGGCAAAATACCTCGCCATTACCGCCTCAACGCTTTCCAACGGCAGCCTGGCCGGGTTGCTTGAGCTGGCACCGACGAGTGCGACAACAGTACTGATCGGACCCAGCGTACCGCTCCTGCCAGCGCTCTTCGAATTTGGTATCAGCGCGCTCTCAGGCTTTGTCTCAAACGATAACGCGGGCCTCGCCCACCGAGTCACCGAGGGGGCCGCAGTCCAGGCTCTCAAGCCGCTTGGTCGCTACGTCACCCTGACTAGCCTACCAATTCCATCAGACGCTCCGCCTCAGCGAAATCTTCCGGACGGTTGGCATTAAAAAAAGGATCATAGGGCTCGGCTGAGAAGTTAACCGTCGCCACCTTGTAGCGCGCCGTCCAGGCATCAATCTTGCGCATATCTTCGTCTATAACAGCCTGGCGAAGTTCCGTGCGCAGCGCGATCGGCCACAAGGCAAACACCGGATGGGCGCGACCTTGCGACGCCGCACGCGCCACCTCCGCACCTTCGTCTGTGATAGCCGTTCCGAGACGAGCCACCAAATCATCCGGCAAAAACGGCGCATCGGTAGCGAAGCTCGCTAACCAGGTGCATTCCGGGGCATGTTTCGCCGCCCACTCCATGCCGGTCAAAACACCGGCAAGCGGCCCGACATAGCCCTCAACCACATCAGAAACGACAGGTAGGCCATAGGCGGAAAAGCGCGCTGGATCACCATTGGCGTTCAGCACAAGCGGCCCGGCCTGCGGACGCACGCGACTCAGCACATGATCCAAAATCGGCTTTCCTGCCAGAAGGCGCAGGCTTTTGTCGCCGCCGCCCATACGCCGCGCCAGGCCACCGGCCAACAGCACGCCGGCAGTTTGATGTAATTCAAGCGACAAAAAATTATCTCCTTACAGCAGAGCTATAAAACCCCATGCCGCACGCTACGACCAGTGCCGAAATCAATGATATCAAGATAAATCGGGGGCGCACTCAGGCAGCGCTGCTGCCCTTGCGCCGATTGCGCTGTGCTTCTTCCGCCACGGTGCGCGCATCCGCATCGAATATAATTCGCTCTTCACCGGCGAGAGCGATGAAGCGTTTTCCCTTAGCGCGGCCAATCAGCGTGAGGCCGGTACGACGCGCCAGCTCCACCCCCCAAGCGGTGAATCCCGAGCGCGAAATCAATACCGGAATACCCATCTGCACCGTTTTTAAAACCATCTCACTGGTCAAGCGCCCGGTGGTGTAAAATATCTTGTCCTCAGCACTCACACCATTCTCGAACATATAGCCGGCTATCTTGTCGATGGCATTGTGGCGGCCGACATCTTCCATATAGATCAAGGGACGATCCGCTTCGCACAGCACACAGCCATGGATGGCGCCGGCGGTCAGATAAAGGCTGGGTTGGCTGTTGATTTTACGGCCAAGGCCATAGAGCCATGAGGTTTTAATCACCACGTCGCGCGGCAACTGGACGCCTTCAATATGATCCATCAAATCGCCGAAGATAGTACCCTGGGCACAGCCCGAGGTCAGTGTCTTCTTGCGCAATTTTTCTTCGTAATCTGTTTTGCGTTCCGTGCGCACAACAATGGTCTCGATGTCTTCGTCATAATCGGTGGCTGTGATCACATCATCGGGCAACAGCATGCGCTGATTAAGCAGATAACCGAGGGCGAGATATGTCGGGTGATCGCGGATCGTCATCAATGTAACGATCTCTTGTGCATTTAAGAATACCGTCAACGGACGTTCTTCAATTACCCGCAACTGCGTTTCTTGACCGTCCTGATCGAGCCCACGCATCTCGCGCGTCAGCTTGCCGTTTTCCGGCTCCGGTTTAACCTTGAATTCCACACTGGCCCCTTTATCGAATGCGCATCACTCTCACATACAGTAAAATATGTGTCTCGACAGCCATATTTCCAGTTTTTATCCTCTAATTTACATCCCATCCGGGAGGCTAAAATAGAACCTAATTTTTTTGACCAGATGGCGGTGCAAAGTGCGCTTGTGCCTGCCGTTCTGGGTTTTTTATTGACGGGTGCTGTACGCCTCGCAAATGGCCGCAATCACGGCCCACGCGTGGCTGGGGCTGCCGTCATCTTAAGCTTTGGCGTGGGTTATTTTTTGATTATCGGCATCCCGCCGCTGCCGCCGGACGGTGCATTCCATAAGCTGATTTATGGCGCTGCCGGTGGCTTGGTTGTCGGCTTTTTGTTGGATTTTTTTCGCCTGCCGCCGTTCGTGCGGTGGTTCTTATTTCCCGCCGGCTGCGGCGCTCTACTTTATTGGCTTGAATATCCGGGCGTGGAAAGCGCCGGTTTTTGGGTGCTGTCTGGGCTTGGCGCTATGTGGCTCGCCAGCATTGTCGGCCTGTGGCGCCTGGAGGGAGAACGTGAGGCTGGGCTCAATCCGGTGGTGAAGCTGATGATTGCCGCCCTTGGCCTGGCTGCTGTGACGATGCTTGGCGATGCGCCTGTCATTGCCCAGCTTGCCATTGCTCTGGCAGCCAGTCTTTTCGGTTTTACAATGTGGAACTGGCCGACAAATGTCTTCCCTTACGGCGCCACCTTGCTGATGGGCGCCGGCGGCGCGTTGTTTGCGCTTGCCTGGATGGCAGCGCTTTATCACCCGATGATGAGCCTGCCAGCCTTGGCCGTACTGTTGTTGGTGTTTTTTGGCGATATCGCGGCTAAGCACATGCATCTCGGCGAGAGCCGAGCCGCCAATGCGGCAGCGCCGATCGTGCTGGCGGCGGTTTGCTGTGTGCCGGTGTTGGGCGCAGTCGCGCTGGCCTATTTTGTCGCTGCGCCCTAACCCAGTTTAAACGCGCAGAAAAAAGAACAGCGCGCGCGCGACCTCGTCCGGCATTTCCTCAGGCAAAAAATGGCCGCCTTTTAACACACCGCCGGTCACACTTGCCGCTCGCTCGCGCCATACCGCTTGAACGTCATACCATTTGTCGAGGCGATTGCCCCACAGCGCCATGGCTGGGCAGGCGATCTTTTTGCTCAGGTCCGCACCATCATGCTCGAGATCAATGGTGGCACCGGCACGATAATCCTCGCAGCTGGCATGGATCATAGCCGGGTCGGAAAAGCAGCGCACATATTCAGCCATTGCTTCTTCGTCGAAATAATCCAGCGCGCCGCCGCCCCAGCTCTTCAGGCACCATTTGAGATAATATTCCGGGTCACCACCAATCAGGCGCTCCGGCAGATCAAACGGTTGGCTGAGGAAAAACCAATGGTAATAACCCATCGCCTTTTCCATATTAGTTTTGGCAAAGGCGGTGTTGGTCGGCACAATATCGATCAGGGCGAGGCGCTGCACTTGCTCGGGATGATCAAGCGCTAGCCGATGAGCCACACGCGCGCCCCGGTCATGGCCGACGAGCGCAAATTTATCAAAGCCGAGCGCCGCCATCACGGCAACCTGATCCGCGGCACTCGCGCGTTTGCTATAGGCGAAATGATCAGCGCCTGAATCGGGCTTGGCGCTATCGCCGTAGCCGCGCAAATCCGGCGCCACCACGGTAAAATGCTGCGCTAAAATCGGCGCCACCCGGTGCCACATAACATAGCTTTGCGGATAACCGTGCAACATCAGCAAAGGCGGCCCCGAGCCCCCGCGAACGAGATTTATCTCAACCCCGTCAGCATTAATTTTTTCCTGCTCGAAACCTTGGAACATTCTTCTCCCCACTCAAATTGCCCGGCGATCATGGGTGTCCGCGCGTCAGTGCGCAAGAACTTACACGGCGCTTTGAATCACCGCCCCTCTAGCGCTATTGTCTGAAGGATATGAAGATGAAAAATATGACAGGCACGCGGGCGCGCAACCACTATGTCGCCGCACCGGCCGGTACCGCCCCATCCGAGCGCGACCGCATCAGCCCCACATTCGCCTGCGGCGCGCTTGAGCTCTTTGAAATGATGCGCGAGACGGCACTGGCCCAGCCACGAACTAAAATGCTGTCGCAATCACCAGAAGAACTACACATGGCACTTGTACAGCGCACAAAATTTTGGCGTTTTCCTGACGATATTTCAGTTGAAATTATTGCTCTGGAAGATGGCGGAGCCACGCTCATGCTGTCGAGCAAAGCGCGCTATGGCGTAGAGGATTTCAGTGTAAATCGGCGCCGTGTCGAGCGCTGGCTCACGGCCCTTGAGGCGTGCGCGGCAAACAAAACCTAGAGCCGGACGATTTGCCCCTCGGAGGCGACCAGAGAACCCGGCAGACGGGCTTCAAGAACAGCTTGAACCTGCTCCAGCTCATTATCGAGATGATCCGGGTGATGCTGGAAAGCAGCAAGGCGTTTGGCGCCCGCCGCCTGGCAAAGACGCAGGCCTTCCTGCCAAGTGGAATGGCCACGCAATTCGCCGTTGGTGACTTCTTCGTCGTAATAGTAGGAATCGTAAATCACCAGGTCGCAATTTTCGATCAGCGCTAGCACGGTCTCATCCGGCGCATCCAGACTGTGGCCGGTGTTGCTGACATAACCCAGCGACTTGCCGCCATATTCAATCCTGTAACCAGTCGCGCCGGCGGGGTTATTGAGAGCGGCGGTGCGCACCCGAATACCTTCGCGCGGCTCAAATTCCTCCCCGGCGATAAAATCGCCCCATTGTTTGAGGCCGCCAATAAAGCTTAGCGGAATGGGAAAGAGCGGCGAGGTCATGAGGTCGTTGAGGTCTTGCTCGATGCTGCCGCCCGAGCCCAAATGGCCGGCCCATACTTTGAATTCATTGGCAGGATTATAGCCCGCACTAAAAAACGGCAGACCGCAGGCATGGTCGAAGCGGCTGACCGAGAACAAAATATCGGCCTTAATGGGGCGGCTCTGGTCGAGCGCCAAACCGAACGGGCGAATGCCCGTGCCAGCGTCAAGAATCATCAGATGATTACCGCAATGGACTTCAACGCAGGGTGTATTGCCGCCAAAGCGTAAAGTCTCAGCATTTGTCGTCGGGATACCGCCGCGCACGCCCCAAAAGCGGAGATCAAATACCCCCGTCTTAGTGCCTGTCCCAGCATTTGCCTTCGGTGCCATGACCTTTCGCGCACTCCCTATATCTGTCAAGCCGCTCGCTCCACAGCCGCGCCCGTACCGGCAGCGAGACCATCAAACAAGCATAGCATACGACCGTACCAATCACATATGGGGTCGTCTTTGGCGATTAAAACCAGGGGGCTGCATAAATCTATGAATTTGAGAGTTCCGAACAGGATGTAATCCGCATAGAGCGGCTCTTGGCCGGCAAGATAAGGCGCTTCTTCAAGCGACAGGCGTGCCAGCTCAAGCGCCGTACGGAAGGCATCAATACGGGCCTGGCTGGTGTCACAGAACTCCTCCAAGGCGATACCAAAGCGCGCCTCGCGCGACGCACGAAAATAGGGTTGATCGACCTTCTCGATGGCCGTGTTATACACATCACAGAGTACAAGACGGATCATTTCCGGGTGTAGTATGCGATCAACCGAGCCATTCATGAAACGCGCTCCCGCACGCCCGGCTTCACCGCCGAACAGGCTGGGCTTATCGGGGTACGCGCTCTCCAGATAACCGGCGATGGCCCAGGAATCGCAGATTATCCGCCCGCTATCATCGAGCACTGGCACCAGCTTCTGGCCACTGAATGATATCTTTTCCATTTGGCCAAACTGCACAGGGATAAATTCCGTCTCCAGCTCCTTATGGGCGAGCGCCATGCGAGAACGCCAACAGTAGGGACTTAGTCGCTTATCCTCAGATCCTTGTAATTCGTAGAGCTTACGCGCCATGAGCGCCTCCCCGCTTTCCAGTCATGCTGCTATGACTATAATTGGCCAGCACTAAATTGGTAAGGCTCAGGAGAATAATAATGAAAGCTATTGCCCACAAGGGAGAAGGCCTTGATGGCGCCTCCTATCGTGATATGGAACGGCCCGAGGCCGGACCCGGTCAGGTTTGCGTCGAGCTTAAGGCAGCGGCGCTCAATCACCGCGATATCTGGACCTGCAGTCGCGCCGAGCCGGAAGGTGATCCGGTGATTCTCGGCTCGGACGGCGCCGGCATTGTGGCGGAGATTGGCGCCGGCATTGATGATCTTGCCGTTGGCGATGAGGTCGTGATCAATTCGAGCCAGGATTGGGCCAGCTGCAACGAGGTGCCGCTCGGCGAATATGGCATCGGCTATAAAATTTTAGGCTTTCCCGACCATGGCACATTCGCCGAATACATTGTCATCGACCGCCAGCAATTAGAGCGCAAGCCCGCCTTTCTCAGTTGGCACGAAGCCGCCGCTTTTTGCCTGGTTGGTCTCACCACCTACCGCGCGCTGTTTACCGAGGGCCGCCTCAAGGCCGGTCAAACCGTCGCCATCCCCGGCATCGGTGGCGGCGCCGCGACTCAGGCATTGCTGTTTGCCAAAGCGGCGGGCGCGAAGGTCGTTGTCACTTCACGCTCGGCGGACAAGTTGGAAAAAGCGCGAGAGCTCGGCGCGGACCTCGCCATTTCAAGCGATGGCGATTGGGGCCAGACAGTGCGCGATTTTACCGCAGGGCGCGGCGCCGATATCGTCATTGAAACCATCGGCGGCGCGACCTGGAAAAACTCCATGGCGGCGCTGGCCAATGGCGGTCGCCTGGCGGTATTTGGCGCTACCAGCGACGCCATCGTCGAAATTGATCTCGCCAGCCTGTTCCTCCACTGGCAAAGCATCATTGGCACTACCATGGGCAGCCGCGAAGAATTTCGCGACATGCTGGCCTTTACCGAAGCCCATCAAATTCACCCCGTGATTGATCGTGTCTTTCCTTTGGCTAAAGGCGTCGACGCCATGCGCTACCTCGATAGTGCCGGTCAGATGGGCAATGTTGTATTGGATATTTGAATATGAAACCTTATCGCGCCGACATCATCGGCAGCATGTTGCGGCGTTGATATCGTCGCGGACGGGGAGATGCGGCGGAATGTTTTTGCCGGTCAGTTGGCCCAAGCCTCTGCCGGCTTCCGCGCGGTCGAAGGCAACAGCGTCGATTGATTCACCATAGAGGGTGAGATTGGTACCAGCCCGCTGACGGTTGGCTTGGTCGAGCGGATTCGCATCTGTAACCGAGGGTAACAATCTTGGCTTTGATTAATAGGAAACCAAATTGAGCTTGGTGGCGCGCTGCGCCCGCGATCTGTGGGCGGATTAAGGCCGCGCTAAAACCGGCTAATGTTGAACGCCTCAGTCGGCGTTTTGCTCGCGCCGTCCAGCACCAGCTCCGAAACAACAGCGCCAACGCCGGGGCCGAGACAAAAGCCATGGCCGCTAAAGCCGAAGGCATGGATTACGCCGGGCGTGGTGGCGCTCAGGCCAAGCACCGGCAATTGATCCGGCGTGCAGCCCTCAACCCCTGACCACATGCGGATGATATTCACATCGGCCATGCGCGGGATGACCAGGGCAGTGCGCTGTAAGGTGCAGAGGGTCTCCTCGGTAATGGCGTGACCGAAACCCTCATCAAGATTAGCGGTCCCACTGCGCCCGCCGAAAATGAGATTGCCACGCGGAATTTGGCGCACATAAACATCGCCGCCAACAACACCCAGCGCCGGCTCTATGAAATAGGGCACAGGCTCCGTCACCACCATTTGCGGCATCATCGGCCATAGTTCCACTGCCTCGCCGAGCCAACTCGCAACCCGCGCGCCCCATGCACCGGCAGCATTGACCACCTGGCGGGCGCGTATCTCGAGGCCGTTTTCGCTGCGCAGCAAAAATCCGTCGCCATCTTTTTCCAGTGACGTCACCGGCTCATTTTCGTGGATGATGGCGCCAGCGCGGCGCGCCGCATGGGCGAAGGAAGGGCCGAGTAAACGCGGATTTGCCTGACCATCGGTCGGGCACCAGGCAGCGCCGAACGCCAGATCGCTGAACCACGGATAGCGCGCCAACAACGCATTCCGGCTGATCATCTCCACTTCGCAGCCATAGGCCGCCTGGGCTTCGGCATGCGCTGCCATGGCTTCCATATCTTCTTCGTTGCGCGCCACCTTGAGATGGCCGGTCATGGCATATTCGCAATCATTGCCCACTAGTTCGGGTAGGTTGTGCCATATATCAATTGAACGTGCCGCGAGCGCCAATTCCTCCAGCGCGCGGCCATTACGCCGTACGCCGCCGAAATTCACGCCACTTGCCGCCGCACCCGGCTGGCGCTTTTCCAACAGCACTACCGGCACGCCGCGCAGCGCCACATGGAGTGCCGTCGAGCAACCAGCAATGCCGCCGCCGATGATGGCAACTTCCGTCTCAATAGGTTTCATATGGATGCCGCTCGATCCGGATCATCATCTGCCGCTTCTCCGGCGATGAAAATATTGAGCGGCTTGATCGGCGCCTGTCCGCGTAGGCGACCAACCTCGGCCAAGGGCACGCCCTTGCGGTGGGCGAGAATTTCCGTCGCCGCGATGCCGCACATGCGCCCCTGGCAACGCCCCATGCCCATACGGGTAAAAGCCTTGGCGCGGTTGATCTCTTGTGGTTCCAGCGCTTGCCCGTGACGAATATCACCGGCAGTTACGCCTTCGCATCGACAAACGATGGTGTCATCCGGCAGCGCCGCCGCCAAACCTTCCGGGTAAGGTAAGGCGCGCTCAAGGGCGATGCGAAAGCGCATAAGACGGCGGAGGCGAGATTTAAGGTTGCCGTGCCGCGCTGTATCGATTGCAACGCCCCTATCCGCCAACAAAGTGAGCGCCGCCAGTTCGCCGCGATATTCCGCCGCGTCCGCACCCATCACGCCAGCGCCGTCACCCGCCAGGTAAACGCCATCGGCGCTAGCTCTGCCATCCACATCGCTCGACGGCAACCATTGCCGCGCCATGGCATTAAATTCCATTTCACAACCGGCCAGCTCAGCCAATTGGCATTCCGGCTTTACGCCCCAACCAAGTCCAACCGCATCGCAGGTAATGTGATTCTCGCGCCCACCGGCGGTGCGATAGCGGAGGCCACTCACACGGTCATCTCCTTCAACCCGGATCGGCTGCACGCCGCGCCGTAAGGCAACGCCATTCAGACGCAGCCAGTTTTGATACCAAAGCCCCTTGGCCAAAGTGAGACCGCCGGCAAGCAGGCCTGGAATAACCGGTAAGGCATCACGCAAGCGCGCCGTATCGAGCACTGCCGCCACGGACCCACCGGCATGGGCATATTGATAGGCAACCAGATAAAGCAACGGCCCACTGCCCAGAAAAACCACCCGCCGACCGATGGTGCAGCCCTGTGCCTTAAGGGCAATTTGTGCGCCGCCCATGGTGTAAACGCCGGGCAGCGTCCAACCGGGAATGGGTAAAACACGATCTACCCCGCCGGTACAGAGCAGCAGTGATTTGAATGGAATGCGGTCCACCCCGTTTGGGTCGAGGGTGAAGGCGGTGCTGTTCTCAATCGACCATACGCTGTTTTCTGGACGGTAATCCAGGCGCTCGCGAAGGTTATCAAAGCACGCATGCAGCGCTTCGGCCTTGCCCGCTTCAAAGCCATATCTGAGCTTGGCACTGCGCTTGAAACCCGGCGGTTGACGGCGATAAACTTGGCCACCGCTGGCCGGCGCTTCATCCACCAATATGGGGCGTAAGCCTTGCCCTGTCAGCACCTCTGCCGCACGTGTTCCGGCTGGGCCGGCGCCAATGATTAATATTGTATCGTCATCACTCATGTGGCGGCACTGCCCGTCGTCAGGCGCAAGCCGTCGTGCACATAGGCGGAGCAGGCGCGTAAGCTGCCGCCTTCTTCCAGCTTGACCCAACAATCCTGGCAGGCGCCCATCAGGCAAAAGCCGGCGCGCGCGCCCTCGCCGAATTCAAATTTCCGCACCTGTGTGCCGGCCAGCATCAATGCCGTTAGCACCGTATCACCGGTCATCGCCGTCACCGCCTGACCATCCACATGAATGGTGACTTCAGGCCGCTCTTTCTCACTCACGCGGATGAATTGACCGCGTTCCGTATTTCCGCTCACTGTTCCGCCTTATTGGTTTTATCAGTCAGGTCGCGTGAATATACCCGGCCTTTCCACAAACTGCGACGTCCACGCCAATGATCAAACGCCGAACTCCAAGTCATGGCAAGATAAAGCATACCAATCAGCGGCATAGTAAAGGCCAAGGGGCGCGGCATGCGATAGTAAGACAAGGTCGGCAAATAGCCAATTACCATGAAAACAAGCGCGGTTGCGGCGATAAGCTTGGCCGCCAAAACCGGCACGGCAATTAAAATGAGCGGCGGGATGCCGCAGGCAAGAGCAAAAGTGGCAGTGCAGAATAACAACAGCAGAAGCGAATGGCGCAATTGCGTGAAGGCGCTACGCGCCACCATCTGCCATATCTCGCCCAGGCCTTCATAGGGACGCACACTCCGCGCCGAATGGCTGAGGCCGATCCAGGTGCGCCCGCCATTATTCTTTACCGCGCGCGCTAGAGAGCAATCGTCAATGATCGCATCCTTGATCGCGGCAAACCCACCAATGCCAAGCAATATCTCGCGCTCGGTCAGGATACAGCCACCCGCCCCGGCGGCAATCAACCGGCTGCGCCCGTTCGACAGGTGAAACGGGTAGAGCAGTTTGAAAAAATAGACAAAAGCCGGCATCAGTAACGCCTGCCAAAATCCTCTCATATCGAGCGCCACCATGAGCGAATAAAGAGCCACGCCTTTGGCTTGCTTCGCCTTGATCAGCGCCGGCAGTGCGCCAGGTGCCAGCGCGATATCAGCATCGAGCAACAGCACCAATGGCGTTTTCACCTGAGCAAGCCCCTGCTCCAAGGCCCACATCTTGCCGGCCCAGCCCGAAGGCAAGGGTGTGCCGGCGACAATTTCCAAATTGCAATTTTCCGGTGCGGCCCGGCGCGCAACCTCAGCCGTACCGTCATCGGAGCGATCATCAATCAGGATGACGGCCAAGCCATCGCCCTGCTCGCCGAGCGCGGACAGTGCAATGCCGATAAATTGCGCTTCATTGCGCGCCGGGATCAGCACCGTCACCTGCCGAAGGTCGGTATTTTCCACCTCCCACTCATCAGCCGCGAAGCGCTCCCGGTTACGCCAGGGCTGCCATGGCGAGATCAGGATGCCCAGCCATACCACGGCACCCGCCGCCGCCAATATTGTCCACAGACTGTCGAGCGCAGCCATGCTATTAGAATCGATCCGTCGTGAGGCCGCTTAGGTCGATCTCAGGTTCTGTGCCCGAGACGATATCGGCAATCGCCCGGCCTGAGCCGCAGGCATAGGTCCATCCTGTGCTGCCATGGCCCGTATCCATATAGAGATTACTGAACTTCGTTTGGCCAATTATCGGCAGGCAATCGGGCGTCATCGGGCGGAAGCCGGCCCAGCGCTCAGCCTTGGTGGCATCGCCACATTCCGGAAATACCGCCATGGTCACATCGAGAATTGCCTGGGTTCGGGTTGCCGATATGCTGGAGTCATAGCCGGTGAGTTCCGCCGTCCCCGCCGCACGCAAACGCTCGCCAATACGGCTCATGACGATCCGCCGAGAGCCTTCGTGAATGGCCAGGCGAGGCGCGCCGTGATGGCCCGCTGTTGGCACCGTAACCGAATAACCTTTGAGCGGGTAGATCGGCACACGCATGCCAATTTTGCGCAAAAACAACGGGCTGAAACTACCGAGGCTCATGACATAAGCATCCGCTTTGAGGCGGCCTTGGTCGGTATCCGCTGCAGTGACACGCCCGCCTTCCGACTGCATGCGGCGCACCGCCACACCGTACCGGAAGGTCACGCCTTGGCGCTCAGCGGCGGCAGCCAAGGCATAGGTAAATTTGTAGGCATCGCCCGATTCATCCTGAGAAAAATGCAGGGCGCCGGCATAACGCCCCGCGCTTGCCGCCAAAGCCGGCTCAATTTCGAGGCAGCGCTTCATATCGATCACTTCTGGATGAAATCGCGAATCCGCATGACGCAATTCCGCCGCCGCCGCCGAATCCAGTTCTTGCTGGCTGGCAAAAAGATGCAGCACACCGTCAGCGCATTGGTCATATTCAATCTGCTCGCGCTCGCGCACCTCTTTCAGGCATTCATAGCTATAAGTGGAGAGGCGGAGCGAAACCTGCTGACTGCGCTCGAATCGCTCTGCGGTACATTGGCGCAGGAATTTGAGCGCCCAGCGCCACTGAGCCAAATCAGGGCGCAGACGGAAAAGATAGGGCGCATCCTGGCGGCCGAACCATTTGAGCAGCATGCGCGGCACTTCCGGTGTCGCCCAGGGCCGTGACGAAAACGCGCCAACGATACCGCCATTGGCAAAGCTGGTTTCCAGCCCGGCGCCATCATTGCGTTCCACTACCGTGACTTCATGGCCGGCCCGGTTGAGATAATAGGCTGCCGCCGTACCAATAACTCCGGCCCCCAAGACGAGCACTTTCACCGCAAGCTCTCCCTAATTTGCACGCGAAAGCGCGCCCTCAGAGCCCGTCATTTGGCATGAATAAGCGTATTTCAGCAAGCGCCCGCTGCGCCTCTAAGAAATGGCCGTGACAAACCCCCTCTTGCACCACAGAATGCGGACATCAATTGACCCAGGAAATTAGCAGAGTGATCTCGAAATTGGGCCGGGGCGTTGCCGCCTTTGTTGCTGTAGCTCTAATTGCAGCTGCCGCAATGATCGTGTCGCCAGGCGCGGCAACAGCGGCAAAAGACATGCCAGATCGCCATGCGGGCTATTACTATCCGCCCGCTGAAAGCAGTGAAACTTACGAAGCGCGCGCCGTTGTCATGGCCGATGCGGACCGTTCGCAGCGCCTCAAATTCGTCAATAATCTAACGGAGCAATTGCTATCACGGCCCTACCCGCCGGAATACGCCATCTTCGCCAAGGGCGGCGAGGCGCAAAAGCTGATTATAGTTGGTCAACGCCCAGGCTCCCTTAACACTATCTACCGGGCGCGCCCTGCTGGCGACGCTTACCGCCGTGGCCCGCACATCTCGCCTGTTCAATGAATTCGGCGTGCAGGAATATTTCACCTTTTTTGACCTCGCCAAACTATTTGGTTTCGCCCGCATCACCATTTCCGATGGTGAAGCGTTCAGCCACCAAATCATTCTCGAATAGCCTCAATCCTCGCGCAGCAATCCACGACTCTGATGCCAGTCATGAATTGATTGGTCTGGATATTCGCTAAAACGGGCATTCTGATCGCCGCTCGCGACCGGTACCCAGTCCGGCGCATAGTCGAGCATGATGTGGCAACGCTCGGGCGCCTTGGGAAGCGGTGTATCGATCGCGGAGGCAAAGGGATGCAATAATTCTGGCCACCGCGAATCCCACGCCCATAGCGCCGAGCCGCAGCGCGAGCAAAAATGCCTCTTGGCCGGGCTCAGCTCTTCATCGTCTACTTTCACCTGATAGATACTGAGATGCTCTTCGCCTTGAATTTACAGACTTTCGGCATCGGCAGAAAGATTAATGGCATAACCACCGCCGCCCGCTGTTTTACGACAGATCGAGCAATAGCAATACATGTCGGGATAGGGCTCGTTGGAATGCACGGAGAACCGCACCGAGCGGCAATGGCAGGCACCTTCAAGCAACATGAAACATCCTCACGGTCCTGAAGCGACCCTCGCGACAAGTTGATATGCCGTGTTGCGGCAAGTAAGCGATAATGACCCATTCGAAATTCGGAGTGCCAATCAAAATCCCATGAGAAATATCTTTGCCGCCTTTTTCGTTGCCTTTTTCATCCCCGTAATTGTCGCGCAAACAATTGCCGCCGCAGACGTCGCCAATGGCGTGCGTGCCTATGACGCCGGTTGGTATGACGAGGCGCTAGCCGAGTTCTTGCCGGCGGCTGAAGCCGGGAATGTGCCGCAACTAAAGCGCTACAGCGCGTTGGAGAAAAAGGCCCGGCGCGCACCACGCGGCATGTGGCGACGCGAATAGAAGCATGACATACTCCCGCAAGGGAGAAAGCGCATGCATCACAGTATATTTCGAATGCCGACACAGTGGCGGAAAACATGCTTGAAGGTAGCTTTGGCGTCCGCGTAAGTGCCGTGGAACAAAGTGCAGCCGGGGGAGATCCCAAAGCTCAGCGCATCCTCGGTAATATGTATTACTGGGGCGAGTATGTGGGGCAGAGTGAGGCGAAAGCCACTGCCTGGTGGAGCCGCGCGGCAGACAAGAGCGATGCAGACGCGCAGTTAAACCTAGCCCGCGTCTCGGCTAGGCAAGCCGTTCAGGGCGTCATGCATGCCAGTGTCGGGCGTGAAATGTGGAACTCGGTGGAAGAAGAATATTTCGCGGCAATGGATGATTTCGAAACCATGGTTCTGCCTTCCCAAGATGCGGCACTCGGTGAAAACCCGGATGCTGAGGAAGACCCATCAGTAATGGAGAAGATTCTCTCTCCCATCGGCAAAGCGCTGCAAGATGCTGTTTCAGCTATAGCTGGTAGCTGACAGCAATAGCTGTTTTTAACGGCAGATTGCGGCTTGCAGCAGCGGTCCTGTAACTTCCGCTGGCTGCGCACTATCCGTTCAGACCTTGTAATACAGGTCTTGTATTTCAGACCTTGCGAATGAAATTATCCGTATAGGATTTCGGTCGCACGCGCCGCACTTGCGGCTCTTCCAGATCAAAATCCAGGCCATTTTTGCGGGCATAATTCACCGCATCTTCGCGGCTGGAAAACTTCATTTTGACTTGCGCCTGGGTATCGGCTGAGCCGCTCCAACCCATCAGGGCATCATTGTTGCGCTTTCCGTCCTGAGCATATTCTAGCACCCAGTGGCGGCTAGCGCGCCCCGATTGCGTTACTGATTTGGTTGGCTGATAAATCCGCGCCGTCATCGCAAATCATCCTGTCATTATTATCATCGTGATCGCTGCCTGCGTTTATAGCGTTTGCGGCTGGTGAATCAAGTCAGCGCACATTGACAGGCTGCCATTAATCCCCCTTTATTCACGCAATAATTTAACAAACGGGGTAATTGGGGGAAATCATGAAGGCAGCGGTATTGCATGGTTATGACGAGGCTTTGGCTGGAGAAACATTCGTCAAATATGAGGATGTTCCGGACCCGAAGATCGTATCACCGACAGATGTCATTGTACGCATTGGCGGCGCCGGCGTGTGCCGCACAGACCTTCACATCGTCGAGGGCGTATGGCGCGGCCTGGTTGAGGTCGAGCTTCCCCACATTATGGGCCATGAGAATGCCGGCTGGGTTGAGGAAGTGGGCGTGGGCGTCAACAGCGTAAAAGTCGGCGACCCGGTGATCGTGCATCCCCTGGTAACCAGCGGCCATTGTCTGGCCTGCCGACGCGGCAATGATATGCATGCCGAAGATTCGAGCTTTCCCGGTATCAATGCGGATGGCGGCTATGCCGAATATTTGGCCACCGGCGAGCGCGCCCTGATCAAACTGCCGGAGAGTCTGGCGCCCAAAGATGTGGCGCCCTACACCGACGCTGGCCTCACCGCCTACCGCGCGGCAAAAAAGGCAGCGGGCCACCTGGTGCCGGGCGAATATGCCGTCATGATCGGCGCCGGCGGCCTCGGCCATATCGGCATCCAATCTTTGGCGGCATTGTCGCCGGCGGAAATTATCGTCATCGATAAATCCGACCTCGCTCTTGGCCTCGCCAAGGAGAGCGGAGCCCACCATACGATCAAAGCTGATGGCAACGAGACAGAAGCGGTGCTCGAACTAACCAAGGGCCTCGGCGCGGAAGCGGTGATCGATTTCGTCGGCGAGGGCGGCTCGATCGAAAAGGGCTTGGCGATGACGCGCAATGCTGGCTCCTATTATATTGTCGGTTATGGCGGAAAGATCGAAATTCCCGCCATTGAGATGATCATCACAGAGAAGACCATCGTCGGAAATTTGGTCGGCACCTATGCAGAACTGGTTGAGCTGATGGCGTTGGCGGATCGTGGTTTGGTTAACCTCGCCACCAAGGAATATAAGCTCGCGGAAGCTAACCAGGCGCTACATGACCTCCACGCAGGCATCATCAAGGGCCGCGCCGTCCTAATTCCCTAAAACTATCTCAGCCCCGGCGACGGACGCAGCGCTCATCTGGGCGCTGCAGGTATCGGGTGATTGCGCCGTCAGGGCGGCGGCGGCCAGACCCTCAGCAACAGCTTTAGCTACTGGCGCCCCAGTGCAAAGCGCAGCCAAAGTACCGGCGGCAAAGGCGTCGCCCGCGCCGTTTACATTCACCACGCGTGCTTCCAGCGCGGGCAAAACTTCATGCATCCCGGATGCGGCAACCGCCACACCGTCAGCGCCCAACGTAATAAAACCTGCTCAGGCCCGAGCGCACGCAGAACCTCTCCCGCCTCCAAAGCCTCGGTCGCCGTCTCCACCGGCTGGCGCAACAACGCCGATGCCTCGGCGCGGTTGGCGAACAGCATATCGAAATGGCTGAGATGGGGCACGAGACGGAGTGCCTTGGCGGGCGAGACCGCAAGCACCGACAATGCAACACCGTTCGGCGCCCCCCGACCAGCGCGCCAATTCCCGCCTCCGGCAAATTGGCGTCCACCACCCAGAAAGGCCAGGCAGCGAGGCTAGGCATTAGCGCTTTTAAGTGAGCCGAGCCCAAATTCTCATAGATATCCGCATCGGCCAGCCCAACCATCAATTCACCGGTCGGATCGAGCACAGCGGTATAAGACGCGGTAGACAAACCGGTAAGGCGGGTGACATCGCTTAGGTCGACGCCAGCAGAACAAAGCTCGGCAGAAATTGCGGCACCCTCTTCATCCTCCCCAAGCACACTCACCAATTTCACCCGCTGCCCGAGGCGCGCCAAATTGAGCGCCACATTGCGCGCCACGCCGCCATGTGAGGACATTACCGTCACCGGATTGGAGGCCCGCCAGACAAACGCCTCCCAGCAACGCGCGATGCGATCCATATGCGCCGCGCCAATACAGGCGATGTCTGTGCGCGTCATTATCTCAGCCGTTTGTTATGCGCCATGTGACGGATAATAGCCGCAATTCGCCGCTGCGGGGACGGCCAATCCCTCCTGGACCAAAGCCTGATCAAGGCCCGGGAAGCGGCGACCAAGCGCGCGCAAATCCTCTCAAGTCTTTAAGCATGCCGCAACCACGCTCCTTGGTGGCGGTATCAACGCTGGCGCTCGAAAAGATCCCTAAGAAAATGTAAAGCCCATCAAAAATTTACCTTATTTTTCAATATTTTAATGCCAAACTGCTCTGCCTCCTTATATCAAAGTCGCGAAATCCAAGAAAAAATCAGAATCCAAAGAACCAAACGATTGGAGTCCGATAAACTGGACTCGGGACTCGGCCTGTAGGCTACGCCCGACATTAGAGGCCACTGTGACGACGCCAGCGCGACGCGCCCGGCGCCCGGCGCACGGCGACATTGCCTCGTATCTGAAAGCGACGACCGAACCGACCCAATGTGCCGGAGTGGTGCACTGTGGTCATTTTTTGTCGCGATCAGAATGGTCTGCCGAGGCAGTCCATAACCCAAATTCTATTCTTACTACTGAACGCTCCACAGCGCGGTACCGCAGCGCCCCCAACAACAACACTCAAGGAGATCACCAATCCCGCCGAATGCGCCAAGCCCACTCATAGCGGCCTTGATCGCCGCAACCGTTCAACAACGGGCGACGCGCGTTCGGCGGTCTATCCTGCAAGGTGTTTATCAAGAAGCTCTCGGGTTAAATCAATCGTCGCTTTCACATCTGACATTTCATACTCATCCCATTTGGCGTGAAGAGCGGCGTTTCGCGCACCAGCAGCTGCTTTGCACCGTTTAGCCTTATTTCGGGAGAGTTTCTTCTTGCCAGCCAGTGCGTCGATTATTTTATTGAGACTGTCATCTGCACTAATATCATCTGACATCCGCGCTATACGACGGACCGTGTCTTCAAAGACAACAGAAGCTAATACGCCCGCTCCATTTTTATTGTTCTTTCCTTCATATGCTTCGGCTTGATCTAGGAGATCATCAAGAACTTCGGATTGCGCCTGGTTGGTTATGGATAAGAGAAGGCCGCTCTCAACATCCCGGAGCAGGTTTTTGAGAATGCTCGTTAGCTCGCCGACTCTATTATTGACCGGCCGAATATGTTCTGGCGTGGGCTTCGTTACCCTCAACGCGGACGTTAGGTATGGATTGTTAGCAACAGTGCAAACCGTTTAAACAATAAGGTGCGCCGAGACTAACCACCCAAAGCTTTCGTGTGTTTGCATTCGTCTCAATTCCGAGCCTGATGGATAGGGACGGGACAGACGGTCTCCAGTTTCTATCAACTCTGACAGTCGGTTTCGCACGTTCTCATCTATCGCCACCGTCAACTCCTGAATCCACCCTTGGGAAGCGCTCCGAATCGGCTAGTAACTTATACTCTGATTTTCCCCGCATAGGTAATGACCAGAGGTACGCACCGCCGGGCGCCAGTGCTCAGAAAGTCGCCCAACTGGACGCCACGAAGCGAGATGAACACCCATTCAGCGTTCGGATTCTGTTCCAATGTGCGCTATTGCAAGATTCAAACATATACATAGGCTTTGGCGAGTTAATATTTTTCGGAGAGAATCATGGATTAGGCGGATTCCTTACCCGCAATCGTTTCAGTGGCGGTCACGGTTATTGCCGCACTTAATTCTTCGACTGTTACAGCCTCGGTCAAAAATCATTTGGTCGGAACCACATACGTTTACGTACTTGCTACCTCGCGCCAAGGAACTAGGCGGAACCTTCAATGTTTTTACCAAAGCAATTTATTTGCAGAATGTCGGCAAGCAATCTGCTAGCGATGTCCAGGTGATTTGCAACTATGAACCGCAGTACTACAATCTTTGGCCCCCGCTTCCCCATGAAACAGAAACGATGGGCGACAAACGCTTTGTCATTCGCGCGAACTTTCTTGGCCCAAAAGAATGGTTCCAGATCGAGATTCTCAGCGAAGAATTATTACCAAATGTGTTGCGAGTCCTTAACTTCCACTGGCGGCGATGGAAAACTCGTCGCGGTAAATCCGATGCGGATATATTCGAAAACCTTCCGAGCGTTTGTTCTTTTGCTCCTGTTCCTTGGAGCGTTTTCAGTCATCTACCACATATCCGCGGCGATCATATCGGCAATATCTGGCTCGGGTGCCCAAGCGTGATGATTTGTAATATGCCTCAGCGTTCAGAATTTAGTTTACGGGTCATTTCCGGCTCGGTGAATTTGTCATTTTTTTGGTCACACACAATGGTCAAACAGTCGGAAAATATATTCTTCTAACTATCTGTTTTTATTATGATATTAGAAGTTGGTCGGGGCGAGAGGATTCGAACCTCCGACCCCCTGCTCCCAAAGCAGGTGCGCTACCAGACTGCGCCACGCCCCGACTGTTATATTACAATATGTTAGCTAAACTACTGTCTCGTTACCCTGCTCTAATTTTCTCTAGGGTAACACCTGGGGTAACAAGCGACAAAGTTCGCAACGCCGATACTTGAGGCAGAGAAGTTAATACTAGCCCCTGGCCTATCCCGCAATAAGCGATCGCCGCCAAGCGAAATAGGCTCCGCAACGAAAGCGACGGTAGCACCTATGCAGCTTATAACAGGGCGACGGCGAAGATGATGTTCATGGCGCCGCATATCACAGCCAATGTGGTCTATAATCAGTAGCCTGGGGCTTTTTGCGACTAGTCGCAAGCTATCAAGCGCGCGTGGAGATATTGTACTGCTCGCGAGCACTCAGGGGCACTCCTACCTCCACATGGCCACCGACGCCTCTTAGTGACTGGCTGAATTTGCGTCCAGTTGGCCCGCTTCACACTTCCAGCGCAATCGCCATCAACACTTCGGCGGTGCGG
>Ga0115002_10001674_pt1 | contig 30126 bp, 24 predicted proteins | sample ArcticOcean_MG_C_8_FD_89576 | JGI IMG/M metagenome (GOLD analysis project Ga0115002, IMG submission 89576) | Marine microbial communities from western Arctic Ocean - ArcticOcean_MG_CB11_86 | ecosystem: Environmental > Aquatic > Marine > Oceanic | place: Arctic Ocean: Canada Basin | collected... | reverse complement strand
TTTGAAATATTTGTCATGACTTATCTCAGTATAGGATAGCCGTATCTTGTTGTTTTGGAAAGTACTTCCCTCATCACTTTTGCGTTTTGTCAGTCAATCAGGCCTGATACCTGTAAGCTGATATTGGCCTTGGGCCCTTTGGCTGCCCAAATGGCCAACGATGCATCGCTCAATATTCCAATCATTTTCTGCATGGTATCCAACCCTTCTCGGTATGGTCTTGCAGGTGCAAACCTTGCTGGCATCTCTATGGATGTATCCGGCGAAACACAATTTGCCCTCTACAAAACCGTTGTGCCCAACCTCAAAACCATTGGTGTGATCTACGATCCTGAAAAAAGTAACACACTCATTGAAGAAGCAAGTATAGCCGCAGAGAAGTTAGGTTTAGAACTCATCAAAGTACCTGTTTCATCTCATAAAGATGTGCCCAAAGCATTGCGCAGCATACTGGGCAAAATTGACGCCCTATGGATGGTGCCCGACGACACCGTGCTCACCACCCAATCCTTCCGCTTTTTCCTCGTCACATCATTCGAAAAGAAATTGCCCTTTCTCGCCATCTCCGACATCTTTGTCAAAGTAGGTGCATTGGCCACCATTGCACCCGACCCCATTGAAATGGGCCAACAACTTGGCCAGTTGGTCACCAAGCTTCAAAGCGGCCAACTCGACCTCACCAAAACCAACATCCTCCCACCCACAGAATCCAACCTCGTCATCAATGTCAAAACCGCCGAAAAAATTGGCATCACCATTGACCCCGAAATCCTCCAAGCCGCCAGCAAACTCTATCAATAGATATAACGTATTCCCCTTGATGATTCCCTAAAATTGGCCTAAATTGTATAAAACTTGGATATTTAAGGAGGGATGATGTCGATCCCTCTTTTCTATCTCTATCCATGTTTATCTCTCATATCCGTGTCCATCTGTCGTTGCTTTTCAAAGGTTCTCCTCTTGAACAAAAAACAGGGCGAAGTGCCCGATCTGCTACAAATAGAAGGCGGCATTCAACCCGGTGCCTCTCGTGAAGTGTCTCAAAAAACAGGTGTGCCCGAAGCACATGTCTATGGTGTGGGCAGTTTCTTCAATATGCTTGCGCGGCCCGATAAAAAAGTGCGCGTTTGCACAGGCCTTTCTTGCCGTATGGCAGGTGCCGATCAAATCCTCCAAGCAATGGAAGATGCCGGTATGCCCGTTGAAGGTTGTTCGTGCCTCGCTGCCTGCGATGTCCCACCCGCTGTCTTACGCGATCGCGACACCCTACCCGCTGTCTCCATCGCCGATGTTGAAAATGCCAAAGGTGATTGGACACAGATCCGTTCTCATGTCGCGCCCGACAGCCAAAATTGGCATGGTCATGTCGGTCCAGAAGTCGATGATCCCGAACACTTGAGCATCAACCTCTTAGGCAAACCTGATTATTCTGCCCAAGCCTTCCAAAAAGCACAAACACAAACACCCGAAGACATTATCAAAACACTTGAAACATCAGGTCTGCAAGGGCGCGGAGGCGCAGGTTTCCCAGCCTTCTTCAAATGGAATGCCGTTCGTTCACAACAAGATCCCGTGCGTTATGTCGTGCTCAATGGTGACGAAAGTGAACCCGGGACCTTCAAAGACCGTGAAATACTCATGCGCCGCCCCGATCTCATCATCGAAGGTTTGGCCATTGCCGCACATGCCGTCGGTGCAAAAGATGTCTACCTCTATCTCAGAGGAGAATTTGCATTTCCCCGTTATGTCAAAGAACAAGCGCTCAAAGAATTTCAAAAACGAAACGCTTTTCCAGACATCAACTTCCACTTTCACGAAGGCCAAGGTGCCTACATCTGCGGCGAAGAAACCGCCCTCCTTGAAGCCCTCGAAGGCAAACGGGGTATGCCGCGCTTGCGCCCACCCTATCCAACAGAATACGGTTTGTGGGGCAAACCCACACTCATTCACAATGTTGAAACCGTCGCGTGTATACCCTCCATTATCCAACGCGGTGGTGACTGGTTTCGTGAGCTTGGCAAAACAGAAGCCGGCCCAAAAGTCTACTGCATCAGTGGCCACGTACAAAAACCCGGCATATACGAACTCCCGCTGGGTATTACCTTAGACGAACTCGTTGAAGAAGCCGGCGGTTATATCGGCAATCTCAAAACCTTCAGCCCTGGTGGCGCAAGCTCAGGGTTTTTGCCCGCAAAATATCGAAACGTGCCCCTCGACTTTAAAAACATGAAAGAACTCGGCTCCCTACTCGGTTCCGCAGGTGTGGTCGTTCTCAATGACACCGTCAATATCAAATGGGCTGTCAGCCAACAACTGCGTTTCTTTGAAGACGAAAGTTGTGGCCAATGTGCGCCGTGCCGCATCGGCACCCGTTATCTCCACGAAGCTATGGAAGCCAACATCCAAAACACCGAACAAAACAACAAACCGCATTTGCGCCACACCGATGATGTGGCTTGGCAAATGCGCGAAGGATCTATTTGCGGTCTTGGGCAAATTGCCTCTCTCCCACTCACCAGTGCCCAAAAATTCTTCCCCGAGGAATTCAATGCCTAAACTCACACTCAATGACCAAGAGATCACCTTTACCCAAGGTGAAACCATTTTGGACATTGCCACACGCTATGACATAGATATTCCCACACTGTGCCACGACCCGCGCCTCGATCCTGTAGGTGCCTGTAGAAGTTGTCTCGTTCAAATTGAAGGCGAACGACAACTCCACCCGTCTTGTGTCTATAAAGCCCAAGAAGGTCAAGCTATAACCACCCAAAACGAACGCATTGATCGACATCGTCAAACCCTCATGGCACTCTACATGACCGATCACCCCCACGATCGCGAAACCTCAGAACTTGGCGCGCCAGATCAACTCCTCAACATGGCCGAGCATTACAACGCCCCCTTAGACTGGGGGCAAATGCAGTCCCTGCGCGAAGGCCGTGAAGACCGCAACCCCTATGTCCATTTCAATCCCGACACCTGCATCGCCTGTGCCCGTTGCACGCGTTATTGTGAAGAAATCGAAAGCGTCTCCGCCATCACCCTCGCCCATCGCGGCGCACACACCACCATCGCCACAGTTGATGACCAATCGCTCTTAGACACCACCTGCGAACTCTGCGGTGGATGTATCGATGTGTGTCCAACAGGTGCCATGACCGAAAAGTTACCTCTCACACGCAAACAAAAACCCGAACGAGAACTCACCAAAGTACGCTCCACCTGCAACTTTTGTGGTGTCGGTTGTCAAATTGATATCAACATCGATCCCGAAGGCCAAGAAGGACGGGGTCAAGTTGTTAAAGTCACAAGCCCTCCTGTAGGCACCACAACCAACGACGGCAACCTTTGCGTCAAAGGCCGCTTTGCTTACGACTTCATTCACCACAAAGAACGCCTCACCCAACCTCTCATTCGTGGGACCGATGGCGAACTCCATCCCACCACTTGGGAAGATGCCCTTCAAAAAGCGGCCGAAGGCCTTCGTGGTGTGGCCGAGAGACATGGCGACGATTCCGTAGGATTCGTCAGTTCCTCTCGCTGCACCATGGAAGAAAATTTCCTCGTTCAAAAAATCGCACGCGCACTGTTTCGGGCAAATCAAGTCCATCAGTGCGCCGCCACATGACACGCTCCCACCGTGGCCGGTCTGGTCACAACTTTTGGTGCAGGAGCCATGACCAACTCCATTGGCGAAATTCGCGATGTTGACTTCCTCTTTGTCATTGGCAGCAATACCAGCGAAGCCCATCCCATCATCGCCATGGAAATGAAACGCGCAATCCACAAGGGCGCCACACTCGTTGTTGCCGACCCACGCGCCATTTGGATGACCTCCATGGCCGAAAAACATCTGCAACTCAACCCTGGCACCGACATTTGGCTGCTCAACGCTATGGCCAACGTCATCATCTCCGAAAACCTCGTTGATCAAACCTTCATCGATCAACAAACCGAAAACTTCAATGCCGTTCGCGAAGCCGTTGCCGCTTATACACCCGAAGAAGCCGAAAAAATAACCGGCATCTCCGCCGAAGACATCCGCTGGACAGCCCGGACCTATGCCACAACAGAAAAAGCGGGCATCTACTACACCCTCGGCATTACCGAACATTCCCACGGCACCGACAACGTCTATGCCCTGGCCAACCTCGTCCTCATGACCGGTCACTTAGGCAAAGCCAATACCGGTATGAACCCCCTACGCGGTCAAAACAACGTACAAGGCGCCAACGACGCCGGCGCCACCCCCATCTTTTTACCCGGCTACCAACGCGTTGATGACCCCGAAGTACTCGCCAAATACGAAAAATCCTGGGGCGTCCCCCTATCTCCAATCCCCGGACTCAACCTCAATGAAATGATGAAAACAGCAGGCGACAAAATTAAGGCCTTCTTTGTCATGGGCGAAGACATTGTCCTCTCAGAACCCAACGTACTCAAACTCGAAAAGAGCCTCAACAACGTCGAGTTCATCGTCCTACAAGACATCTTCCTCAACGAAACCGCACGCTTTGCCGACGTGGTCTTTCCCGCCTCAACCTTTGCCGAAAAAGACGGCGTCTTCACCAACTCCGAACGCCGTGTACAACGCGTACGCAAAGCCGTTGAACCACCCGGACAAGCCAAAGCCGACTGGGAAATTCTCATCCTCTTAGCCAACCAATTAGGTGCCAATTGGTCTTACGACAGCCCCGCCGACATCTATGCCGAAATGGCCAAAGACGCACCCAACTTTGCAGGCATCAGCTACGAAAAACTCGAAAAAACTCTAAACCAACCCGGCAAATCGGGCATCCAATGGCCATGCCCAACCCCCGACCACCCCGGCACCACCTACCTACACGAAACCGGCATCTTACGCGGCAAAGGCCTCTTCACCCCCGTTGAATACATGCCCCCCATGGAATTGCCCGACGAAGATTACGGTCTCTACCTCTCCACCGGCCGCACCCTCTATCACTACAACGCCGCCACCCAAACACGCCGCGAATCGGGCCTCGCAACCAAACAATCCGAAGCCTTTGTCGAAATCCACCCCCGCGACGCCCGCAAACGCAACATCCACCACGGCGACATGGCCGAAGTCACCACCAGACGCGGCGCGGTACAAGTACGCGCCATCGTCTCACGCCAAGTACGCCCCGGCTGCATCTGGATGCCCCTCCACTTTGCCGAAGCCCGCGCCAACGTCCTCACCAACGACGCCGGCGACAAAATCACCGGCACCGCCGAATACAAAGTCTGCGCCGCCGAAGTGCGCCTCCTCAAACAAATGCCCAAAGACAAAAACCTCTTCCCCGGCAACTATTACCACGAAACAGGCCCTGGTTTTCAGCAAACAACAGGTTAAAAAAGAAGGGTTCCAAAGCTTGCACTTTGGAACCCTTTTTCATTTTTAAATACGCGTTTAAAAAAATAAATTATAGGAGGAAACATGGAGCACCTAATCAGCCTACTCGGCCTATTTGTCATGATGGCCCTGGCCTGGCTCATGAGCGAACACAAAAAACAAATCAACTTCCGCATCATCTGGGGCGGTCTCCTCCTCCAATTTGCCCTGGCCCTCTTCATCCTAAAAACCGCAATCGGTGCGACCCTATTTCAAGGCATTGGAAGCTTCTTCACATCCATCCTCGGTTTTGTCGACGCCGGCACCAGCCTCGTTTTCGGCGAACAATACGTCCACCACTTCTTCGCCTTCAAAGTCCTGCCCACCATCATCTTCTTCTCATCCCTCATGTCCATCTTGTATTATCTCGGCCTCATCCAAAAAATCGTAGCAGCCTTTGCTTGGGTCATGCAACGCACCTTAGGCACATCCGGCTCCGAAACTCTCTCTGCCGCAGCCAACGTTTTCCTAGGCCAAACCGAAGCCCCACTTCTCATCCGCCCCTATGTGCAAACCATGACCCGCTCCGAACTCATGGCCCTCATGGTCGGCGGATTTGCAACCATCGCAGGCGGTGTCATGGCCGCCTATGCCGGAATGGGCATCGACCCCGCTCACCTCGTCTCAGCCTCCGTCATCTCTGCCCCTGCCGCCCTACTCATTTCCAAACTCATGATTCCTGAAACAGAAGACTCACCCACCATGGGCCATGTTGAAATAACCGTCGACGAAAAACACGCCAACGTCATCGACGCCGCCACATCCGGTGCCTTAGAAGGTTTAAAACTCACCCTCAACGTTGCCGCCATGCTCATCGCCTTTCTCGGCCTCGTGGCACTCGTCGACGCCACATTGGGCCTCGTCAGTGGATGGATCGGTGGTCTCTTTGGTTATGCTTGGCACCTGTCTCTCTCAACCATCTTCGGCTACGTATTCGCCCCCTTCGCCTGGCTCTTAGGCATCCCCTATGCCGACTGTCTGCACGCGGGTGAACTCCTTGGCAAAAAAATGGTCCTCAACGAATTCATCGCATACGCCCAAATGATAGAATGGCAACAACCCGGGTCGGGCGTGGAACTCAGTGAACGCAGCACACTCATTCTCACCTATGCCCTGTGTGGCTTTGCAAACTTTGGCAGCGTAGGGATTCAAATAGGCGGTATTGGTGGCATCGCCCCAGGCCGCAGAGCCGACCTCGCAAGCTTAGGCATGCGTGCCATGATCGGTGGCACACTTGCTATGATGATGACGGCCTGTATTGCAGGTATTTTGATCTAAAATGGCGCACCATCAAAAAAGAGAGGCGAGCTGTATGACTCGCCTCTCTTTTTATCTGCTCATCTTCAACCCAGTATTTTCTCATAAAACACAATCCTATATTGTCGAATCTCAATCATGCATGTGTTCCTTTTACGCCAATCGGATAATTAACCGAATCCGTTCGCATCTCTCTTTAGAAACGATCCACTGTCTGATCAAATGTATAAGAGGAATCCATAGAGCCTGTTCCTAAACAAAGACCACAGAAATCTACATTCCTGTGGTCTTTGTCATTGATATGAAATTACGTTTAGAAATACTGTTCAATATTCTTCTCAATACGTTCTGCAACAGGTGTATCACCAATCTCCGCATCAAAAGATTGTCCTGTCACACGTTCAAACAAATCAATATACCGTTCCGCAACCTGTGTGCGAATATCATCATCCAACTCGGGAATATTCGTATCCGAAATGCCCTTGTCTCGCAACCACAAACGCAAAAACTCCTTATCCAAACTCTCGGGTTCTTCACCCTTCTTGTGGCGATCTTCATAAGAATCTAACACCCAGAACCGCGACGAGTCGGGCGTGTGAATCTCATCGGCAATCGTCAAATTGCCATCCCCATCTATACCCATCTCATATTTCGTATCCACCAAAATCAATCCACGCTCTGCGGCCAACTCCGTACCCCGCGCAAACAAAGCCAATGCTTTTTCTTCCACCTCAGCCCATCGATCCGCATCTACCAAGCCCCGTTCCACAATTTGCGCCGCCGAAATCGATTCATCATGATCTTCTGCTTTGGTTGTTGGGGTAATAATGGCTGTTTCAAGTTTCTGATTTTTCACCATACCATCAGCCAAGTCGACCCCGCAAAAATTGCGCACACCCTTGGCATAATTTGTCCAAATCGACGTATCCGTACTGCCCGTTAAATAGCGTCGCACCACAATTTCAACAAGCAACATATCCAACTCACGTGCCACGGTCACATTGGGATCAGGCAATGCAATAATTGCGTTGGGCATAATGTCTTCGGTCTGTTTAAACCAATAATGTGCAATACGATTGAGCACCTGTCCCTTTAAAGGAATCGCACCCAAAATATGATCAAATGCACTTTGCCGATCTGTCGTGATCAAAATGCGCTTGTCGTCCAACACATACATATCGCGCACTTTGCCTTTTTTATAAGAATCGGCCCACCGATCAAATTTGGCATCCAACAAACAATTGTTCAACTGCGACCGAATTTGTGCTTCTGTAACCATTGTCTCTCCCCTTTTAAAAGTGTCCATCTCCCCAGTTTATTCTTTTGGCTTCAATCCATATTTCAAAGATCCATCTGGATCATTAAACCGCAAATACAGCCCCCAACCGCCCCCATTTTGACCAATTTTACACAATACTTCATTCCACCCCGCATCTAACTCACACGGCACAATATCCGAATCGGGAAACGCACCCCGACTAAAATTATTGCGATGTACTTCTTTGCCATTGATCCACACCGCCACCTGATCATCACTGCCCACAAGCACATCGGCCAAACGTGCATTCTTAGAATAGACATAGGTCAGCGCATATGCAACTGCATAACGCGGTGCCTCAGGAAATGCCATTCCAATGCGCAACAAACCGTCTTCTCGTGTCTCCGTTGGTTTCCAGGTAATCACCTCGCCACCAATGCCTATAAACGAACCCGCAATATTGCGATCATCCTCAGGTGGCAAAGGGGCATCCACATCATCTATATTCGCTTTATCAAACGGGCCTATCAAATGAAATTGGTGCGCAAAAGGAGACGCGGGTTGCAAGTGATAACTGTCCACCCCCACTTTATAACCTGTCGCCATATCAGACTTACCCACCACATAAAATGTGAGCTCGTGGTATCCTTTAATAATCGAAGGCACACCAAGTGTCACCCAAGACCCCACAATTGTTTTTTCTGCATACAAATCTTGAACATCGCCCGCTGGCTGGCCATCCACATACAACTGCACCCGTCCATATTCTGGCCCACGCGTCATCATCGCACTAAAAGTATACCGGTCAGAACGTGGAACGTCCACAGGCCATGTCAACCGTGCATCCATATCTTCTGCAAGCAACACCATATGCCGTCCATTTATCGGCACACCCATATCGCGATAAGATTGAATCTCTGTCTCGGCAAGATCGGGATACAGATCATCCTCATGTTTAAAAATCGACTGAATATCACGGGGTGGTAAACCAAGCCCTTGTTCATACCACCAAGGTGGAAGCTGAAAAATATCTCGTGCCTCATTCGTCAAAATGAGATCATCGCCCTTAAACCCTGTGGCCTCCACACTCATATCGTGCGTCAATGACCAAGGCTCTGTTCGAATCAATTCAGCCGGCGGCGTTTTTTTATCGGCGTGATAAACCCACAAGCCATCATATGTACATGCCGCCAACCGCATCCCATCATCAGACAACGACGCACCCGTAATGAGAAACGCCCCACCCTTCAATTCACCTACCCGATCCAACACATGAACTTGCGTTGTATCTGCGTTTAATCTCGTAAACCGATACAGCACAGCCCTATCGGCTTCTTTAGAAATAATATAGGGCATTGCCTCATAAATAAACATCCCCTCTGCATCCACATTTTCCGCCGGATATTTATAACGGTAAGCCGCCGTTGCCGTTGCAATCGTATCGCGAAATGGATCGGGCTCGGGTACCAAATAAACACGTAAATCCGTGCGCTGGCGGCTGTTGTTGCCAATCTCACCCACCCAAAGGTGGCCCTTGTCATCAATTGCAAGGGCTTCCCAATCATAATTCTTTGCACCCTGCACCAAAAACTCGCGAATCAACGTGCCATCTAACCGCGTGGCATACAATACGTTCGGATTACCAGAATCATTCAATGTCCAATACACACCGTCAAATTGACGACTGGCCACAAAACCCGAACTCTCACGAATCGGCTCATGGTCATATCGCCCAACAGGGTACCAAGGCGGTACATCGGATTGCGCAAACACCGAAGTAGAAAAAAGTACAATAAGCACAGCAAAACGACAAACCACCATAAACCCTCCTCAATAAAAACCCATCGCATTTATTCTTCAATAATAGACAGGCGACCCAGGTAACAGGTTTCAAACAAAACAAATTTACGCTAAAAATACAATCCTAGAATACGCTCTGGCATCTTATGCCCTTGGATCGGTCTCATAAACCCGCACCTCACGCGACGCATTGCCGCCCAACACATGCCTATCCTGACACAAAATCACCTTCGCTCCATTGCGTGCTGCCAAAGCACGCGACAAACCCGAAGACCCACCACCAGCCACCAAAACATCACAGGTCAATTCATGTGTTTCAAACAAACCGAACATCTTACTCTTTTAATGGCTTTTACATACCTCTCTCAAAACCTCTGCAACCACCACTCGCTCTTCAAGTGATCCCACCGTCACCCGCACCAACCGATCCAGCGGTTGCACACCGGGTTTACGCACAAAAACGCCGCCGGCAATCAACCCATCCAAAATCCCCTGGGCGCGATCTGCCGTCCCACAATCAAATGCCACAAAATTAGTTGCCGATGGCACGGTTGGCAACCCAAGTTCGCGTCCGAGCGCATCATATTCAGCACGTCCATCAGCTACTGCCTGAACAACCGACTGAATAAATACCGCATCACCCAAAGACGCAAGCGCACCCATTTGCGCAACCCGATTCACATTAAAATGCAAACGCACCTTATCAAGGGCCGTTACAATTTCAGGATGTGCTATCGCATACCCGATACGTGCCCCCGCCATCCCGTGTGCTTTGGAAAACGTGCGCATCCTGATCACGCGTGGATCGTGCGGCAACATGGGCAAAATTGAATCATCTGGCGCAAACTCAAAATACGCCTCATCTAAAACACACATACAGTCTTTTGGCAACGCATCCAAAAAAGCCTGCAATTTCGCTGCCGTGTGCCAAGTTCCCGTCGGATTATCTGGATTCGCCACATATACCAAATGCGAACCCGTCTCCCGAACAGCATCCACCAACGCCTCCAAATCATTGCGATCATCTCGATACGGCACCCCATAACTCACCCCATCAAAACCCGCCACATGATAATGATACGTCAAGTACGATCCCAAAGACGCAACCGTCACCTGCCCCGGTTCCAAAAACGCACGCACCACAGAACCCAACAAATCATCAATGCCCGCACCCACACTGATATGATCCATCGGTAAATTATACAGTTGCGCCAATGCGCTTCTTAGATCATAATTCTCAGGGTCATTATACCAACCGACCCCATCCACGGCATCGATCATCGCTTGTCGCGCTTTGGATGAAATACCAAAAGCGCTCTCATTGGCGCCCACCCGCGCTTTAAAAACACGCCCCGTCTTGCGCTCAAAGGTCTCGGGTCCAATAAACGGAATCGTCGCGGGTAACCTTTGAACAAGGGGTGTGAATGGAAATTGATTCATATCATCAAACTTTCATTAAGGAGTTCACCATGGCCACCGCATCCAACTCACGCCCAAACATCGTACTCATCTGCTCAGACCAACACGCTTTCCGCTACACAGGATACGCCGGCCACCCCATTGTCAAAACCCCCAACATGGATCGAATTGCCCAAAATGGCGTCGTCTTCTCCAACACATATTGCGGCAGCCCTGTCTGCACACCCGGCCGCGCGTGCCTCATGACCGGCATGTATCCTTCCGACGTTGGCTCCTACTGCAACGCCACCGTCTGGGACGGCAGCCACCCCACCTGGGGCACCCGCTTAAGTAACTCAGGATACGATTGCCGAGCAACTGGAAAATTTGACTTACACGACGACTACGAACGCGGCTTTAAAGAAACCAACGTCAAAAATGGCCACTGCACCAGCCCCGACATCACCTCCCTCTTCCGCTCCCCCCCCTGTTACCGCATCAGCGAACGCATCGGCGTAGACGGATCCCCCCGTGCAAATCCCCATAACGACGCCGACAAAACCCAAGTCGCCCTCGATTTCATCACCAACGAATCCAATGACCTGGACAAACCATGGTTATTCTGGCTCGGCCTCAGTCAACCCCACCCCAAATTCACCGCCCAACAAAAATACTGGGACATGTATCCCGAAGAAGACATGGACCTACCCGACATCCGCCAAGACGACCTCGAAAACCTACACCTCGTCTACCAAGGCATGCGCCACTTCAAACGCATCGCCACACCCATTCCCGAAGACCGCATCCGCCGTGCCCGCGCCGGATATTACGGCATGATCACCGAACTCGATGCCTATATCGGCCAAGTCTGGAACGCCCTCGAACAAACCGGCCAACTCGAAAACACAATCTTCATCTACACCTCAGACCACGGCGAATCCCTCGGTGAACACGGCCTCTGGTACAAAAACAACCTCTACGAAAACGCCGCCCACGTCCCCCTCATCATCGCAGGCCCCGGCCTCCCCAAAGGAACCACCATCGACACCCCCGTCGCCCACGTCGACCTCGTCACCACCCTCCTCGACCTATCTGGCACCCAAATCCCCCCCGAACTTCGCGGCCACTCCCTCCTCCCCCTCATCGACAACTCACCCACCGACCACCCCGGCTGGACCTACACCGAATCCCACTCCGAAGGCAACTGCACCGGCTCCTTCCTCATCCGCAAAGGCGACTGGAAGTACATGCACTTCACCTGGTACGACGACCTCCTCTTCAACCTATCCGAAGACCCCGGCGAATTCACCAATCGCATCAACGACCCCAACGCCCAAGAACCCCTCACCGAACTACGCACCATCCTCAACACACTCGTAGACACCGAACAAATCACCCGAAACGCCTTCATCGCCCAAAAACACCAACTCGACAAAATCGCCTCCAACAAAACGGAACAAGAACTCGCCGACTACTTAGGCGGCCGCTTGGGCCCAGGCCTCGGCCAAGTATTAGCCGCCCAATACTACGCCAAACAACTCAGCACATAGAACAATCGCCCATCAAATCAACCCATACATGATTTTCCGCACCATACCAAAACCCAAAGCAATCGACGTATCATAAACACGCTCCCGATTAAACACTTGTCCGAACAATCTGGCATTTGTATTGTATGCACAATACACAGAACCCAAATCGAAAACAAGGGAAGAAAAATGCACGAATTTGCTTCGCAAGAGGGTGTCCGTTTCATCAAAAACATCATGATCCCCACATCCGATGGCACACACCTGGCCATGGACCTCCACGTGCCCGACAATGACCACTGGCAAAAAACACAACACCCCATCATTGTCGAATACACCCCCTATCGCAAAGACGATGCCCCACCCTATTCGGGCCACCACCACACCTTTGCCAAACACGGGTTTATCGGTGCACGCATCGACTGTCGTGGCACAGGCAGCAGCGAAGGCACCACACAAGACGAATACACCCAACGCGAACAACAAGACGGTGCCGAAGCCATAGATTGGATTGGCCAACAACTCTGGTCAAATGGCAAAGTCGCCATGTTTGGCGCATCCTATGGGGGTTTCACCGCCGTCCAAGTCGCAGCACTACACCCCAAACACCTCACCACCATCATCCCCATGTATTTCACCGACGATCGCTACACCGACGATTGTCACTATCGTGGCGGCAACATGCGATGTTATTATGACATTGGCGCATATGGTGCCTCAATGATCGGCATGAACGCCATGCCCCCGTATCCCGAATATGTCGATGACAACTGGGCAGACCTTTGGAAAACCCATTTAGAAGGCAACGAACCCTATCTCCTACAATGGTTATCCCATCAAACCGATGGTCCCTATTGGCGACCTGGCAGCATCCGAGACCGCTACGAAAACATCCAATGCCCCGTCTTCATGATTGGCGGTTGGCGCGACGGATATGCAACCTGCAACCTGCGCACCTTTCAACACCTCACAGTACCCAAAAAAGTGCTCATAGGTCCCTGGAACCATTCACGCCCCGACGTGGCCATACCAGGACCACGCATCACCTACCTCACCGAAGTCATTCGCTGGTGCGAACACTGGCTCAAAAACGAAGACAATGGCGTCATGGACGAATCGCCCATCACCCTGTATATGCAAACCTATGACACACCCAAAGCCAATCGCACTCACACATCGGGATATTGGCGTATCGAAAATCAGTTTCCCGTTCACGACCACACCGAGCGTCGTTTATACCTATCTGAAAATGCAAGCCTGAATGCACACGACCCAGACTACAACCGCGAAAAAGACACCTATGTCTATCATCCAACCGTTGGATTGTCCGGCGGACTCTGGTCTGCGGGCGTCCCATTTGGCCTACCCACCGATCAGCGCCCCGACGAAATCTATGCCCTCACCTATACCACCGAAAAATTGGACGTCCCTTTAGAAATCATCGGCCAACCCAAAATCGAGCTCCACGTCAGCAGCACAGTCGAAGTCATGGCCTATGTGGTCAAACTTTGCGACGTCGCCCCCGACGGCACCAGCGCGCTCGTCTGTTCCGGGGTTTTAAACGGCACCCGCCGAGAATCGCTCACCGATCCCAAACCCATGACACCCGGCGAAATCTACAAACTGTCCATCGCACTGGATGCCACCGCCTATCGGTTTGAACCTAAGCACCGCATTCGCATCTCCATTTCCAGTGCAGACTTTCCCAACCTATGGCCAACACCTTATGTAGGCACAAACACCATCTTACGTGGGCAAGAATATCCCTCACGCCTCATCTTACCCATTGCTCCCACCAAAGACATCAAAAATGAAGTTGCATTTGAACCCAGCCAAACAAAAGTAAAACCCTATCATCTGTCCCCAAACAAACCTGTGTGGGAAGTCACCCAAGACATCATGCAAAACCGCACCGGCGTCAAACTACACACCCAAAACACCACCCAAACAAATGAAACAACCGAAATCACCAATAAGAACCAATTCACACTCTCGGCCAGCAACGAGAATCCAGCCGATGTGTCAGGAACAGGTCACCACCATCGAAAAATCACACGCACAGATGGCGAAACAGAAATCGATTCATCTTATACCATACGAAGCACCGCCACAGCATTTCACACGACCATCGACTTAAACATCACCATCAATGGACTGCCACATTTCCAAAAACAATGGACAAACACATTTCCACGTGACTTGTTGTAAAAAACGAAAGGAATCACCATGAACACAATCCGCTGGGGCATCATCGGTTGCGGCAACGTCTGCGAATCCAAAAGCGGTCCCGGATTTTATAAAGCCGACAACTCAGAGCTCGTAATTGTCATGCGACGCGATGGCGAACTTGCTGCCGACTTTGCCAAACGTCACAACGTCTCCCAATCAACCAACAATGCCGATGAGGTCATCAACCACCCCGATGTTGACGCGGTTTATATTGCCACACCACCGTCAACACATTGTGAATATGCACTCAAAGTAGCCGAAGCGGGCAAACCGTGTTATGTAGAAAAACCCATGGGCATGAACCACAAAGAATGCCAACAAATGACCGACGCATTCAAAGCCAAAAGTGTGCCGCTCTATGTCGCGTATTATCGTCGTGGGCTGCCACGTTTTCTCAAAGTACACGACCTGCTCCAAGAAGGCGCTATTGGTCAATTGACCTCCGTCCACATCGTACATTATGGCAAACTTGCTACAGGTGAGAAAGCCAAAAACTGGCGTTTTGATCCTGCCATTGGTGGTGCGGGTGAATTTCTCGACCTTGCGTCACACGGCTTTGACATTCTCGACTTTCTCGTCAGCCCCATCAAACGTGTAAGTGGTTTTGCACGCAACACCGGAAAATCCTACAATGCCGAAGACGTGACAGCTGCATGTTTTGAATTTGAATCAGGTGTTGTAGGCACCGGCATGTGGAACTTCAATGCCGATCATGGCGGCAACTACATTACGTTCACAGGCTCCGAAGGTGAAATCCAAACACCTGTCTTCTCAGACACGGATATCATCCTCAAACGCAACGGCACCGAAGAAACCTTTGCAGCACCCAACCCACAGCACGTGCATCAGCCCCTCATCCAAGACATCGTCAACGAACTCAATGGACAAGGGCAAAGTACTTCCACTGGCGAAAGTGGGGCCCGCACATCGTGGGTCATGGACCAATGTTTACACACCTACTACAGTGAAAGATAAACACAGCCCATGCTCAAAATACTCATGACCACAGGACAAAAAAAACCACAAGGAAACCTGCCGTGATCATTGAATGGAATGCGCACATGTTCAGCTCCAACACAACCCAATACCCCTTTCACCCAAGCGCAGTCTACACACCCAATGCCTCACAGTGGGAAGCGGATCCCCTCACGGCCTATTTGCAACGCCTCAAAGATGAAAACATAGACCGCGCCATTCTCGTGCACCCCGAACCTTACGGCGACGATCACAGCTTAGTACTCAATTGCCTTCAGCATGAGCCCAGCTTATTCAAAGCTACCAGTTTGTTTTATCCCAAAGATCCCGACGGACCTAAAAAACTCGTCGACCTTATCGCGCAAGAACCCAAAATCATTGCCACACGTTTTCATGCCCACAGAGGCAAAGAACAATATCTCGACAGTTTTGCAGGCCGAAACGTACGCGCCTTATGGGAAAAAGCCGTTGAACTGGGCCTCATTGTTGAACTTCACATCGGCCCTAATTACGGTGCTCAAGTACGCGATGTCCTCAAAGACATACCCGAAACCATCGTGCTCATCGACCATTTGGCAGAACCCCACAAAGGCGATGCCGTCGAATTTTCCAACATTCTCGATCTTGCCCAATTTGAAAACGTCTACATGAAACTCTCAGGTCTCAACCATTTTGCCAAAGATGGCCCCCACTACGAAAGCGCCAAACCCTTTACCAAAATTGTCGCCGAAGCCTTTGGTCCAGATCGCCTCGTATGGGGCAGCGGCACACCCACCATTGTAGATGTCCACCTCGCCCACTGGAGCGAACTAGACCGCGCCAAAGTGAAAGGTGAAAACTTGAAAAACTTACTTTGGCCCACAGCTTAAAGGTCACCCCAATGCTCACCCAAAAAGAATCCCTACAAAAACACGACGAACGCATCACCCAGGGGTATACCGTCATCCGCAATGCCGACCCCAACACCACATACGAATCCACACGTAATCCAAGCATCCATCTCCTATGACCTTTTCCAAAAACCATATACAAATAGGCCATCGCACATATGATATTTTCCAAGTCGCATTTGGATGTCTCATTGTGCTTTACGCCATTCTCATCCTCTTCACTTTTCGCGACTATGGCATCACCTCCGACGAAACCCACCACATCAAATATGGTGAACAAATTGTTCGGTGGTACATGAGCGGTTTTGAAGATCAAACCATCTTTCAAACCGAAAACACATGGCTCTATGGTGGGTTTTTCGACACCACCGCTTATCTCATAAGCCAGATATTGCCACTCGATCGCTACGATGCCAGTCACTTTTACAACGCACTCTTTGGCCTCTTGGGCGTCGTGGCAGCCTATCGCATTGGTGCTTCTCTCGGAGGGCCCTTCACCGGTTTCTTAGCTGCGCTTGCCCTCTTTCTCACCCCCCGCTATTATGGCCACGCATTCAACAACCCCAAAGACATCCCATTTGCCGTCTGTTATCTTTGGAGCATCTCCTACATCATCCAATGTTACAAAACTGCTCCCACTCTCTCTTCTCGTTGCATCATCGGCACAGGCTTGTCCATAGGCTTTGCTTTAGGCATTCGCATTGGCGGTCTCTTGCTCATTGCATATTTGGTCATGGCCATTGCCATTCAACTCTATGAACACCAAAACACACGCGTTCGCACCCTTAAAACCATCCTCCCCAAACTGGGCCTCATCCTCCTCATCGCCTACATCACCATGCTCATCTGCTGGCCTTATGCCCTGCAAAATCCCATTTCGGGTCCCATAGATGCCCTTAAAAATTTCTCGCAATTCATCCAACCACACACCAGTTTTTTTGCTGGCCGATATGTCCTCAACACCGCCTTACCACGTGCCTATGCACCCACATGGCTCTTGCTCACCCTACCCGAATTCGCACTCGTAGGTATCCTCATAGGGTTATACCTACTCATCGCAAAAAGGCACGTCGAACATCTAATACTCTTCTTCACGGGTGCATTCCCCATTCTCTTCGCTGTTGTGATGAACACCCCTTTATACGATGGTCTCCGCCACCTCCTTTTTGCCATACCGCCTCTCATCGTATTTAGCATGGTTGGCATTAGCCACATCGTGCAAACCCCAAAAACACAACGTATCGGGAGCATTGTCACCCTCCTTCTCTTTATAGGCACAACCATCGAAATGATACGTCTGCATCCCAACCAATACATTTACTTTAACACCCTGATTGCAGGCGGTGTGCAAAACGCATCTGCCCGCTATGAAACCGACTACTGGGAAAACACGCTTAAACAAGGCATTCGCTGGGCAGAACAAAACAGGTCACCCTCGCAAAATCACAAAATTCAAATTGGTGGATTCAGTGAAAACATCCAATACATGCTCGATAACACCCGCTCTGAAATGACGCCTTATCCCGAAAGTGCCGATGTCTACTTAGGCACCACACGCTATGACCGACACCGTATAGTGCCAGGAGAGATTCTCCATATCGTCACCTCAGCAAACACACCCTTACTTTATATTATTCGCCCAGACACATCCTATCAACATGATCCCTTCTTCACAGACTCACCCTTTTACCAATTCCGTTTGGGACAAATGCTCGAAGATAAAAAACGGCCTTCAGAAGCACTAACAGCCTACCAAAAGTCATTGACACAAGCCCTCCAACAATCTACCACAGAACCCTTTTTTCTCATGCGCGTCTACATTCGCATTGGCAATCAATACGAAGCATTAAACCAATTTGACAAAGCCCTCAGCACCTACTTCAAAGCATTAGAATATGACCCCAACAACGCCGCATTACACAACAACATTGCCATTGTTTTTATCCACCTAAATGACAATGACGAAGCCATCCGATGGCTTCAAAAAGCCACAGCAATAAACCCCAAATATGTCACCGCATATGTCAACCTCGGTGATATAGCACACCTAAATGGCAATTTTGAACTGGCAGGTCAGGCATATCGAAATGCGTTGGCACTACAAGACGACGCGGCGCTGCAACACAAACTTGGGAAATTAGAATATGAACAAGGCAACTTCGAAGCAGCCATCACAGAATTTCAACACATCCTCGAACACCACCCCAACGATGCCTATACACTACATGACCTTGCATTGGCATACGCTGCCCTTAAAGAGTACACACAAGCAAAAAGAACCATTCAACGCGCCATAGAACGCGCACCCGATGACTTCAAAAACTACTTCACCCTGGGTTCCATAGCTATGTATCAAAACGCGTATCAAGAAGCCGTGCAAGCCTACCAAAAAGCCATTGAACGCGACCCCAAAAACCCCGATATTTATGTTGGATTGGGAGTGGCCTTTGCGCATTTGGATGACATCACAAATGCACAACAAGCCCTTAAAACTGCACTAATCCTCAACCCACAACACACCGAAGCCAAATATCACCTCCAAACCCTATCGAGGTAACAGATGAAAAACACCTCTGTTGGCATGACCCGCCTCAACTTTGACAACATTCCCACAGTTGAATTATCCAAACCTTATACCTTGCGCACCTATCAACCTGGCGATGAAAAAGCCTGGCTGGCAATCCATGTCCAAGCAGACCCTTTTAATACCTTTAATGAAGAATCCTTTGTTAAAGGATTTGGGCGCGACGAACAACTCTGGCGGGAAAACCAATTCTATGTTTGCGATGAAAACAACCAACCCATTGGCACCGCAACCGCCTGGTCTGTCCAAAAAGACGAACACCCCACACCCCAAGGTCTGGTACACTGGGTAGCCCTCTCCCCCCACGCCCAAGGCAAAGGCCTATCCAAACCCCTCATGTCTGCCGTATGCCACCGCCTTCGCGATCGCGGCTTCGAACGCGCTTATCTCAGCACCTCATCGGGGCGTTTACCTGCTGTTGCCCTCTATCTCGCATTCGGTTTTATGCCCTATATCCGCAAACCGGAAGAACGCGCTACCTGGACCCACATCAAAAAACAATTAGGCCCCCGTGCAATAGGACTTGAATATTTCTAAAAATCGTATCTTATTGAAAGCGGCAAGAAGCAAGAGGTTAAAACCTTGACGTCTCACGCCTTTATCTTTTGACTTTACTTTTGCCATCTCCTGTTCATGATTCTGCTTTCTAACTTTTATCCAAGGATTCACAATGCAACTCTTTGACGGCAGCACCCTCAACAACTGGGCACCGACTGGCAACGCCGAAAGCTGGACCATTGATGAGGGCTGTATTCATTGCAAAGCACTCAAAGGCAAAAATCTCTATTACACCCAAGAACAATTTCAAAACTTTGAACTGTCCCTCGAATTCAAACACACCGAAAAAGCCAACAGCGGTGTGTTTTTCCGTTGGACCGACCTTGAAAACCCCGTGCAAACAGGCATCGAAATTCAAATTCTCGACACCCACGGACGGGAACCTGCCACCACACATTGCAGTGGTGCCGTCTACGATCTACAAGCGCCCACTCGAAACACATGCAAACCTGCGGGAGAATGGAACACCATGACCCTCTACACAAATGACAACATCATTCGCGTCACCCTCAATGACGAACAAATTGTAGACATGGACCTCAACCGCTGGACAACACCCGGCCAAAACCCAGATGGCACCCCCAATAAATTTGAACGCGCCTATTGTGAAATGACCGAAAAAGGCTACATTGGTTTGCAAGACCATGGTGGCCTTATCTGGTTTCGCAACCTCGATATTCAAGCGTTGTGATTTATTCACGATAGGTGCAGGGGTTTTCTGCCCGCCTGCTTTCCGTGCCGAAAATCGCAGGGCAAAGAAACCTTGCCCTACACGTCATACTTTTGTGGACGAATTGTTCATTGTCTCTTGTCCACTATTCATTATTAATTTTATCTCTCGCCGGGGATCGTCAAATCAATCTTTTTTGGATATATTGCCAAAATGGAGGCATTATGATGACCGTCCGGCATTTTTTTATATCTATCCTCATCGTGGCCACAGGTTGTGGTTCACCCATCCCCACCGTGCCAGAACAACAAGAACAAGGTCTAAGATACGACCCCAGCCAAACCATTCTCATTCCTGAGGGCAATTTCCTCATGGGGTCAAATGAATGGGCAGACCCCGAACGCCCCGCCCATACCGTTTTTCTCAACACCTTTCGCATAGACAAATACGAAGTCACCAACGAGCGATATATCTTTTTTTTACAAGATGTTTCAACACTTGAAAATGCCGCGGGCAATGAACTTGTCGATATCGATGACAATGATCTTGAAATTGGCTTTACAGAGAATGGTTTAGAAGTCTTAGACCCTACCAAAACCAACCATCCCATCATAGAAGTTTCTTGGTATGGTGCAGCGAGCTTTTGTTTGTGGGCAGGCGGTCGGCTCCCAACCGAATCTGAATGGGAAAAGGCAGCGCGCGGTGTAGAAGGCCAACACTTTCCCTGGTCTAATGAACCCCTCACGGGAAGCCTTGTAACCGGTTGGGCAATTGAAGGACCCACTGCAAGCGTAGGTACGCACGACATAGACAAAAGCCCCTACGGTGTTTTTGACATGGGCGGCAACATTGCCGAATGGGTAAACGATTGGTATACCTCAAACTATTATGCCGATAGCCCAGAGCAAAATCCCTTAGGCCCAGAAGAAGGCACACACCGTGTGGCCCGTGGCGGTGCAACATCTCCTTATCCACAAGACATGCGTGCAACCGTCCGTCGCCGTTATCGCCCAGGCACCACCAGCCGCGCCATCGGGTTTCGCTGTGTTTATGATGTGGAGTAAAAAGCGCATCCACACGTGTGTATACACAGTGACCCATTGTTTCACCCTGTCAAAACTGTCGCATCATGCCCACTCAGTAGGTTCTTATGAAAGCGTTAAGGGTTTTTGAAACATTCACAGGATATCCTACCTGATGGCATACCGAGGCCGCAAAAAATTCATATCTTGGAATTAACCACAAAAAAGGAGGCAACCTGTTGGTTGCCTCCTTTTAATTTATCTCCACTTACTAACTCAATCACTCGTTTACAATCTGCAACGGCTGAGAGAGGATCATGTTCAAAACATCCGAACCTCTTATGGCATCACCATCACCGTCCACGTATCTTTTTTGGAAGGCGACTTTGCTTTTAACAAAATGCGCGTCAACTGCTCTGTTTGCCAACTGCGCGACAATCGCCGATCATCCAATGCAACCGCCTCTATGACCACCTCAAATTTCTGAGCATCATATGCAATCGTTGCACTGCCAAACTTTTCGCCATCGCCTTTTAGTGCCAGTTTGCCAAGTTCTGCAATCGTCACATCACACGGCGTCATCAGTATCAAAGTCATCTCTCCTGACACTTTATCTAACGCATATCCATCCACAATTTCTACACCTTTGCCTCGTTCCAATCTTACCGTGCGCTGCCAAGATTTCACACCCGCTTCTTTGGGATAGGCACCTGCAATGTCCAACGAAAATTGTGTCATCCGATCTGTTTTTTTATAGACCACATCTTTGGCAATAAACTTTCGCCCCTCTTTCTGCATCACACCATTAATGGTTGGCAAATTGTGATAGGCCGATTGCATCGTCCAAATCTCATACCGCTTGCTGCTAAACGTCTGAGCTGTATAGGTGCCCACACCCGCATCAACCAGCACAGGCAAGCCATCGCGATACACAATGAAACTGCCCACGTCATTGTGGTTGTGACTCTCGGCATTGTGCCCACCTTTACCTGCCACATAAAATCCTTTGGCCGTTCCCTCTTCATCGCGCGCGGCAAATACCTGCAAATCGGGAAACCACACATCGCGCAAATGCGGTTGTACACCTTTTACGTCTAGTATCTCATCAGAGTGAAACAGCGCATACAAATCGCGATACCCATCCACACCACCACTGCGACGCCCTCGCCGTTGCTCGTCAGCCCAAGCTCCAAACGCCATCATCTTTTCATCATCTATACGCTTGCCATATCGATACACCAACTCTGCAGAAACCCGATTGCGCACACTGGCATCGGCAAAATTGACAAAATACGATCCATCAATATGTGCCCGATAAATATAGCGTCCAATATTCTGAATCAACGCATTGGAATACACCTCAAACTTGCCATCGGTAGCACTATGCATCAACTCCAAACAATCAAACAACGATGCACCTGCACGCCCCCAATACCCTGGCCCTTCGTCACACCCACCGTCTTGGGGATATGGATTTAAAAAATTATCAACCACATGCAAAATCTTTTCTATCGACTGCATACGCCGGTCTGCATCCTGCTCCATCAACAACACACACGTCAACCAATTGGAGCAAATCCACGGATTCCAATTGTTCACACCACGACCTCCAAAACCCATCCACCAAAAATCATCACGTTCCAACGCCGGTGTCAAAGTCTGTCGATCAATTTCACGTTGAATGCGTGGCACAACCAACGGCGAAACCGCATCCAACTTTGGCCTCAACAAATACACCGTCCAAGCCAATTGCGCAGCAGTCTCTGCCGAAAACAATGCCACAATGGGCTCTTCACGATCAGGCAACCCTTTCCCTTCCTGTTGCCCACCCACATGTGCAGGCACACCCCACCACGTCTCTTCACACGTAGCCCAAACGCCATTCACAATCTGATCGACAAATCGACCACTGTCCTCCACACACTCCGCCAATACCAAATCTTCTAACATGCGTCTCCGTTGGCTGCGTAAATTTTGATACCGGTTGCGATTGCCATTGCGCGCAAAATCCAAAAACACATCGGCGGGCAACGCGGGCCAATCGTATTTTAAGGCTTCTTCGCCACGGCCCATAGCCCGTTTGCGATAATCCTCTGGCAAAGCCTCCCATGCCGCTCGATCTTCTGCCTTGGGAAATGGCTTCCAATCATCGGCAGACGCAACAATAGACGCCAATTGCTCGGATGTAAACTTATTCTGCAACAAATTGGGTTGTGCAAATACCGATGCTGCCCAAACAATTCCCATAATCAAAACAACAAAATACCGGATCATAAATTCTCCCTTTTTTATTTTGTACATTAAATACTTACTTTAAATTTACTTCATTTTTAAAAAAAATACTTGCATCTTTTTTTGTCGATTACACCCATCAGCGCCTTCACCAAGGCGAAGCACGCATCCAAGCCATTCCAGACGCCAGTGAAACACGTTTTATGTTCATTGTGCTCACCACCCTCACAACCATTGTCGGTTTGCTGCCGCTCACACTGACGGGCAGCAACTTGTGGGCACCCTTGGGGTGGACCATCATGGGTGGCATGATATCTTCTACTGCACTCACACGCATCATTGTGCCTATATTATTGGGATGGTTTTCAAAAGAAAGTACGCTGCTGCAATAGATGACCTAACAAATATATAGGAGGTCTGGTGCAAAAGATCCGTCTCTTTATCAACACTTTTTCGCCCACCGTTTCTTGGTGTATTGTATTCGCTCTCATAGGACTCACACACGCAAATTATATCGCCAACGGATTCACCTGGCTCGACCACGGAGACTTGGAACTGGGCCGTGCAGTGTTGCCACTCCGTCACCTATTTGAAGCCTTCTTAACGCGCTTTGGTGAAACGGGATTCTACCGACCCTTGGTCACCATTGTACATAGCTTAGACGCCGCATTCTATGACCAATGGGCACCCGGTTATCATCTCACCAACGTCTTATTACACATCCTCGTCACCGGTGCATTCGCACTTTTCCTAAGCCAATTCCTTTCCTTAAATCGCTCAGAATATCAATTGGCAACCCTCCTCGCAGGTATCCATCCCCTCTCTTGGCTTCCAGTAGGTGCTATTTCTTATCGCCCAGAACTATTGGCTGCTTTATTCGTTTTCTTAACTGTTTTTTTTCACGCACGCGCACGTACATCCGGCAACACCCAAGACACCCTATTGGCCATCTTATGCCTCACACTTGGGTTTTTTTCCAAAGAATCAACACTCATATGGACGCCTGCCTTAATTGTCGTTTGGGAAGTTTGCACCCAAAAAGAACAAAGCAAACCCTTGTTATTTATTTATGAATGCCTCACACTTTTGACCTATATCTGTTTGCGATGGTCTGCCGTACCAGAATTGTGGCAAGCGTCAACCACAGCACTGCCCATAAATGAAGCAGTAGGTACCCGTCTGTCAGCCTTGGGAATGCAACTGCTCAACCTCATCAACCCCACATTGCCCACACTCAGTGATGCCACACCCATTCGCACCCTATTCGGTTTCTCAGCCCTTGCCACAGCACTTATTTTGCTCGGTGCCCTCCTTAGTCTATTATTTCGGTGGCGCAAACAACCGATGTGGCCACAAGTTCTCCTCTTCACAGCAATCGCACTCTCACCCGCCCTCAACATCATCCCGCTACCCCGTTTTCAATCGCCCCATTACGGGTACCTTGCATCCTTCGGTTTTGCAATGGCCGTGAGTGTGACCCTTCACTGGGCGCAAAAACAAATACGGCCTATCCAAACAGGCGTGTACGCAGGCATTGCGTTGTGGACACTCATCGCAATGACAACAACTACAATCTCTGGATCCCGATTTGCAAACGACCAAACACTCTTCGAACCTGAAACAACACATGACCCCAAATTTAGCGAAGGACATTATTATCTCGGATTACACTTCAAGAAATTGGGAGACATAAAACGCGCAGCAACAGCATATGAAGCAGCCCTAAAAAAACACCCCAACACCCTTGTTTACGTAGACGGCCCATCAGCTGCCATCAATCTTTCAGAAATCAGATTCATACAACAGCGTTTTACAGAAGCAGATGATCTCCTATCGGTCGCAACTGTTGGTGCATCCGTTAACCAAGTGAGGTATATTGCATATAACCGAGCTTTGATCGTGGCCCAGCAAGGCTTCGATGAACGTGTGGTCACCCTGTTAAAAGACCCCGATCTCATGTGGAAACGACCCGAGCCTTTATTTCTACTCTCTCAAGCATTGGGCCACCTGGGCCGCACATCCGAAGCAGCAATGGCATTGCGTCAAAGCTTACCGCTCTTAAACCAGGAACAACAGCAAAGTGTTCAGTTCCTCATTCAAAAAATGGGTATGGTTCAAAAATGACGATTTCGGGGTTTCCGGGCAGGGAGCCCCACAGGGGCTTTGTTGATGTAGCGAGGGGATTTATCCCCTTGTGCCGTTCGGTCAATTGTTACCCGCTTTTGAACCATGCCAAAAAATGGAACAATAGCTGCCTAAACACAGGAGGAAAAATGGTTTTCATTTCTCGTAGCAAGTACTTCTCATTACTCACTGCACTCATTTTCTTTTTAACCACAGGAGTCTGCGCACAAACCGCTGGTCAGAAAACGCCCAAAAATTTCAAAATCGCATTCATTGGCGACCAAGGGTATAGCGACAGCTCCCGAGCCGTATTAAAACTGATCAAATCGGAAGGGGCGAATGCTGTCGTACACGCAGGTGACTTCGACTACAAACACGATCCCAAAAAATGGGATGCCGACATCAATGCCATCTTGGGCAAAAAATTCCCCTATTTTGCATCCATCGGAAATCACGACGTCAAAAAGTGGCACGGTGCAGACGGATACCAAGAAGTCATTGAAGAACGATTCAAACGCCTCAAAATTTCCTGGGATGGTGACTTAGGCGTCAAATCTGCTTTCCACTACAAAAACATATACTTCATCATGGTTGGCCCCGGTATTATGGGTGAAGATCACGCAGAATATATCGACGATCTTTTGGATGAAGACACATCAATCTGGCGCATTTGTTGCTGGCACAAAAATCAGACAAGAATGCAGGTCGGCGGGAAAAAAGATGAAACCGGATGGGAAGTTTACGAAGAAGCCCGAGAAGGCGGCGCAATCATCGCCACAGGGCACGAACATTCTTATAGCCGCACACACCTCCTGAGCAACATGGAAAGCCGCACCATTGCAAGCACATCAGACACCCTTGAAATTAGACGCGGACGCACATTCGCTGTGGTATCTGGACTCGGCGGCAAAAGCATTCGCGCTCAAAAACAAAAAGGCAATTGGTGGGCCAGCATCTACACCGCTGATCAGGGCGCAAATTTTGGCGCATTATTTGGTATTTTCAACCGCAATGGCGAAGCAAATATGGCGGAATTCTATTTCAAAGATATCACAGGAAAAGTGGTGGATCGCTTCTGGGTGAGAAGCAAAGTAGGAAATTAAATCCACACTCAAAGAACCAAACAAAAGCCCCGAAAAATTATTTTCGGGGCTTTATTACGTTACAACCTTATAAAAGTGCATCCGCTTTTGTGCTTATAAAACAGAGTCTCCCTAATTTATTTTAAGAAAGAATGCCTATTTTGCTCACGAAAAACAATATTAATTGGTCTTCTCTCAAAGATTGGCCTCAGGACGGACAAGGCGGTCACTTCAATACGACCCCACCCCAATTAGAACACGTAAGGTCCTGGATTGCAGACACCCTAAGCGTAATGCCACAAGACATTCTGTTAACAGAAATCTTCGCGCTAAGACCTTCATCCGTTACAGCAAGTTTTCAAATTGCCAACACACAAACGCGTGTTATTTTTAAAGCCAATCGCGTACCCCTATTTTTCAAAAGTGCGCACGTTCACCTTCAACTCCAAGAATGCTGCCCACAAGCCGTACCCAAGCTGATTCACCACCAAATAGACACCAGCGGTTTGTGGATGTTGTTTGATCCGATTATAGGCAAAAGCGTTCAAGACCTGGGCAACCACAGCGGCTTGATCCAAATGGCAAAAACCATTGCCAACATCCAAATCGCCTTTGCCAAACACCTCAAATCACAAACAGCCGACCTACCACGCTTCCAACATCAAATACCCGAAATGTTGGATTTCTTAGTCAAACGTATTCAAGATTGTTATTTACCGCTTTGGACAAAACAAGGAGGAGCAATACTCAAACGAAGACAAAAAGAGCGGCTGATCAAAATCTCCAGCAACGTCGTTCAACAATTAAAAAGTGCTTCTCAAAAAATCACAAGTTGGACAACAGAACTCCAAGCGGGAAATTGGCCCGATTCAATTTGTCACACCGACTTGCATCCAGGCAATGCCATTCTCGAAAACAACAACCTGCGCATTATCGATTGGGATCAATCCGTTGTGGGATTCCCCTTCGACGCAATCTATTGGTTAGACACCATTGCGACCGAAGAAAAATGGTCAAAAGATGAAACAGAAACCTTATCGGTAAAAGAAACCTACCTCAAAACCATCCCTTGGAACAGTTACGAGGATCGCCTGCGCGCGTGGGAACTTGGCGAACGGATTGGCCGGATTAACGCGTGTTATGAAAGTGAAATACGAAATGACGCGCTGCACCGGAAAAACAGACAAGGCGGCAACATTGCGTCGCTCTTAATCAACGCGCTTGCACATTGGAATACGATTCAAGAATAATCACACGCCCATGAGCAAATAAACGTTGTATAAAATTTACTTTGCGTAGGGACCTACAGTGTTTGAGGTCAGAGGCACATGCCGAATATTTAATCTCGTCAATTCGTCTGCACCAATATCTTTTTGTCCTTCGCGTAACTGCCCCTCAACGTCTTGCTTCACTTCTGGATAGTCACCTATGGCCGCATCTACCGCTAAGCTTTGTGGTGTCAATTGCATGAACCCACTCCGTTTCTTCATTCCCGGGTCACCCATTCGATAGTTGCCCTTCGGAAGTGCCCAACCCAATTCTGCGCCTTCTTGAGAGGAATAGAACATATTGCCCTCAATCGTAAAATTCTCCCACAACCCTAAATCTTCGTTAATTTTGTTTCCGTTTGAAACGACCAAATTATTTGCAATTGTGATGTTACGTGCAGGCAAGAGATAGGTCTTTGCACGATTGCCTTCCTCACCAAGCCTAAACGCCACGGAGCAATTGACAATGGTATTGAACGCAATAAGTGCATCTTCAGGGCGCTGATAACCACCCCAGTTTCGAAGATCGCCGTCGCGCTCTTGATATTTCCAACGTGGATCGGTTCGCCGCTCAATGTCGCCCGTCCTAATCTGAACAGCTGATTCACCGAGATCCTGAAAATAGTTGTTGATGATGACGTGACCCTGACCAAAAAACCGAACGCCGTTTGAGCGTTTCTGATCGCCGTCGTTAAAGAAAAAGTTGCCTTCGACCAAACACGTGTGGCAATTGCGCAAGGTCAACATACCGCGGCAATCGCGAAATGTATTGTGTCTCAGAGTATTGTCATTGCTTTTTACCGAAATGATTTCGGCCTCCCCATCACAGCGTTCAAACAAATTATGGTCCACAATGATCTTGGCACTGCTGTGTGAATACGTGCTCGTACCGAGACGGATTGTCTCATAGCCATTTTTTGTTCCAGGGTAAAAATTGCGAAAGTGGTTGTGGTCGATGCGGTCGTATTGCGTAGGCATATTGCCCGTTCCAACTGACGATCCGCTCGTATAAATCATCACCCCGTGGCTGTTTTTTTCTTCGAATAAATTGTGATCAATACGGTTGTGGTGCGACATTTCACCCCCAATGCCCACCCAATTCGATCGCCGTTGTTCTTGCCCACGAGCAGCCATTCCTTGGGCTCGAATGTGATTGCGCGTGAATCGACAATGGTGCGAACCTGTCACTCGGCAGACCATTGCAATATCTTTGTGAAAGAATGCGAATCCTTCGATAGCAACATATGCGCAATTAACAAGCTGAAAATTTTCCGACCCTAAGATCCGCGCTTTTCCACGATTTGCGGCTCGAAGAACAATCGGTGCTTGTGCTGTCCCTTTTTTTTCAATGCGAATAACCTTGGTGTTGTCGTAATCCCCATCTGCAACTTCAATCAAATCGCCTTTTTGTGCATCAGCCACAGCGCCCATTAATTCTTCAATCGTGCTGACGTGAATCGTTCGGAGGGGTTTAAAATTACCAAGATCCACCCCTGCGGTCATGGCCTCTTCGCCTGCACCAGCTGTCCAACCTGTACCATTCACGAGCAATATTAGTATCACAACGAATCCGAAAGTACGACAACGCGACATACAATAACCTTTCTCAGAAAGAGACCTGGACAATCACATCTTCGTGATCAAATAAGCAGTCTCGTTCAAATAATCCACGCGACCTGCAAAACGACCATTATCCGTCAACACATCTTCAGACACGATGTCTTCAATTTCAAAACCCGTTTTAAACAACGCACGCACTTCACCATCTGGCACCGAAAACGGCGGCCCACTATGTTGGTGTTGCGGATAATCAATCGTCACCAACAACGATTTTGTCCCTAGCGGTACGATCTCA
>Ga0115002_10001673_pt1 | contig 30134 bp, 27 predicted proteins | sample ArcticOcean_MG_C_8_FD_89576 | JGI IMG/M metagenome (GOLD analysis project Ga0115002, IMG submission 89576) | Marine microbial communities from western Arctic Ocean - ArcticOcean_MG_CB11_86 | ecosystem: Environmental > Aquatic > Marine > Oceanic | place: Arctic Ocean: Canada Basin | collected... | reverse complement strand
TCAAGAGGGCGGAAAGTCCTTTTTGGCGACCCATTTTCCAACGGCTGCTCAGGTGGACCGACTACAACCTCGCGGCAAGTGTTGAGATTGCCGACGTAGGTGAGAGCCTCGCCCCTGGCGTGACGGTCCAGCCGCTGGCAAACGGTGTAGAGACCGACGTCTTCCGGAGGGTGGCTCCCACGCTTGCTCGGTCGGAGAGACGCCGCGTGATCGTGCCACGCCGCCTGTTCCACAAGAACGGCGTCGAATTCTTGATCAAGGCGCTCCCCCTCATCGCCGAGGAACTGGACATCGAGGCGGTCATCGTGGGCGCCGGTCCCGAGCGGGCCTCTTTGGAAGTCCTGGCGGGAGCACTCGGAGTCACTGATCGCGTGGCTTTTCTCGGATCCCATCTCCACGCGGACATGCCGGGATTCCTCAGTTCGGCCGAACTGGCGATCTTTCCGTCTCTCATGGAGGCGACCTCCGTGGCGGCTTTGGAGTGCATGGCCTGTGAGATTCCGGTCGCGGCTTCCAACGTTGGTGGGCTCCCGGAACTGATAACCCCAGACGTTGGGGCTCTGTTCGAACCAGGTAATCCGACCGACCTCGCCCAGACGGTGATCACACTGCTAAACCGTGCCGATCTCCCTGCGCTCGGGCAACGGGCGAGAGAGCGGGTGGTCGAACGATGGAGCAACGCTCGCCTGGTCGATCGGCATCTGGAGATCTATGAAGATCTCACCAGCCGACATGGTCCGTCCCGCCACACGGTATCAGCGTGACGGTGGATTAATGGGTAGGAAACGACGCGACAACTTGGCGGAAAACTCGGTGACATCGTCGAGTGACACTTCGGGCCAGAGCGTGGATCTACCGGCTTGGCTCGCTCCGATCCTCTACGGGCTGGCCACCCTCGTACTGTTCAGGTCGTTCGTGTTCTCCGACGGGATGTTGTACGGCTCTGACACGGTGAGCCTGGGATACATGGCCCGAGAGTTTTATGCGAACGCCATGAAGGGGGGTGGAGGTTTTCCGCTTTGGAACCCGATAATTCTCGGCGGAACCCCGTTCCTCGAATCACTTGCAGGAGGGGACTCACTCTACCCACCAAGCGCAATTCTACTGTTCCTGTTGGACCCCCACCGAGCCCTGGGCTGGAAGATGGTATTGCATGTGTTTCTGGCTGGGGTGTTCATGTATGGTTGGATCCGCTGTCTGGGACTCTCACGCGCCTCGGCCCTCTTGTCGGGACTCGCGTACGGGCTAGCTCCGTTCATGGTGTCTCTCGTTCATGGGGGACAAGACGGAAAACTTTTCGTGATGTCCCTGACCCCGCTGATGTTCTGGGTTGTCGAATCGTTCTTCCTCCGCGCGAGTCCTCTGCGTTTCGTCGCCATCAGCGTGGTTGTCGGCGGGATCATCCTCACGACTCACTTCCAGAACGCCTATTTCCTGTTCGGTGCTGTAGGAGCCTACGCACTCTTCCGGACCGTTCAGACCTGGCGCCAGACGGAGGACTCGCACGACGTCGATCCTATTGAGACACGCAAGCCCTCGGGGGGAGTAGCCCCGGCGTTGGGACGCTTTGGCGCGTTTCTCGCGGCGGCGCTTTTGGGAGCCGGGATCGCGGCGGTCCAGTTGGTCCCCGCGAGTTCCTACGTCGTGGACCATTCGCGCCGGACCGCCACGACGACCCGGGCTGATGGAGCCGCGGCGATCGCGTACTCCAGTTCTTGGTCCCTCCATCCCGAAGAGATTGTCGGACTCGTGGTCCCCGAGTTCGTGGCTGCATCGACAGGTGATTCAGGATGGGCACAGAACACCTACTGGGGACGGAACGGCTTTAAAGGCAATCACGAATACGGCGGACTGGTGGTGCTTCTGCTCGCATCAGTCTCCTTCTTTGGGGGGGCGAGAAGGCGTCTCCGGTATTTCCTCGCCGGCCTCGGGGGGTTCGCGTTGCTCTTCTGCCTTGGCGCGCACACACCGGTATGGAGAGTGATGTATGAACTGGTGCCCGGAATCTCACTGTTCCGAGCCCCCTCACTCGCCATCTTCATCTTCGGTTTCACTACGGCCACGCTCATGGCTTTCGGCGTGGAGCGGCTCCTTGATCTTTCGAAGGACGGAAGTGAAGCCCAATGGATCGCTCCGGGGCGATTCCTGTGGGGCACGTCTGGGGCCCTTCTGCTCGGCTTGCTCTTGTCAGCGTCAGGCCTCCTGACAAGCCTCTGGACCTCTGTCGTGTATCGGGACATTCCCGAACGCGCCGCTGAAGTTCTGGCGGGTTCGCAGCCCTACATCCTGCAGGGGTTCATGATCGCCGTGCTGCTGGCGGCTGCCACGGCCGGTGTGGCCTGGGGACTTCGGACCGCCCGGCTGGCGCCCTTGGGGGCCGTGGTAGCCCTCGTGTTGCTCGTTGGCGGAGATCTGATGCGGATCGACACGGCTTTCATCCGAACGACGGACTTCGACTTGTTCCGCGGGGCCGACCCCAACATCGACCTGCTACTGGAACGGCAGACAACGGAGGAGCCGTTCCGGGTCTTCTCCCTTCAAGGCTTCAACGGACAGGATGTACGACCCGGCATGTTTGGTCTCGAGTTGGCGGCGGGCCATCATCCCAACGACTTGGCGCGGTACCGGGACGTGATCGGAATGGTGGGGAGCGGCCTCCCCGTGAATCTGCTTGGATCAGCCAACATTCTGCGCATGCTGAACGTGCGGTACATCCTTTGGCCCCACCGGCTCGGCACTCCGGAAGACCAGGGGCTCCCCGTGGCCGTGACGGACAACCTGGAGATGGTCAGTCAAACCACCATTGGTGGCCGACCTTACGAAACGGTCTATCGCTTTGCGGATCTCCCACGGGCTCGTCTCTTGGGCGATGCCGTGGTTCTGTCGGGCAATGAGGCGGTCCCGTTCATGCTCAGCGACGACTTCGACCCGGCGTTGCAGGTGGTGCTCGACGCTCCATCGCCAATCCCTCTACCTGGGGGACCCGTCGAAGGGTCGGTGGAGTGGATCCAACGTGGAAACAATCACATGAGCCTTCGAGTGACGACCAAGCAGGCGGCTCTCTTGGTGCTTGCAGACAACTGGTTTCCGGCATGGAAGGCCCGTGTCGATGGTGACGACGTTCCGGTTCTCCGGGCAAATCACACGCTGCGAGCTGTGCCGGTGGCCGCTGGGTCACACGACGTGGAGTTGTTCTACGAGTCGAAACAGCTATCGAATAGCCTCCGGGTAACCTTACTGAGCCTGCTTGCGGTGACTCTACTGCCGGGCGTTCACTGGATTCGTGGTCGGGGCCGTGGGGGGAGCACCTCGGAATGAAGCGGGTCGCCGTCCGCCTGGGCCAGCTCGGCCTCACGCTGGTCGTGACGTGGTTCATCTTGACACGCGTTGGAGTGGATCTAGCCGCCCTCCGTGAAGTGAACAGGGCGGAATGGACTCCGGATCCCTGGATCTTCGCCGCCTCCTGCATTGTGCTGCTCTGTGGTTATCTGTTTTCCGCAGGACTCTGGGGCCGCATCGTGCGTGATCTGGGTGGACCCACCATCCCTCTGTGGACCGCCATGCGGCTGTTCATGGTCGCCAACCTCGGCCGATACGTCCCGGGTAAAGTTTGGCAAATCGCGGGCCTGGCGCTCTTGGCGAAGCGTCACGGAGTTTCCGCTGGCGTCGCCACGGGTGCTGCGGTCCTGGGGCAGGGAGTGGCCCTCATGGGGGCGGCTCTCTTGGGTGTAGCGACGCTGTTTGGGCCCAACGAAATCTGGCGGCGTTTCGGGTTGGTCGGCCTGGTGGGTGGCCTACTAGCTGCATCAGGGATCATCGCGATTGTCGCCGTGCCGACCCTCTTTCAACGGGTCATGAACGCCTGGTATCGGGTGACGCGCACAGATGCGCCGGAGACCCCTCTCGATGGGGGCCCTCTAGCTCTGAAATGGTTCACACTCTACCTGCTGAACTGGGGAATCTACGCCACCGCTTTTTGGTTACTTTATCTCAGTCTTGGTGACTGGAGGACGTTCCTGGAGATCGGTCCTGCCTTCGCTGCCGCTTACGTCGTGGGATATCTCGCGGTCTTCGCGCCCGCCGGGGCGGGCATTCGCGAGGGATTCCTCGTACTCTTGCTTCAACCGAGCATGAGCGCCGAGGCGGCCCTTGTCGTTGCCCTGGCGGCACGAGTTTGGACCACGACCGTGGAGGTCGTGCCCGCTGCATTCTTTGCGGCTACACTCAGCGATAACATCGCCGACGCTCGCTCCTCCAACACAGGCACCTCTGTTTCGTGACCAATTCGACCGACCGCGTGCTTGTGATAATTCCCACCTTCAACGAAGCGGACAACCTCCCTCGTATCGTGCCGCTCGTATTGAATCAGGATCCGCGCATCGACGTGCTCGTCGTGGATGACAACTCTCCTGACGGCACTGGTGACCTCGCAGACGACTTGGTCGAAAAGCTTGATCGTGCGCACGTACTGCACCGTTCGGGAAAGCAGGGCCTCGGGCGGGCCTACCTTGAGGGTTTCCAGTGGGGTCTCGAGCGCTCGTACGGGTTTTTCATCGAAATGGACGCCGATTTCTCTCATGACCCGGACGCGCTGCCCAGGTTCATCGAGAAGGCGAATGAATTCGACGTGGTCCTTGGATCTCGGTATGTAGACGGGAACGTTACGGTGATCAACTGGCCCATGAGCCGGCTCCTGATTAGCTACTTCGGAAGTCGCTATGCCCGTGTCGTCACAGGGCTGCCGGTGCGAGATGCCACAGGCGGCTTCAACCTCTGGCGGCGAAAGGTCCTCGAGGCACTGGACTTCGACCGCATCGAGTCGAACGGATACACATTCCAGATTGAACTCAAATTGAGAGCTTGGAGACGAGGGTTCTCTTTGACGGAAATTCCGATCATCTTCGCCGAGCGTGACTCGGGTGAATCGAAAATGTCCAAGAAGATCATCGTGGAAGCCGTTTGGAAGGTCTGGAAGCTTCGACTGCTTCACATGCTCGGCCGTCTTTAGCCCGGTCGGCAATGTCTATTCACTACTTGCTCTACCGTTGCCCGACCTGCGGGCATGACCCAACCACCGCGACACGGAGAGGCGCACGGTGTGAGAGTTGCGGAACCACGTTTGAGCAGGGAAGGGCAGGCTCGGTATTGGTGCGGTCGTCCGAGGGGAAGGCGGAGACAGCATCCGTCGACGATCTGATCGAGGCGATTGACCACATGGGCGGCCCCACGACGCGAGCGGAAGATGGAAGCGGAGCGTTTTCATATGAGGCGAGCGTCGTCGCGTCTTCCGCGACGAGTCACCAGACGGTGTGGTGGCGTGGCGGAGTTCTCGGATTCTTCGAGCGCATTACGGATCGGCGCGAAGCCACGCTCCGTCTCAGTGGTTCGGAAATGATCCTCGTTTGCCGTGATCGAGAACGGCTCGTTTGGGGACTCGAGCGCATCGATGCCATGCAGATCAGCTCTAGGGCCATCCAACTCAACATCAGGGACGCCGGGCTCCAGCAAATGGAGTTTTTGAGCGACTCCCCCAAGCGGTGGGAGGATCTCCTCCGGCTCGCATTAGATCGGTTCTATGCCTTACGTGGGCGAGAGGTAGTCGAGTATCAACCGAAGGTCGTGACGAGAGCGTTGTCGTGATTCTCTATCGCACGGTTCGTGTGATAGCCGCCATGTATTTCAGAACCATCCTGAAGCTCCGTATCGAGGGTGCCGAGCACGTGCCCGTGGACGGTCCGTTGCTATTGGTCATGAATCACCAGAGTCATCTGGACCCCTTACTAGTGAACACGTATTGCCCTCGACTCGTCTTTACCATGACGAAGAGTTCGGCGTTTAGGAACAGACTCATGCGCTGGATCGAGCCTCGGGTTGGAGCGTTTCCGACGCGCCGTTATCAGGTTGATCCTCAGTCCGTCCGTGTGGCCCTTCGCTTCCTCTCCGAGGGTAAGGCCGTGGGAATCTTCCCAGAGGGAGAGCGCTCCTGGGATGCGCAGTTGAATCCATTGCGACCGGGCACCGTGCGCCTCTTACTCAAGGCGGGGGTTCCCGTGATCCCGTGTGGCATCTCGGGCACATACGAGGCCTGGCCGCGCTGGGGCCGCATGAAGTGGTTCACCATGGGTCCGGCTCGCCCTCGCGTGACGATTCGCTACGGTAAGCCGCTACACTTTGGTAAGAACGATGATCGGGCCACCCGTGAGGCGGCTCTCCCGGAGGCAACCAAACAGGTGGAGGAGGCGATCTTGGCCTTGATGACGGGGTGACTGACGAACGCATCGGACGAGAGTTTTACGATCAAAGCGACTATTTCCAAGACGGCACAGCGCACCTCGTGGACCTGAAGAGTCCTTTTCAACGGTACCGGGTGGACAAGCTCCTACAGCTGTATGAGCCCGGGAGGGAAGAACGGGTTCTGGATCTCGGGTGTGGCTGGGGCACTTTCTGCTGGGCGTTGGCACACCGAGTGGGCGAGATGGTCGGGTTGGACTTTAGCCAGAAAAGCATCGACCTGTGTGAGGCTCGACTGTCCAAATCGGGGGTGCGGAATGTCTCGTTCCTGTGCGCCGACGCGCGGGCAACGGGCCTGGATGCGGAGAGCTTTCACCTCATCATCGCCGCCGACCTTATGGAGCACCTGTATCCCGAAGATAGCCAGGCCGTAATGGCGGAGGCCTTCCGACTCCTACGGTCCGGAGGCCGCGTGAGCGTCTGGACTCCTCACCGCGGGCATTTCCTCGAGATGCTGAAGGCTCGTAACATCTTCATCAAGCGAGATATTAGCCACGTGGACTACAAGTCCATGGCACGGATGAAGGAAATGCTCACGCAAGTGGGGTTCCTGGTAGAGAAGGCCTACTACACGGAATCACACGTGCCTGTGCTGAGTGCGATCGAGCGAACCCTCTTGCCGCGCTTCCCGCTGATGAGAAGACGTATCGGCATCCTGGGTCGCAAACCGTGACCGTGGTCACGAGGGGGATAGTGAGGGGTAGTTCTGGAAGGATTGCACAGGTCGTAGCTGCGACGACGGTTATGCTCGCCCTACAGGGATGCACTCTGCTGGCGAGTGGTCCTGTCGCACCGGGTCCGGGAGATGGAGCGAGCATCCCTTTGTCGCGTGGTCCGGTGTCGGCCGTACCCGACGCTGTACCTAAGCCAGAAGTGAAGACGCGGTCCGGAAATCCCGAATCCTATGAGATCGACGGAAAGGTCTATCAGGTCTTGGATACCAGTGAAGGGTACCGGGAGACTGCGATGGCGTCCTGGTACGGACAAGCGTTCCAAGGACGCAGAACGTCGTCGGGAGAACCCTACGACATGTATCAGATGACGGCGGCACACAAGACGCTTCCGATTCCGACCTATGTGCGGGTTACGAACCTGGAGAACGGACGCAGCGCGGTCGTCCGGGTGAACGACCGTGGGCCCTTCATCGAGGGACGAATCATCGATCTATCGCTGGTAGCCGCGCAAAAGTTGGATATGGTGCGGAACGGTACCGTGCGTGTCGAGGTGGTGGCGCTAGACCCGCCGGCGAGGGACCCAGGACTCTGACGAGGCCACGGTAAAGAAGGCCCACCTTGGTTGTGAAGGGTTAGCTAGGAAAGGTACCACTTAACATAATATATATTATACGGCCTTGTGATGATTTGCAGAGAAAAGGACCGAATCCCGCCTTCTTCTCGTAGATCCGGCCCTCTTTCACTGCCTGGTACAGACTGCCTTAACCGACTTCCTCGGCTATTCCGCGCATCTCAGCTAGGCGGACCTCATAGATACCGCGGCCTGGATCATCTGTCTCGAAGGTGGCCAGGATCCGCTCGTACAGTTCGGCTGCGCCCTGAGTGTTTTGCTGGCGGCGCCGGGTTCGTGCTGCGCCGGCCAGCGCATCCCGAATCTGGAAATCCAACATCGAGCGATCGGCGATGCTCAGATACAGGGACTCCGCCTCAGGCCACCGCCCCTGGTCTTCGTAGGCCCGAGCCAGGAGCGCGCTACCTTGCAGTCCTAACCCGTCGCCCAACGAAAGCCCGCCACGCTCAAGCACACTGATGGCAACTGCCGCGTCACCAGCCTCTAGATGCAGACGCCCGAGAAGCACGACAGCCTCTTGTGCCTCGTCTGTACCCTCGAACCGATCCAGGAAGGTGCTCAACTGCGCCTTGGCATCCTCCAAGGCCAATATCGAGATGGATTGGTGGATGGACTCAAGTTGATTAATGGCCTGCATTGTCACGGAGCGTTGGAAATTCACGTAGTACACTCCGCCCGCAACAAACAGGGCGACCACAACACTCCCCAATAACAGAAGCTGACGATTCTGACTCGTCCAACGCGACGCATCCATAACACCGGCAACAAAGGCATCGTCCTGATGCTCGGGAGTATGCGGCTGACGCCGTGAGGCGGGGTGGTTACGCTTCGACATCGTAATTCGTCCGACCTAGTTGGGAAGTCCGCTGAATAACTGAAAAACCTAACCCTTCGCGGAAATTGCGGTCAACCGGTAGATCGCTTCCGGGGCCGTCGTCGAGACGATTCCGACCCCGCCTTTCGCAACGCGCCGGGCTTCGTGACGATCAAAGCCCGGGGTCGCTGGCGTAACACACCGTCATAGATCCAATCGTTTATGGCGGTGGTAACGGTCGAACGGTGCGCCCCCGCCAGATCAGCGATCTCTTGGTGGGTAAACCAGTGCTCGAGCCGAATCCGCCTTCCGTCGTCATCACCCAACCGATACGCAAGATCCATTAGAACATCCGCAATTCTTGCACGCGACGATGACCCCGAGGACCCCGCTATACGTCGAGCCTCCGAGAGGTCTCGGTCGTAGGTGGCAAAGAAGGTACCCAGTGTTTTCGGTGAACCCCTAAAGGCCTTGAAAACCCCAACACCACTCAGCGAGAGCGCCACACAGGTCGACCCCGCCACCGCCGCATAGCGGCGTGGTACGTTGGTGGTTATGGCCTCTTCGCCAAAGAGCTCACCGGGACCGGCAACCGCCACCGTCCGCTCGGTCTCCTCTCCCGTACGCGGAAGCGTCAAACGGACGTGGCCCTCCTGGACCAAAAACACGACATCGGCGTGCTCGCCACGCCCGAAGATGGACTGCCCTTTGCGGTACGTTACCGGTGTGGCCGCCTTGATAAGGCGGTTCAGCTTCCGATCCCGACGCGGGATCACCTTTAGTGGCATGCTTCCCTTTCTAGGGGTACCGAGCCCAACGATGGGCCCTCAATAGCGGGTGAAACGTCAACGCAGTACCGATGAACAACACAGGAATCGAGATCAGGGCCGCGGCTCGTGCATCCATCAAGTCACCGAGAACGCCCGTACCAATCACCGAAATCGATCCGACGGCCCAAGCAAGCCCCATAACGATCCCAGAACCCACAGCGGTGCTATCCGGAACGATCTCTTGTGCCATTACGACGATGGGTGGAAGTATGGCCATATTGAGGAATCCCGCGCCCGCTGCAAAGAGGAGCGCAGCAGGTGACCCCGGCGCCACCCAGATTGCCATCATGTGGATGGGCACCGCGGTAGCCGTAATTGCCGTAAGCAACTTAACGCGGTCCACTCGATCGGTGAGCATTCCTCCGGTGATCGTGCCGGCCCCTTGGGCGCCGAGGTAGATGCTCAAGGTCACGGCCCCCATAGCCTCGGACACGCCCGACTGGGCCGCAATGATCGGTGCCATGGTCAGGAAGACCCGTTGGACAAAGGCCGCGAGGGCACTGATCGCGAAGATCACGCCTAGTGGGCCCATGAGGTTCCGCAACACGGCCCTTGGCGATGGCGGCGGCGAGGCGGATGAATGAGGCCGGTCCGCAGGTAAAACCCGAAACAGAATCACACCCACGAGCAGCCCGGGAATCATGGTCCAAATGAGGCCCTGCATACCCGCCAGCGACACCACCCCTACGGCTACCAGCGGGCCGAACGCGTAGCCCATGGTTCCGCCGAACGAGAAGAGGGACATCCGTAGGCCACTCCCCTTCCCCTCCGAGACCCGCGCCGACATCGCGGCCGCCGGCGGGTGAAACATCGCGCTGCCGACACCGCCGACGACGAGTAGAACCGTCAACACGCCGAACGTGGGCGCGAAACCGATCATAGAGAGAAACACACCGGAGAGGATCGGCCCCGCGATCACCAGGGGCTTACGCCCATAGCGGTCAGCCCAATATCCCACAAGCGGTTGTAAGAGAGATGTCCCGAGGCCCAACCCAATGACGAGTGACGCGGCCATGGTGATGGAGAGCCCGAGGTCCTCCATGATTCTGGGGAGCAGGGGATGCAGAAATGAGGCGTACGCGTCGTTCAACGCGTGGGCAATACCGACGGCCAGCGCCACACCTCCGGCCCCGCCCCCGAATCCGCGGATCCGGCGAGATTTCTCGACGCTGGTGACGTGCATGCGGGCAGCTTACAGGTCGGGCTCCACGGGCGCTACCTGTCAGGAAGAACTGATCCTTTCTACTCGAAGGGTTCTGGCTGATCAGTGTGCCGAGCCCTATCCTGCAAGGTGTCGTTCGGATCCAATCCGAGCGGTTCTGGATCCCTCGAAATCTTCACTCCGCTGCTGAATCGACATGGAACGGACATTCGCCCTCATCGGGTCACTCATGGCCTTGTTGGCCGTGGTCTTCGGAGCCTTTGGTGCCCATGCGCTCAGAGCGCGCCTGAGCCCGGAGGACTTAACCATCTTCGAAACCGGCGTCCGTTACCAGATGTACCATGCGCTTGCGTTGTTCGCCGTCGCTTGGGCCGTTTCGCGCTGGCCTTCCGGCGTGACGACTGCGGCGGGGTGGCTCTTCGTACTGGGAGTCCTGGTGTTTTCCGGAAGCCTGTACGTGCTCGTCCTTAGCGGGCAGCGTTGGCTGGGCGCCGTGACCCCGCTCGGAGGACTGGCCATGGTCTGCGGCTGGGGCTGCCTGGCCTGGGCCATATTCCGAGGCTGAGTGCAGAACAAGGAACCGTAAGGGTCGAGCAGGCAGGCAGAGTCGAATGACATACCCGGGGCGCTATTACGTACGTATCAAGTAGAGTCAATTCTGGAACTGAGTTCCCCGATCTGGGTCTTCCGTCAATACCGGATTGTCCGACCTTGAAGGGGGGTAGTACAATTGGCCCTGTGTCGTGGGCTAAGGCTTTGGCTCCCAGATAGTAAACCGCCGGAGGCTGGTAGGTATGCCTAGACCAAATCGCCTTCTGTTCCTTGTCGTCCTGGGATTATTCGCTGCTTGTGGGGGTGGAGGAGCCGACGCTCCGACCGGGCCGCCGACCACTACCCCGCCCCCCCCTGCACCACCACCACCCCCGCCGACGGCGCCAACGCCGCCGCTCTGTCCTACGGGTGGAGAGGTCAATATTGCCGTGGGCGAGCAGGTGATCAGTCGGAATCAGTCGAGCTACTGCTTCAACTTCGGCTCGTCCGGCTCGGTCTCCGAATACCTGGTCGGCGTTCAGTCAGTCGGCGAAGCGGGAATCGCCGTTCGGAACATCACGATCAGTGGACAGCTGGCCTCGTCGGTTGGCCAGGCTCCAGCGTCTGCTCCGCCCCTGCCACAATCGGATTTTGCTGCTGCGCGCCGATTCTCGCCGGAGCTCGTGTCCAACCCTCGCTTCGCGATGTTGCAAAATCACCGCGAATCCCATCGCACGATATTTGAGCGGATGATCGCACCGGTCCGAGAGCCCGGGATGCGGGAGGCGCTTCGCTCAGGGGCACAGCGGAGCCCGGCCATGCCGCCGGGTGTCGTGACCGGAGACGAAGAGATCGGGGATGAGATCGACTTCCGGATCCGGATCAGAGAGTCGAACTCACCCGTCTGTGAGGCACCGTCGACCGCAGACATCACGGCCGAGGTCCGAATCAAGAACGACCAGTCGATGTGGTTCGTCGACGTCGCCAATCCCGAGGGCGGTTTTTCCGACGAGCAGTTGCAGGAGATGGCCAACCTTTTCGACGACCATATTTACGCGACAGAATCCGACCACTTCGGCGTCCCCACCGACAAGGACGGCAACGGGGTCATCGGTATCGTGATCACTCAGCAGATCAACATCGATAACGGTGCGGATACCCCGGTTATTGGGTTTGTGAACCCATGTGATCTATTTACTCGTGAAGAAGATGTCGGTGGGTCGATCATCGACACGACCAACGAAGGCGAGTTCTTCTACGCCGCAGCGCCCGACCCTGAGGGGATACACGGTCAGGTCATGGACACGCAACCACTGTTCGATTTCCTGCCTGTGGTGATCGCTCACGAGTTCGCCCATATCATCCAGCTCAGTCATCGATTTACCCAGGATGGAAAGCTCATGGCGCAATTCCTGGCCGAGGGACAAGCGACGCTGGCGGAAGAAATCGTCGGTCATTCCATGCTGCTAAACGGGCTGGGTCAAAACCTCAACGTCGAGGTCGCCCTCGACTTCGAGGAGACGCAGTCGTACCCCTGGTACCGGAATCCCTGGATCGACCTGATCTACTACTTCGGCTGGCCCGGTGTCGATGACACCCAACGAGTCCCAGGAGCCCCCGGCGCCTGCACGTGGACCGACGCGGGCGATGACGACCCATGTGGAAGTCGGCCGTTGTGGTACGGCGTCACCTGGTCGTTCCTCCGGTGGGCGGGGGACCAGTTCGGTGAGGATTTCGGCGGCGAAGCCCTGTTCCACCAAGAACTGATCAACAACAACGTCTCCGGGTTCGACAACCTTCGTGAGGTCTTGGGGCCGTACGGCCTCTTGGAGGACCTGTTTGCCCAGTGGGCGGCCGCGTTCTACATGGATGACCGTCCGGGCCGATCCGATCCTCGACATACGGTGTCGAGTTGGAACTATCTAAGCGCGGACAACCGCCTGACGGAGAATGCTTGGCTCCGACCCATCCGGAAGTCCTACTCGGATTTCTCGGAGGAAATCCAAGTGCGAGACCCCTCCACGGCATTCTTCCTGCTGGTTGGCTCGATTGGCCCACCGTACTCTCTCAGGGTCGAGGGAGCCGGTGGTGGGAGTCTGGGATCAGATATGCAGGTCTGGCTGGTACGGACGAGGTAGCGGGCATGTGTCGATACTGGGGGCTTCGGGTTAGCCCGGAGCCTCCAGTACGCTGTCCATACGCTCGGCAGAGACGTTCCCCCCGCTGAGCACAAGCGCCACCTTTTCTCCTTGGCGGCTTGGCGTCCACGCTCCTGAAAGAATAGCGGCGAGCGGAACGGCTCCACCCCCCTCTACTACCAGGTGAAGCGTGCGTGCCGCGTACTCCATGGCTTGCGCGATCGCCTCTTCAGGGACCGTCACGTGACGGTCGACGTAGTCACGCACCAAAGCGAAACTATACCGGTTCGCGAGACCGATTCCTCCGGAGAGTGCATTTGCGAGCGTGGGTTCCTCTTCCATCTCGATGGGGCGGCCGGACCCGAGGCTGTTGAGCATCACCGTCGCTCGATCCGCGGACACCGCGGTGATCACGACGTCAGGGCGGACCTGTTTGATCGCATAAGCGATGCCGCCCGCCAGCCCACCTCCGGAAAGAGCCACAAGGACCTCGGAAACGTCCGGTAAGTCCTCCAGGATCTCGAGGCCGACAGTGCCCTGCCCGGCGATCACCGCCAGATCGTCGAAAGGGTGAACAAACGTCAATTCCTGCTCAGCCTCAAGCACGGAGGCTCGGGCGTCGGCCTCATCGTAGGTCTCGCCGGCTAGCATCACGGTGGCCCCCGACGCCTCCATAGCCCGATGTTTCACCGGATCGACCCAGTTCGGGACGCAGATGGTGGCCGGGATACCCAATATCCCTGCGACATGAGCGACCGCCCGTCCGTGGTTGCCACTGGAACACGTGACCACCCCGCGGGCACGGTCGTCCTCCGTAAGGGCCATCATCCGATTCGCCGCCCCCCGGATCTTGAACGAACCGGTCACCTGTAGGCTCTCGAGCTTGAGGTGGACGTCGGACTCGATCGATTCAGTCAAACCGGAAGCCCACAACAGCGGTGTTCGATTCACGAACTGGCCCACTGCCCTCCGGGCAGCGTCGAGGTCCAATTGCATAGTCAGGCCCTCATGGACGATGGACGAACAACCACGGGATCATCGAGCGAAACTGGTACCGCCCGCCCCCTGATACATGTAGCGGATGGTCACGCAGCCGGCGGTTGCTCCGGGACAGTAATAGCTAAGGATTTCAAAAATCCCATAGCGCCCGTCAGCGGTCCGCACGGCATAGGTCTGAGGCTTCGCCTTTAGGATGTGGCTGGTCCAACTGTAGGTGTACCACCGAGCGATTGCCGGGTTGGATCTTTCAGCGGTGGCCTCATTGACCTGGTATCCGTCCGTGGGAACCTGCATCACAGAGTCTAGCGGTGCCTCTCCAAGCGCGAGAAGGCCTCCCTGCCCGCTAAGGCCCGGTCCTCCGTTGGCGAGGATGGTGAAGCGCCGGAACGCCAAATCCCACCCCAAGGGGCTGGGAGTGTCCTCGACAGCCGAGCCCGTGGAGAGGTCGAAGTACGTGAGCTCGTTGCGGCGACCGTCTACCGTGTAGGTGACGGGACCAGCCAACCGATCGCCCACCTCCTCCGGTGCCACCTCTGACACGACGTACCACTCGAGTTCTGGACTCTGAAGACTCTCTACCACAAACCAGACGGCCGCGACCAACAACCCACAAACAACCACCAAGGCAACCCAAGGGACGTCGGGTAGCTTCGGTGGCGTATCTTCTCCTAGTCCAGCCGGCGCGCTCATAGCGTTACTCTATTCGGGTGAGCCTCAAATGTACTGGAAGCGACCCCATGCGCTAAAGGCTCCGGGCCAGCAAATGAATGATTGCTCCTTGGCTCTACCGTTTCCATCTTGGATAAGGGCCTCTGTCGCGCGCGCGCCCGCCAACTCAAGTGTATTCGACCAAGTATGCCGCATCCTCGCATAAAAGAGTGGGAAGACGCTGCCACCCTCCCGGTAGCAAGCGTTCCATTCATATGGCGTGGTCGAAGACCGCCTCAGTCCGCCCCCTCCCAAAACCACTAGAGACGAACTCACGCGTTCAAACGTGATCGCCGCCGCAAACGCATCGCGGCGGTGCACGGGTTACGGCTGTCCCTTCTCTTGGGCTTATTGGTGGGTTGGGTCTGTGCTGAAATAAGCCAAGCGGGTGTTTCCGCGGCCGGTGATCAGTGCGCCGAGGTCGGAAACGCGCTAGGACCGACACTCAAGCGAAAGATCCGGAAGTCGCTCGGCACCGGCGGCGGCGCCAATGGTCAGGACAGCGCACTCAGCATGAAAGTGTGTGACCCCGAGTTGGTTGCCATGCCCCCGACCCTCGGAGCACAGTTTGGTGAGACGGAGGATTTCCGCGATATGGCCAAAATCTTCAAGGGTGGAGGGGACGAGGAGAGCATTTTGTCCCTCTTCAAGTCCTTGATGTCCGGTGGAGGCAAACAAGGGCCCTGACCCCACGGGGTGGTTCGTCAGGGAGGCCGACCCAAGAGCGCCACGATCCCCTCTACCGACGTCAGTTCAGGACGATTCTGCATCAGGCAGGCCAGAAGCCCTGTGGTATTTGCGGCCGCAAAGCTCACGCCCTTCAGGTTCTTCTCCTGGGAGACGCCTAGAATCGGCCTAGGGAATCCGGAAGCGACGAAGACCGGCTGGTGGCCCTCGACGCACATCACCCTTAGCTGGTCCCTGGGGCAACCCCAGTCCAGTACAACCCCTACCGAACCCTCTAGGCTTCCTGGAAGCCAGACATGACCACCATGCTCTCGCGGTGATACGACGCAGACACCTCGCTCCCGAGCGCGGCTCACCGCGGCCCACATCGTCAACTCGTGCTCAGGCTTCGCGGTCCCCAAGCTCAGGTTCACTAAACGCGCCCCTCGGTCGATCGCTTCATCGATGCTCCGAACCAACACGCCGGTCGAGGTGCCGAGAGTACGTCCAAACACCTTAATGATTAAGATGTCCGAGTCGGGCGCTTTTTCCCTGATCGCAGCCGTTACCGCCGTTCCGTGGCCGAGTCTGTCTACATAATCGTCGTGAACAAATCCGTCTTCATCGATGCCGATTCCCCCCACGACCCCGCCCACATGCGGATGGTCGGCGTGCACGCCACTGTCGATCACTGCGATCGTCACAGCCTGCCCGGTCCGCCCCAGTAACGCTGCGTGCGTCGGTGACACCTGTATCCCACTCTCAGGGAGGTCAGCGGACCCGTTCAAGGGGCTGTTCGGCCCGAGACGGACTCGCTACCGGGTGTATCGCGGCCGAAAAGGTCACGGAAGGGGCCCCGGCGGCTCATGAGTTCGTCGGGCGAGCCCTCGGCCACCACTCGGGCACCATCGACCACTATGACGCGGTGAGCCCTTCGAGCCAGTTCCAATCGATGAGTGATCAGCACCGTTGTACGGTTCCGCATCGCGGCCTCATATCCGTCGATCACCTGCGCCTGTGTCTGCGGATCCAAAGAGGCGGTCGCTTCGTCTAGGACCAAGACAGCCGGATTCGCCACCAATGCCCGGGCTACCGCGATTCTCTGACGTTCGCCGGCTGAAATAGCCAACCCACGATCCCCTACCTTGGTCTCAATCCCCTCGGGGAGCCGAGCGATGAACTCAGCCAAGCCGGCTGCCTGCGCGGCAACGGTGATCTCATCATTCGAAGCCCCGGGGCGGGCGTATCCTATGTTCTCCGCTATCGACGTGTTAAATACGAACGGCTGCTGGTCGACCGTAACCACACAGCGGCGGACGTCGGCGAGGGAAAGGTCTTTGAGGTCCTGTCCGTCGATCAACACGCGACCGGAGTCCGGATCCATGTGGCGAGCGAGTAGGTCTGAAACCGTCGACTTCCCACTCCCGCTCGGACCAACAACCGCGAGTATTTCCCCGCGCCCTACTTGGAACGAAAGCTCTTCCAGCACCGGGCCACCCCGGTCGAAGGAGAAGGTGACATCGTCGAAGGTCACCTTCCCCTGGGGGTCTCTCAGTGCGATCGGAACTTCGGCCTCCAAGACGTCGGGTTCGACGTCCAGAATTTCGTGTACACGGCCCAGGGAGACCTTGGCGGTCGCAAAGTTGGTCCACAGACCCATAAGACCCTGCACGGGAGACAGGAGGCGCATCTGGTAGGCCATAAATGCCACGAACGTACCCAGGGAGATCGCGCCGCTGATCACCCGGGATCCGCCATATAGAAAAACAACCCCGGTGCCCGCGGACAGGATGAGCCCGGGCAGTCCACCAGCCAGGTAGGTCAACCACCGCATGGACATGAGGGCGTCGACGAACGAGTCGTTTTTGCCGCTGAACTTCTCGACCTCTCGGCCCTGTGCGTTCGAGGCTACGATCAGCTTCATGCCCTGCAAGGTCTCTATCAAAAACGTGCCGATGTCTGCGCTTCGTTGTCGCAGATCGGCCACCCTGACCTCGAGCTTCCGCCTAAAGCGGATGAGGGCCCACAAGCTCAGGGGCATCATGATCATACTCACCAGAAAGAGGCGAGCGTCGAGCCAGATCAGCATCGCGACCGTACCCACTAGGAAGATCACGTTACCCAGCCAGGCCAGGGCTGTCTCGGCGGCGACCCGTTGGATCTCGCTGATGTCGCTGTTGATCCGCGACACAATCTCGCCGAGGGTGGTTCCGGCGTAGTAGCGGGGAGAAAGGCGCTGGAGGTGCCGATAGAGCTCCAGCCGCATGTCAAACAAAATGTCGGCCGAGACACGCGTGTAACGTAGGCCGCTCGCCACATTCATCACGAATGAGGCGAGGGTGATGCCCACGAACATTGATGTGATTCGAACCAGGGCGTCAAAGTCGCCACCGAGTAGCGCGGAATCGACAAGGAGCTTCGACAGATAGGGAATGAACAGCGAAAGAACCGTACCGGTAAGGCTCAGCACCAACACCAAGATTAGGCGATGCCAATACGGTGTCACGTACGCTAGGACGCGGCTCAGATCGGAACGGTCCGATTCCATATTCGGGTCCTTGATCAGAACCTCATCGGCCCGACCAGACCGAAGAACACTCTTCTACTCGTCGTCGGTCCCTGGAAGGAAGACGAACCCTCTCATATCCCCGCCCACATCAACCGTCTTCACCAGTTCGTACGTCTCGGAGTCATAGACGTCGATCGTGTTTCCGGCGACGTGAATGTAGAGATACTTGCCGTTCGAACTCACCGCGAGACCCATACGAGACCGTCCCTCGAAGGGTTGCCGGTGGGTTACTCGGCCCTCTTCGAGGTCGATAGCCCAGAACTCGTAGTGGCCAACCTCGTCGTATAAGGCGTAGGCCTTCTTACCGCCTGGGGCCATGGCGAAGCGTCGAACCGACTCACTGGGTCCAAGCGTGTAGAAGTCCATCTCGCGTTCGGCAAGATCCACCCGAGCGATCCCCATCATCCGACGGTTGTTGATCGGATCAGTCATTCGCACCAAGCTCGTGAAAAAACCCGGTTCCTCGTAGTAGCTGGACCCAAAGCTCGGCCTCACTATGCCCCGTCCTGGCTCGGCTTCTTCGGAAATCGCCCAGCGGTCTACCTCAGTGAAGTTTTCCGTCTCGAGCACAATCATGTCCTCGGCCTGAAAATAGGCGAGGCTGCCATCAGGGGAGAACCTGAAAGTGGCCCGACTTCGTTCGTGGCCACCCGGCCACGGGATCGTGTCCATGATCTCATGGTTCTTCAGGTCGTACTTGATGATTACCGTCGAGTGCATCTCGTACCGATCCAACAGTTTGACTCGACTCGATCCAGTGATCAGCGCATAGGTCTCCTGGGGGTCTACCGCGAAGCCACCCCGGATCCGGAAGCGTCGGTTGCCGTCGTTGAGCGTGAACTTGTCAATCGACTCACGGGACTCCAGATCGATCACCTCCACATGCTCATAGGTGGCGTCCGTTACGTAGATCCGCTCACGATCGTCCGACACGACCAATCGGCCCACGATGCCGTTTTGCGTCGGGATAGTATCGATGAGCGACAGCGTCGCTTCGTCGACTACGTGAATGCGGTCGGCGTAGGTGCCGGTATAGAACACGCCACTCCCACCGGAAATATTGTCGCCTGCCTGCCCAGATAGCGGAGCCGACGATAGGAGCGCAGTCCCGGCTAGGAGGAGGCCGAAGGCACCCATCTTCGTGATATCAAACGCTCTGATCATGCTCGATTCCTCTTTGTCCGTTGCTACTCGCGATTCAACCGGAACTGACTAGTGACCTATGGGAAGATCAGGTCGAGCTTCCGCCAATCCTGCTGCGCCGTGGCACACTTGGACGTCCAATCCGGGGCGTGGTTCAGGTGGTCCGGTACCTGCACGGGCCAGAAGCAACCGTTGTAGCAATCGAAAAGGTCGCGCTCCACAGGCTGACAGAGCCCGGCGGTACCCCCGCTCGAATCCACTTCCCAGCCCGGTGCAAACACGAGCGAGCAGCCGAGCGGAATATGGGGACCGGGTTGCCCGCTCTCGAGTGCCACAACGTCCTGGTCACCGTTAGCCACAACGGCTTCACGTTCCTGGCGCGTGTGGTGCTCGATGCGAACGGCTTTTTGGTTGATCGCCCTGATGTGCTTCATTTCTCTCCCCCTCAGGCGGACACTGGAATCGGTGTATCGTACTGCCTCAAGAAGTCCGGATTGTGGGTCGCAATTTCGCCGTAGACCCTCAAGCATGTATCGGTCCAGCTGCGTACCCAGTCGCAGTAATGCAGATTTGGCGTCGCCGTGGTCCCATACCGTGTGTTGGCCTCGTGATAGCACCCCCCGGCGCAGAGGGGTCGAGCCCAACATGTGTGGCAATCCGTCTTGTGCGCAATGTGATGCGTTTCGAGAAATCGACCTTGTTGCTCACGGTCCAAGCCCGCGGAAACAGTCCCGATCTTGTGTTCGTCCGATCCGGCGAAACGGTGGCAAAGCGCCACATCACCGTCCGTCGCCACGCCAACCAGCCCTAGGCCAGCGCCACAAGGGAACGCCTTGCTCATTCCCTTGTGGATCTCCGCCAGGGTCTCGTTCAGGTTGGAAAAACCGTGGTGACGGTTTTCGAGCGCGGCGTCTTTGAACTCATCGGCCAGTTGCTCGAACTGTCGCAGCATGTCCTCGTACTGTTCGCCCTCGATCGCGTAGTCTCTTCCGTCCGCCGTCGTCACCGGGGCGAAGCCCACCGACCAGAATCCCATCTCGTCGGTGAGGTGCCGGAAGATGTCCATGACCTTCAGGTTCTGCTTGGTCAGGGTGACTCGCGCACCGATCGGGCGCGTGTTGTGGCGTTTGAGTAGTTCTTTGATTTTCGGCAGCACCAGCTCGTAGCTACCCATCCCGTTGCTGAACACCCGGAATTGATCTTGTGACTCCTTGGGGCCGTCTATCGAGATGGTCACGCCGACTTCATTCTCGACGAGCCACTCGATAACCTCCGGACGGAGCAACGTGGCGTTGGTCGTCAGACTGAACTGAACCCCCTTCCCCAGCACCGCCGCCCTCTCATTGGCGTAGGCCAGGGTCTTCTTCAGCACCTTGAAGTTGAGGAGCGTTTCTCCGCCGAAGAACGTGAGGTTGGCCACATCGTTGTCGCCGGACTCCTTGAACATGAAGTCGACCGATTCCCGAGCGGTCTCCTCGGTCATGAACTTGGGCTTCTTACCGTTTTCGGTGTCGACGATCTTGTCTTCGCCGTACTCGTAGCAATAGGTGCAAGCCAAGTTGCACTTGTTGGTGACGTTCAAAACCATCGTCGTGAGTGGGAAGTTGTCCGGAGGAATGACCGGCAGCGACCGAGTCGGAGGCAGGCGCACGTCTCCGATGGCATGGATGTCCTGGAGCTCTTCAACGGCGTTCGCCACCTCGTGTGCCTCGAACCGGCCGGTCAGAGACGTCGTCAGGTCCTCGATCGACAAGGGGCCCTCGTCCAAGGCCTTGAGCACCTCCCAAGAAGGCTTGTCCACATGGAACACGCCTGCGCTGGGCACCATGTACAAGAAGTGCTCGCCAGCAGATTCGAACGGATGGAATTCCCTCAGGCCAATAGTGCTCATCGGATGTCACTCCACGGATCCCAACGCATATATAAGGGGACAGTCACGATCAGGTGACTGCGGGCCCGGAGAGGCCGCTCGCTTCCATCTGCTTGGACGCTAGCTACGACCCATACATCACCAATGTTATTGCGGTCCCCGCTTCGTTCCGGGTTCGGTCCGTCGATGGCTGGGGTGAAAAGTCCACTGCCGCCGATATCGCCGACGAAGTCGATGTCGTTGTCGATAAACGTTGCAGAGTATTCCTCGATCGACCAATCGGCGTCCACGACGCCGAGATCCACATCGTCGTCGGTGGCCGTCTTGCCGTCCGCTCCGTCGTGATAGGCCCGAGCCTCGAACTGTACAAAGCCTTTCGGCATCGCCACACCGCCGACCCGAGCCATGCCCCAATCGGGAGCAACTCGGATCGAGTGTATTTCGTCATACACGACACCGGCGGCGGGAAGGCGCGCGCCGGACAGATAGATGTCCCGTGGACCCACCGACGCGTCCGGCGCTACGTCCACCCTCAACGTCACCGAGCCCGCATCACTGGATGTGACCTGATCGACCGTGATACCCGGGCCGAGATCGATCGCGTCCGAGGAGAGAGCGCCTGGCAGGTTGGCGCCGAAGACCGTGACAGTCTGGTCGTTGGCACCGACTCGCAGCGCTCGGGGCTCCATGCCAGCAATGACAGGATCATTCCGCACTCGCTGGAGGTGAACGTCCAGTCCGAACTCGTCGTAATCGCCGGCGAACCAACGACCGGTGATTTCATCCCAATCGCGTTCCACCATCAGCACTTCACGCAGTGGGTCGAGCCCTGTGTCCAGCGTAGAGCGGCCCCGCCACTGATAACCGGTGTAAATGGTCGTGCTTCCCTGCCTGGTGGCTGTGCGACCCGTTCGGGCATACGAAAGCGTTGACGTGGTCGTAAACTGATCGTCCGTCCCCGGTACCGCTTCGATAGTCGCTGTACCGAAGAGTCGACCATACCCCGTCTGGGTAGCCGTCACCAACCACGTCCCGGCAAGCCGTGCGGGTCGCATGGTAGCAGACCAGTCAGACCACTCCGGAGTTTCAAGTGGGAACACTTTGGTGAAGTGAGCCACAGCCTTATCCATCGGATGGGAGGTATCCTCCCGCGCGCCAGGCGTACCAGCCGGCGGGCCATTGTAGAGGAGCGCCTGGCTCTCTGAGATCGGATAGAGACCCCGGTGCGTCGCCATAAGGAGGTCCCACTCTTCCTTGGTCCGACGCTGAGTAATCACCCGGCCCATGGAGTGACATTGCGTGCAAGTCCTCTCGACGCCGGCATCGGCTTCGTAGTCGTAGTCGATCATCCGGCGCTCGACCTCGAACTTCCCGGGGCTCAGTTCCTCGGGGGCAAGGCCATGGTTGTTGGACAGATAACGGACGATCTCCCGCGCCGCCGCCGGTTCAACGTTCACGTCGTTCAGGGCGATCATCCGGCGTATCGAACTCTGCCATCCCTCGGGCGTCTTACGCAGATAAGACAGGCGGGTCATACGGCCCGTATCGTCCCGTGTGTGGCATGCAGAGCAGTTTCGGATAACCGCCTGATTGTCGATCGGAATTCCTGCGGTGTCCTCGCCGGAGGATTCTCCCTGACCGGCGAGCGGTGCGACGACGAGAGCCAAGCCACCGAGGAACCAGAAACCGATGGAGATTCGTTTGCCTGCGAGTCCGTACATGTGTTGCCCTATCGTTGGCGTCCCGCGCAGCCCTAGGTGTTCCCCTAAGGCCTTGACCACAGAATACGCACACGAGGCAGGTCAGGCGAGTACCAAGTCTGCGATGTGTCAGCCACGCGGCGCACGATTCACCAGAATGCCATGCGACAAGAGAACCGAGAGGGCTCCCATGAAATCGGGTAGGATGACCGGTTTGTCGAGGCGACAGTATGCTTCGAACAAGTCGGGTACCTGGACGTGGTCACTCGATATTTGCAGCAAACGCTGAACATCGACCCCCCTCAGGTGCCGCAGACCAGACGGCACCCGAGGAGACGCGAGCCGATCCTCTAGGACCACCTCGTTGTCGACGATGACCGGGCGGTGCACGACGCTCAATTCATCGCCCCGTACCAGATCGATAGATGGGCTCCTCCGCAACGCGTCGAACGCCGTGAGAACCTTCGGATCGTTACGCAGCTGCTCAATATCGGGCTCACCGTCTTCGTCGAACGCGTCGGAATCCTCGTACTTGCGCCCTCGTCGCTCCCAGAACGCGTGCTCCTCGCTCGCTGAGCGAAACACCTCCGCTGCTTGGCTCCGATAGCTCGCATACGTCCGGCGTTCACGGCCTTCGTGGAGTTCGACAGCCGCTGCTTCCATCTCGGGTTTCGTCAGCGCAGTGTGGACCACAACTGCTGCGCGCCAGGCCGAGGCGAGAGCCTTCTTCACACCGAAAGAGGAGACCGGGTCCAAAAAGGTCGCCGCGTCACCGACCAGAAGCGTTCGCCCCTCGGCGTATCGGCTAGCGGAATACATGGACGCGTTGCAAGCCCATGCCTCGCCTTCCATCACCGCACCCGTTAGCAACCCCTCCATCCGCAGGGTCTTGGCCATCTCCGCCCGGTAGATCGAACCGACCTCCTTACTCCGCTCCATCTCAGACACCCGGGGGTCGACCATGGTGGTGAAGTAGCGCACCTCCTGATCGATAGGGACTGACCATGCCCACCCGTCTGCGAAGCTCTCGACCAGCGTGTGGGTTTCGTCCGGAATCGTCCAGCCGTTGGGGCTGCGCCAGATCCCCAGGAGTGCGAGGGTCGCCTGCCCCTCTTCGGGACGCCGAAAATTGCGGGCTACGACTCCGGAGCGTCCCGAGCAGTCGAGCACCCAATGAGCCCGAACGACATGAGTTGAGTCTCCTTCCGCCCCCGAGCCAAGCCGGTACTCGACTCGATTGAGGTCGCCGTCACTCTCAACGTCGCGGACCGTGGCGTCTGGGACCAACCGAGCGCCGGCCTCCTCCGCCAAGGCGAGCAAGACACGATCGAGGTCTGTTCGCCGTACCTGAAAACCGGTCTCTCCTTCGGGAAACTCCTCGACCCGACCGTCAGATTCGCCCCACCATACCGTGTGGCCCGTGCTCCGAACGAACCCCGCGCTCTCCATGGCCTTCAACGCACCTACGCGATCGAGGATCTTGCGAGTGCTTGGAGGAATCGATTCTCCGAGAAGAGACGACTGCGATCCAGGCCGATTGAGAATGACGACGGAGTGTCCCCATTGGGCGAGCAGCCGGCCCGCGACGGCACCGGCGGGACCCCCTCCGACAACAGCGACGTCGAAGCTGGTATTAGATGATTGATCGTTCACTCGCCGTCTCGGCTCCGTTTCTTGCACGCTATGCCGACGGGGGGGGCCCGTCTTCCGCCCTGGCTCCAATGGTTGGAAGAGCCATGCGCTCAGAGTAGTTGGACCGAGTTAGGGTCGGCAACGCCCTGGCTCGCGTGCCGCACATCCAGCCGGCATCTTGGTCGCACAACGATGTCACGGTGTTCCCGAGGAACCATGAACGATCTACTGGAACGAAGTGTCCGGCCACGGCGCAGTTTCATATTCTCGCCCGGTCTCAACCCTAAGATGTATCCAAAGGCCCTCGCATCCGGTGCAGACATCGTATGCGTCGAGTTGGAGGACGGTGTCGCCCCAAAGGACAAAGTCGCGGCCCGGACAAACACTCTTGCCCTCTTCGATACACCACAAGCAGACGACGGCGTGGAACGAATCGTCAGAATCAACTGCCTCAGAACCACCGTCGGAGTCGCCGACGTGGCGAGCGTGATCAACGCCTCCAACCCTCCACCTGCCTTGATGCTGCCGAAGGTCATGTCTCCAGACGAAGTAGTTTGGCTCGACGATCTGCTCACGGAACGTGGCCACCCCACGCGCTTGCACGTGATCATCGAGACCAATGCGGGCCTAGAGGCCGCTCACGCGATCGCTCGGAGCAGTCCTCGGATCGACGCCCTGTTCTTCGGAGGCTTCGACATGGCCGCCGAGCTTCGTTGCAGGAATACTTGGGAACCCCTTTTGTACGCCCGCTCGCGCGTCGTCCACGCGGCGGCCAGTGCGCAAATAGACGCGATCGATGTGCCGTACCTCGATTTGAACGACCTCGAGGGAATGCGGCGCGAGGCCGAGCTGGCAGCAGACCTTGGATTTAGCGGAAAGGGCTCCATCCATCCGAAGCAGATTGCCATTCTCAACGATGTATTCTCGCCTGACGAAGCCGAAATCCAACATGCCAAACGGATCCTAGATGCGTTCACCAAGGCGGATACAGGGGTGGTTGTTGTGGACGGAAAACTCATCGAAAAGCCCGTAATACGGGAAATGACACGAGTGTTGGCAATCGCGGAGAGGATAGCCTCGCAGCACACGGACCAAAACTAGCCTCGCGCCACTGGCCGCCAATCATCACTTTGTCGACCTGACCACAGTTACGGGTCAGCCGTCCGAGTCAATTCAAGCGTTGCTTTCGACCTTCGGTGCCCCAGTGAGATCAGCTCTGGTTCGGCCAGTGTTTCTCGGCCTGATCCTTCTCTCCCCCACGGTCGCGGCAGCCCATGTCAGCGCGGAGGTCGACGATGAAGTGCTACAAGGCGTTCTTCCCACTGCTCGAGTGCTAATGGTGCCGAGCGGGTCAGATTACCACGGGAGTACCACATGAACACGACAAGAAGAGACTTCGTAGGACGGTCGGCGGCCGCATACGGCGCACTGGCTATCGGATTGCCCGACCGGGCGCTCGAGATGGTCCCAGCCCGGACGGCTCGGCCCACCCAAGCCCCACTCCGGATCCTTTTCATCGGCGGGACCGGCTTCATCGGTCCTCACATGGTTGAGACAGCCATCGCGGCAGGACATACCCCCACGCTGTTCAACCGGGGACGCACGAACCCCCACCTGTTCCCCGATGTAGAGAAGCTCAAGGGGGATAGGGACGGAGGTCTTAGTGTGCTCGAGGGGCGGAAATGGGACGTCGTTGTCGATACATCGGGTTACGTACCACGGTTGGTCCGCGACTCGGCTGAACTCCTAAAGGACGTGGTGGACCAGTACCTGTATATCTCGACGACCGACGCGTACAGGACCTACAACATCGTCGACATGGACGAAGACGACCCGAGGGCCATTCTGGAGGACCCGACCACAGAGGACGTGAGTGCCTTCTATGGGCCCCTCAAGGCACAGTGTGAGCGGGAGGTCTTGGAGGTCTATCCAGATCGAACAACCATCGTGCGCCCCACATGGATCGTAGGGCCCGGTGATCGCTCTACGCACTTCTCTTATTGGCTACAGCGTATCAACGGTGGGGGTGAGGTCTTAGCCCCGGGCGACCCGACGGATCCTGTGCAGGTTATTGATGCCAGGGACCTGGCCGACTTCGTCGTGCACCTTTTGAATCAGACAACCTTCGGCACATACAATGCTGTCGGTCCAGAGGCCGAGATGTCGATCGCGGAGTTCTTGTACGGGATTCGGGCCATAACAAGCGCCCCAACGCGCTTCACGTGGGTCGACGCCGATTTCCTGAAGGCGAACGAAGTTCATGCCTGGAGGGATCTCCCACTTTGGTGGCCTCCGCGACCCGACTATCCCGGCACTCCGGGAATGAGCATCGGCGGGGGGACGGGATTCGGTCTGATTAGCCGAGAGAAGTCGATTGCGGCTGGACTCGAGTTCCGTCCGCTGGCGGTAAGTGCCAGGGAGACATTGGACTGGTTCCTGACCTGGGAAGACGAGTGGGAGGCCCGCCAGCGTTCGGGACTCACGCTAGAGCGCGAGGCCGAGATCCTGGCGATCTGGCACGCCCAGAACTAGACCGAAACCAAACACCGCAAGCGTAGCCCCGCGCTGGCGGTGTTTGTACTCCTTCGGGAGACCCCAGAGAGTCCCGACAAATATCCTTCGAGGATGCCACTACGAGTCAGGAAATAGGCCTCTGGACCCCATCCGGGCCGTTGTCGTAGTCCTGTACACTCGAGCTATTTGGCATGCCCCAATCGTTTCCGTTCCACCCATCGAAGCCGTCCATCTTTACCGCCCAAAAACCCGTGGTCATGTCGCTGATGACGACCAACCCGTCGTGGTTCCGGACATCCACTCCCCAGGCGCCGTCATACACACCCCAGGTGAAGTTCCCACCTCCGGCAGGGTTCCCCATGCTTCCCGCATTGTGCGGGCCGTCAAAGGTGTCGTAGTACCCGACGGTATAGGGGTTCGTGGGATCCATCATATTGAAGACGGAGAGGCCGGTTTCGTAGCCGGATACGAACACGAATGGCCAGCGAACTTCGTGGTTGTGAGCGATGGTCTCCCAATCAGGCGTCCACACACCGATCGCACGATTGATGTTGAGCATCTCTCCGCGGGCAGCCGCTTGGTTACCGGCGTTGAGGTCGAAGACGCGTAACGGCTGGTACTGCCACTCGGCCTCACCGATCGCGTACCGTCCGTCGGGAGTGGGCGTAAACGTGTGTCCCCAGTTGAACCCCTGCACACCGGTAATGGTGAACTGAATCTCGGGCTGATCCGGCCGGGTGATGTCCCACACGTAGTAGCCACCGCCGCCCGCACCATAGAACCGGTCCTGCTGCGTCGACGGATCGAACATAGCGTAAAGGTCGTGGTAACCAGTCGAGAGGTCCCCCGGATTTGCCGGGACATCGATCGTGCCGATCAGGCCCTGGTCGTCGGCACCGGATACGAACTGGCCTAGGTCATACAGTTTGGTTCCGCTCGACGTCGCGAAGAGGATCACCCGTCCGTCCGAGTGCTTGTAGATAAAGATGTTGTGGAAGCCGCCAGGTGAGTCCGGAACTCGGAATCGGCGCACCTCGCGCACTTGAGAGACATCGGGAAGACCTGTGACGTCGAAGACGACTCCCGCCACCTCCGAGTCTGGGCCGCCACTCCCAAACTGTGTGGACTGCAGGTAGTAGTAGCGATCATCGATCTTGAAGTATTTACCGTCCACCGCGCCCCTGCCCTGATGCAAAGAAGAGTTCTCGATCCGCCACTCATAGATGATCTCGGCGTTGTCGGGATCCTCTAGGTCGATGATGTCGAACCCGGTTTCCCGAAGCCGCGACACGTATGCATAGGGCCGGTCCGGGTCCTGCTCGAGCTCGATGTCACCCGTGGAGTACTTCGCACCCAGCGTAAGGTGGGACAGCACCTTCACGTTGGTGCTTCCCTGGAGCCCTAGAGGCCTGGGAGATGTCGCAGACGTGCGGCCCCCCGATGTCTGTGCCAACGCTCCTGCCGAGGACACACCAAGGGCAACTAAGACGAACGCCGCGATCGAGAAAGACCGTCTACCAAACACTGGACTACCTCCCGTTGTATTGAACCGCGGCCCACCACGCCGCGAGGCTGCAACATACGATAGATCCAGCCTGGCGCGACAAAAACCCCTAGCGGTGTGCCTTGCCGTGCTCCGGCGCGATCAGCCCGGCTGAGCAACCGTTGCTCGGCCCTCTACCCAGGCAGATCTAAGCATGGCGAGCGCCGCATAGGTCACCACCACCACCACGAGCCAGCGCATGGTGGTGAGCGGCAAGGATCCCACGATGTAGACGGCAATCAATACGGCCGGCAAACCTCCCAGCGCGAGACCGAGCGCCGGGCGATATTCGTAGGCATTGGCGCTCAGGAACCGTATCGCCGCGACAGGCATGAGAAACGCCGAGGCTCCCATCATGATCGGGAACGCGACGGCGGGATTTAGTCCGAGCAGGCTGATCACGATCATGGCCGGGGCGTACATGCCGATGCCCAGAGTCATCAAGGCTCCGAGTAGGAAGAAGCAGGCAACACCAATTCCCAAAGCGACACCCGTCAGTCCGATTGCTTCTCCCCCAATCGGGGCAAAGCCGAGATTAGCCATCACGAACGTCACCCCGGCCAGAAGCAGTGCGATGCCCATCCCCATCTGAATCCGACGACGTGGCCACCGAGCCACATGACCAGCGCCCAACCAGGCTCCCAATACCGAAGAGCCGATCAGAGAAGACAAGGTGAGAACGTCCACCTTGATGATCGCAATGAAGATGAACGCCTGGACAATGACCGGCCCCGTGTGGCCGACAAGCATGGTTCCCGGAATGCGCTCGTCGGGCACGAGATTCTGCAGTTTATACCAAGATGTCGTCGGGGCGAACGAGCCTATACCGAGAGTATCGAAGAAATTCGTTACGAACCCGATCGTGGCCTGCAACACTGAGGGTAGCCAGTCACCATCGGGCTCCGCCCTCGCCCGAGCGCTCTGCACCCACCGAACGGTGTACATGATCCCAAACAACACGAGGACACCAAACAGTATATTTCGCATGGGCTCTTAATCGTCGACCCAGATTCGGGTTCTGAGGGTGAATGTGGCCCAGGCGAACCAGAACGCCACGTGGGCCTTGAGAATCAGTTCCAGCCTGTTGTTCGCCAAAGCACCAGAGCTCGCGACCCCTTCGAAGGTCCAGACGCTCTCGGTCTCGATGTCCACGATGTCATCGCCGCACACTGAGAACGAAATGTTCGAGCCACCGTAGTTGGGTCGGAACGCCGCCGCCGCTGCCTTCTTCTCTTTTCGCCATCGGCTACTCCCGGGCCGAGCCCTCGGGGCCGCACGCCCTCAACCAGCAGGCCAGCCCCACCCGCCTCGAACGGCATGTGGGGCTTCGTCAATTCCAAGCGTCCCCGGCAGGAATCGAACCTGCGACCTACCGCTTAGGAGACGGTGGACGACCAACCGCCCCCTTCCCCGCACTCTCCTCTATAGCGTTGTGGTTAGTATACTTACATACGCATGTATGAGATAGTGTCGAGATTCCATCAACTGCTACCAACCACCATCAACCGTGGGGTTTGTCACTGTTTCTGGCACTGTTTGGGGGCGGCTCGGAGAAGGCTACCAAGGCCCTAGCCTGAGCCCATGCCGGGTCAAGGGGCCTGTCCGAGATTAGAACGAACTGCGGCACTCCGTAGACCCTGCGGCGTCTGCTTTCAGCCTACGCTCGCGATCAACTCTGAGAAGATGCCGAAGTCTTGCTAGCACGCTGCTAGCGCACCT
>Ga0115002_10001671_pt1 | contig 30150 bp, 20 predicted proteins | sample ArcticOcean_MG_C_8_FD_89576 | JGI IMG/M metagenome (GOLD analysis project Ga0115002, IMG submission 89576) | Marine microbial communities from western Arctic Ocean - ArcticOcean_MG_CB11_86 | ecosystem: Environmental > Aquatic > Marine > Oceanic | place: Arctic Ocean: Canada Basin | collected... | reverse complement strand
GTGAAATTCAAGGGGTCTCCCGAATCATCCCAGATATGTGCCTTTTTGGTAAGTACGTCTACCATACCAACAAAGTCGTTTTCAGAACCGATCGGGATCGTCATGACAAGCGGCCTCGCCGCGAGTATTTCTTCCACCTGCTTAATAACCCGGAAGAAATCGGCACCAACGCGGTCCATCTTGTTGACATAAATAATACGCGCAACTTCAGACTCGGTGGCATAACGCCAGTTGGTCTCAGACTGAGGCTCAACGCCCCCAGATCCACAAAATACACCTACGCCACCATCCAGCACCTTCAGTGACCGATACACCTCAATAGTGAAATCCACGTGACCGGGAGTGTCGATTATGTTGAACCGATGATCATTCCAATAACAAGTGGTAGCAGCAGATTGGATAGTAATACCCCGCTCCTGCTCCTGGTCCATAAAGTCAGTGGTAGCTGCACCGTCATGGACTTCACCCATTTTGTGAATTTTGCCGGTAAGCTTTAAAATACGCTCAGTTGTAGTGGTCTTGCCCGCGTCTACGTGAGCAAAAATGCCGATGTTTCTGTAATTGGATAGATCTGCCATAATTCGGTCCTCTTTGGTTGGCCAACTTAGGAAAAGGAGAAAGGGCTAAGACAATAATTCTTTTTGGCAATACCAGAATGCATAATCTTCTTGCGGCCAATAGACATGGGATCTCCACAGTCCTTGGTAAGAAATCACCGAAAGCTGTCTGTTAGCAGGCTTGCTAGCATCTCCAGCATTCCTAAATTTGCCTAGATGGATCGGGATTTAACTAGCTATTTTCAGAATTTAACGCGCCGGACTACCAGGAATTTAAAGCGACGCTGCTTACAGACTTGGAGCAACTATCTGTCGATTTGGACCGACTGGAAGAAATAACTGAGGGGAAAAGGTCTCATTGGGCCCTGTGGATATGCCAGTTGGAAGATTTGGAGAGCCGGTTTGAGCATCTGGGTAGTTACCTCAGTTGTCTCAACGCGGCCGATGCACATAAAGATGAATACCAACAAGAGGAAGCTCTGCATCAAGAGAACTCGGCCGGCCTGAGCACAATCAACGCACGATTCGGTGGAGCCTTGGGCCGTGCGAGCGAGACAGTGTTCAATTCCCTAGTAAACGACCCTAAGCTAGTAGATGCAGGATTTTTACTTCAAGAGAAGCGGAATCTGGCCCAATTCCAAATGGACGATGCCTCGGAAGCGCTCGCCTCGGAAATGAACATACACGGTATCAGCGCATGGAGTCGGCTTTACGATACCCTTTCAGGGCAGCTGAGGTTTGATTATACAGATCCCGATGGCGAAACCCAAACAGTCTCAATGTCGGCCCGCGTTTCCTTGACATCTGGTAGCAACCGAGATGTCCGCGCATCCGCTTTCCACGGATCGAACAAAGCCTGGTCCGATCATGCAGCAACCTGTAACGCGGCGCTCAACGCATTAGCCGGCACACGCCACTCACTGGACAAGAGACGTAACAGTGATCATTTTTTAAATGAAGCCTGTTCGCAAGCTCGTGTGGAACGGGCAACCCTCAACGCTTTATTTGAGGCCATTGACGAGACCCTGAGTTTACCGCGTGAGATCCTCCAGTTTCGCACCCAAAAGATGGGTCTCCAAAAAGCGGCCTACCACGACCTTTACGCACCTATTGATTTACCGAACCAGGCGTCCATCTCTTGGAAAACCGGAACAGCCCTCGTTCAAGAATCGTTCGATAAAGCCTATCCAGGCTTAGGTGCATTTAACAAAGAGGTCCTCGAAAAACGCTGGATCGACTATCAACCAAGAGACGGTAAGCGTCCCGGTGGATTTTGCACCGGTAGCCAGGTAACAAAGGAGTCGCGAATTTTCATGACCTTCAAAGATACGATGACAGCAGTGACCACCTATGCTCATGAAGTCGGTCACGCCTGGCATGCACGGGTAATGAAAGATCAAAGACCCTACGCCACACAATACCCGATGACCTTAGCTGAGTCCGCTTCCACATTTGCTGAACTGCTGCTGTCGGATGGAGTCATTTCAAACTCAGACTTTTCCGACGCACAAAAACTTACACTGCTCGATTCTGACGCAGTTCGAATCATTATGTTCCTATTGGATATCCCGGTCCGCTACCGTTGGGAAAAACGATTCTATGAAGAACGACGAGAAGGTATCGTTTCGATTAATCGGATGAAAGAGCTCATGGAGGAGGGACAACAAAAACAATTCGGCGAAACCCTGGCGTCCGATGAATTGGATCCCTACTTCTGGTGCTCGAAGCTGCACTTCTATATCGCAGACACACGTTTCTACAATTTCCCCTACACCTTTGGTTACCTGTTGAGCGTTTCTTTGTTTGCACGCTTTAAAGCGGAGGGAGTTGGTTTCCTTAAGGACTACGAAACCTTTCTAGAAAAGTCCGGATCCATGTCCTGTGAACAAGTGGTTCGTGAAAGTTTGGGGGAAGACATACAGGATTCAGCATTCTGGATTCGGGCAATCAACAGCCTCAATGAACCATTTACAAAATTACAACGGCTCTTAAGCTGACGCCCAATTATTAATCATTACTCAGAATTTTTATGAAAGAATCCATGCCTCGAAGAAAAGCACTAAAAACTATGGCCACCGGAGCAGCAGCTGTTGCCGCAACGAACGCCATCACCAACACAGCCTCTGCCGCCCACCACAAAAGTGGGTTGAAAGGCAATATCAACCACGCCGTCTGCAAATGGTGCTATAAGGGTATCGAGCTGGATCCTTTCTGCAAAGCAGCCAAAGACATGGGTATTGTCGGAATTGACCTGATCGATGTGAAGGACTTCCGCACTCTGCAAAAACATGGGCTGGCCTGTTCCATGGTTTCCGGAGTACCTGGTGGTATTAAGAAGGGCCTGAATAGCGTTGGTAACCACGAGGCTATCATAGAGTTTTTTGAAGATGTGAGCCCCAAGGTTGCGGCAGCCGGTTTCAAGAGTATCATTTGCTTCTCAGGGAACCGCGAAGGAATGAGCGAAGAAGAGGGCATTAAAAACTGCGCCAAAGGTCTAAAGCAAATCGTCCCGATTGCCAACAAGCATGGAGTAAAGATCGTCATGGAGCTCCTGAATTCCAAAGTGAATCACGAGGACTACATGTGTGATAATTCCATCTGGGGAGTAAAACTGTGTGACGCGGTTGGAGCAGACGAATTCAAGCTGCTCTATGACATTTACCATATGCAAATCATGGAAGGTGACGTCATCGCAACCATTCGCAAAAACCAAGATTACTATTCACACTACCACACCGGAGGAGTACCTGGCCGTCACGAAATCGACAAGACACAAGAGCTCTACTACCCGGCCATCATGGAAGCCATCGTAGAAACCGGCTACACAGGATATGTGGCTCAAGAGTTTATTCCCGCCGGACCAGATCCACTAACGTCGCTCAAACAGGGCGTGCATATCTGTGATGTGTAGAGAAATATTTCTCAAAAGACCTCTTATAGATAAGGGGTCTTTTTTTATGTTTTAAAACTTAACTACTAAGGCTAAGTCAGAGTTTGAGACTTGTATCAAACTATAGATCTTTCGATTTTAGCCACCCATTTTTTATCATTATGTATCTCAAAATTTGCCTCCCCATCCTTTGTCTACTTCCTGTAGGAATGGGCCATGCTCAGCAGCTTGACCTGGTGACCCTCGACCGGCGTGCCGAGCCAATCATTGCTCCTGCCACCAACGAAGCGGAGCTCGCTCTACAAATTATTCAATCTCCTAAGGACCTCGACGTAAAGCTATGGGCGGCGGAGCCGATGCTCGCAAATCCAGTGGCTATCGACATCGATGAGAAAGGCCGCGTCTTCACTTCCGAGACAAACCGCTACGGATCAAGTACCCTGGATATCAGGGACTACATGGGGATGCTGGAACTCGATCTTGCGAGCAGAACGATTGAGGACCGAGAGGCGTTGATCCACGCAGTGTTCGAAGAGGAAGCCGCACAATTCACCCTAGAAAAAGAAGTCATTCGAATACTCGAAGATACCAACGGAGATGGGAAAGCAGACTCGAGTAAGATCTTTGCTGATGATTTCGACGACCCGCTGGACGGAGTCGCCTCAGGGGTCTTGGCAAGAAATGGGAAAGTTTGGTTTACCAATGTCCCCAGCCTCTGGATGTTAGAGGAAGATGGCACCTCGGGTAAAGCTGCTAAACGCACTGAACTGTTGCGAGGATTTGGAATACATTTTGGATTCACCGGCCACGATCTACATGGGCTGATATTTGGACCCGACGGAAAGCTTTATTTTTCTATCGGTGACCGAGGCACCAACGTGACGACTCAGGAAGGCAGCAAGATCGAACTTCAAGACGAGGAGCCGTGTTCCGCTGCAATCCAGATGGTTCCGAGCTAGAAGTATTTGCTAAAGGCCTGCGCAATCCCCAAGAGCTCGCCTTTGACGAACACGGTAATCTTTTCACTTTTGATAACGACTGTGACAACGGGGATAGTGAACGTCTTGTTTATATAGCGGAAGGTAGCGACAATGGCTGGAGAGTCGGTTATCAGTATGCTCCGTTGGGAAAAGCAGGACCCTGGATACTGGAGAGCATGTGGACACCTCGCCATGAAGGTCAGCCGGAGTATATCATTCCACCTCTGGCGAATATTGAGGACGGGCCTTCCGGAGTTGCATACTACCCTGGCACAGGGTTGCACCCGCGCTACAAAGGACACTTCTTTGTCTGTCAGTTCCGCGGAAGTATCGCAAGCAGTGGCGTCTTTACTTACACATTAAAACCGAAGGGCGCTTCTTTTGAACTCGATCAAAAGGAACTATTTCTAAAAGGCATTATGCCAACAGACGTTACTTTCGCTCCGAACGGAAAATTCTATATCTCCGATTGGACACCCGGTTGGCCGAAGTCCAGCAAGGGGCGCATCTATACAGTAGGTCATGAAGACACGCTTGCTTCAAACCTGGTCAAAAATACAGAAGCTTTGATCGGTGAAGGCATGAGCGGACGAGGGATCCCCGAATTAATTACTCTTCTGGAACACGATGATTGGCGTGTCCGACTGGAAGCTCAGTTTGAACTCGTCCAAAAGAATGCTAATCCAGATCAACTTTTTCGTATCGCAAGATCAGATGAGGGAAACAGCTACAATCAACTTCATGCAGCCTGGACTCTTGGCCAAATGGTTCCGACCAATGAAAAAGCCGCCAAACATATTCTGATCTTGGCTCGCAATATGAGCGGGGAAGTAAAAGCCCAAGCCATTAAACTGATCGGCGACCATCGTCTGGAAGCGGGAACAAGAATTCTACTAACAGCTCTGGATGACTCCTCAGATCGCGTAAAATACTTTGCCGCACAAAGTCTGGGTAAACTGGGTAAAACATCCACCGCGCAGCCACTGGCTGATTTGTTACTCCTCAACAACGACCGCGACATCTACCTGCGTCACGCAGCAATCATGGGGCTGGTTGGAACTAAAAACCAAGCTGTATTGAAACGTGCCAGCAAGAGTCCCTACCGATCTGTTCGTATGGGCGCCCTACTCGCCTACCGTCGCCTTGAAGATCCTACAGTCGCCACTTTCTTGAATGACAGTGACAAAACTCTGGTTCAGGAAGCAGCACGGGCAATTATTGGAGCAAACATTCCTCAAGCATTTCCAGCACTCGCTGCGTTGAGTGAAAATGCTGGCGCTTTGGATTACATGCTTGGCTTACGCGTACTCAACGCTCACTTCCGCGAAGGAAATCCGGCCAATGCAACGGCGCTTGCATCCTTCGCCGCCAACGCGACTGCGAGTGAAGCACTACGTGCTGAAGCCATTCATCATTTGTCGACCTGGGAAAACCCTCCCGCCCGGGACCGGGTAATCGGACTCTTCCGTCCACTCCCGTCGCGCGATGGGAAGGTAGCAGAAAAGGCCATTGCGAAGGTTTTTGACCAACTGCTGACCGGCCCTGAACTTGTGCAAGCCAAAGCTATCGGCACCGCTACTGAGTTAAATCTCACTTCCCTCACCAAAGATTTATTCTCGAAGTTCAAGGACCACACGACTCCTTCTTCAGTCCGTATCACAATCCTAGATACCTTGTTGGAACTGAATGATCCTCGTCTAGAGGAGGTTGCAAAAATCGCCAACGAATCCGACGACCCGGCACTTCGCCTGGCCACTCTTCCTATCCTGGCCAAACTTTCGCCAGCAACATCTGCCCCCGTGCTAAAACGATTGGCAGAGACAGGGAGCCAGAAAGAAAAAAGGGCAGCCTTTACCGCGCTGGGAACCATGTCACATCCAGTTGCAATAACAGCGCTGAAAGAAAACCTTCTGAAACTACAAACCGGTGATATTCCATTATCAGCTCATCTCGAATTACTGGAAGCAGCCGAGGCTGCAAATAACTCCGAGTTAACCCAACTTTTGGAAGCAAGGAATAAAGCCATCGCCCAATCAGGAGATCCTTTGGCTCCCTACGAATTTACCTTAGCTGGCGGAAATCATGACCGAGGACGCGGTGTATTTGAAGGGAACACGGTGATGCCTTGTTTACGGTGCCATGTCGTAGACGGTCCTTACAGCGGAGAGCCCGGTCCATCCATCATGAGTATTGCCTCCAAGCATGACGTGAGATACCTTTTGGAATCCATTATCAAGCCCAGTAACCAAATAGCTGATGGATTTGAGATGGCAATTGTTACAACTAAATTAGGGGAGATTCTAGCCGGCATTGTGGCCGAAGACTCATCGGAGGAACTGCATCTTAAATTGACCGACGGTAACAACAAAGTGATCTCCAAGTCCGAGATCGCAACCCGTCAAAGTGCTCCTTCCACAATGCCAGAGATTTTTGCTAATACTCTAAGTCGGCAAGAATTGCGGGACCTCGTAGCCTATCTCTCCAACTTGACGGAAAACTTTGAAGAATCCGACGAAGCTATAGAAGGCTTCTAGGACGAACGCTTTCGGAGATTAGCTTGTTAATCCAGGATGTTAAGCAGTCTATCGAACACGTTGGGAAGGATCGACTCGACAGATGACCCGCAAACGAACCCATAGTTTGGTTAAAAGGGTCAAACAGGTTCCCGAATAAAATCTAAAATGATTCCATTTGCGAACCGTACTCCATTCACACAAAGGATCCACATCACAAACGGCCCTGGTTTCTTGAATTTGTGTCCAGACAGCTATTCGATTTGAACGTGATTGTAGGTCGTCGATTTCGCGCTGACCTTTGAATTCATCAAAAGGATTTACTGCCACGGCGGCGTCCACAACAGCGGCTTTCGTCTTCGATTCACCAATCAAGGTCTGCATGAACCAATGATCCCCGCCCCACCCAACCAACCAAAACTGGGTCATATACGGACAAGAATTCGAAAAGTTTATCAGCTCGAAATAGCGGACAGGTTACTTCCACAAAGTTGGTATAACGAAGAAATGAAAACAGTTTGGCGCGTGTCACCTTGTGGCTCCATTTCCCAAACTGGCTAAATGCAGGTTGAAGAATATCTAGATCGAATTTGAAAAGGACCTTAAACAGGAATGATATTCGACGACCGGAAATATCAAGATCGTCGTCCATGACGAAAATAGCATCATACTCCTTAAAATTTCAGGCCAGGTATTATAGGCATGGTGCAAATTGGGAAACTTCCCACCTTTCCGCTCATGGTAATAATCGGCCACGTCCTTGAGCCCCGTTTCCTCGTCGGTATAAGACGTTATCCAGAGATCAAAACGCTTGGGTCCTTTCACCCATGAACGACAGTTTGAATGTCGTCCGGCTGATGCATAAACAAGGAACTTACTGGACGGTTTTTCAAGCTGCTTAAGAAGACCTTCAGCCATAAGATCAGGATAACTTAATCGGTCCTGTGTTCGGAGTGACAAGCCTTACAATTTACGGCTTTCTTGTAGCGTGAAAAAGCATCATCCCCGCCTACCTCGATTAAATTGTTGGTTGATTCAGCTAGTTCGGACATTTTCTTCTGCCAATCCTCAGCGGAACCTTTCGGTGGTGTAAGCTCCATGATGGACCTATATTTTTCCAACATGACTAGTAGGGTGTCTTTATCGGCCCTGCCCTCCTGGGCTTGAACAGCTAGAGAATTCTTCCCCTTGTGGAATTCGATCATGACATCTGAAATGGACACTTCTGGTTCATCAACCGTCGTGACTTCAGGCGTATCCTCTTCCTCGAAGTCAAACGCGGAAATTATATCCACTTCCAAGCTGTCTCGCCGCTTTTCCAACGCCAGAATCTGCATACGTATTTTATCAGACTCCACAGCCGAGAATATTGATTTATGAAGCGAGGTAACAGCTTCCTTGCTTACGGCCGTCTCCCAGAAAAAGACTTTCTTAAGGCTCTTCAATTGTCGGATATGGTCTATAGAAGCATCCGAAATACTCGTTCCATATAAGTTAAGATACTCCAACTGATACAAGTTCACCAGATGTGCGATCCCAGCATCAGTGACTGCCGTGTTATCCAAGTGAAGGTGGGTCAGGTTTGTCATCTGCCCAATCGCTTCAAGACTGACATCCGTGATACTCGATCGACTTAAATTCAATTCGACCAAGTTGGATTTTATAGGAAGCAAAGCGTTTATATCTTCGTCCTTCGCCAGGTTGGCACGAACACCTACCCGATGATCTTCGAGAGCCAATAAATAAACGTTCAAGGACGGTTGGTCCTCCAGGCTCTCCATCGCAAGCGTTATTTCATCGAGTGCCAGGAATTCCAATACATCGACCTCCAAAAAGTGTACAGCTATGTCAGGCGTCACTTCGAGTTCTTCGAGGGTAGCGGTAGCACTGGCACCCTGATCAATCCACCAGCTCAACAAACTGACGATCTCGTCACTAGGTTGCGGTTTCCCATCAGGTGGCATGTGCTCTTCGTTATCAGCAGGTAAATGAATGCGATGGATCAATGTGCTCGCCTCGCTATCACCCGGAAGGAGAGCGTCTCCATTCACTCCGCCAACCATCAACATTTCAAAGCTGTCGATACGAAATTCGCCCTTGATCTTTCCCGCACTGTGGCACTGAAAACAGTAGTCTTCAAAGACGGGTTGGATGTGAGAAATATAGACAGGAGTATTTTCTGTGATTTCTACAACCGCGGCTTCTTTTGCAAATGGACTGTATTGAGTTAAGAAACCAGAGCCGTGTGTTAAATTTCCGCCTTTGTGTCCAGTTACAGTTATGGTAACAATGGTTAGAATCAGAGTAGCGAAGTACGGTATAGGAACTTTTTCGGGTCCGGTTTCTCGATCTCCAACTAACGAATCAAGAGCCAGGATCAAACCCGCAGTTATTATACCGGCCCATTTGTGATAAAATATGGCCGACCCATCATAACCACCCTCCCAGGAAAGAAACACTCCGAACAAGGCCGAAATGGCGGTGGCTATAAAGGAGGCCCTAAGTAAAAAACGAATCTTACCCGAGGATCCAGATACCGGTTGGATAAATAAATATATCTCAAGCAAAACTACGCCAGCGAAGATCCCGATTGGTAGGTGAAGTAATACCGGGTGGAACCGTCCGAAAAAACGTACCCAGTTCGAAGCGATATTAACCGAGTTCGCATCTACTAGTGCGAGACCGGCGAGAATGAAAACAACAAGGATACCAATCAACTTAGGGAATACTTTCATGGGCGCTTTTGAAGAATTACGAATCTGGTTTGGAATTCGTAAGATCAGAGTCGGTTAAAATGGGTAGGGATATTGTCAAATCAAGGCTTCTTAAATGGCTATTTTTTCGAATGTGTCCAGTAGTGGACTAAATGGCCAACGATTTCTTTGTTTTTTAAAAAACTGAAAGACACTCAATGAAAAATTCGAAACGCGGTAACACTTTCGGCCTAATCAGCCTTCGTCAATTCTTCCTTGGCAGTCTTTTCTATGAAATCAGGAGTAATAAAAGCGGTGCCAATACCGGGCTCCTCCAGTGGTTTCACAGAAGGTCCATCGTGAACCATTGCTTCAGGCTTTTGCTCTGATAACCACCTATGAACAAAATGGAATTCAACCGAATCACAATTGGGAATCGAGGCAGCAAATTGAATACTCGATGAAAACAGTCCGATCCCACTCGCCGAGTGGACGGTGCATTTCAATCCATTCGAATCGGCCAAGGCTGCAATCTTGATTGCTTCAGTAATGCCTCCACACACGGAAAGATCAAAGTGCACGTAGGTGGCGCCACCGTGTTCCATCAAGTGCTTAAATTGAGAAATCCCAGATAAGGTTTCATTCGCACACACGTGAATCCCACTGCTCGAATTTATAACACCGTGCCCTGCCATATCCTCAAAACCAACCGGTGATTCAAACCAATAAATATCATGCTCACGAATGGCGTCTGCCATCTTCATGGCTTGTGGCACATCGTAAGCGTGCAACGAATCAACCATTAACCGTGCATCGGGACCTATAGTCTCGCGCACCACTCTAACGCGCTCTGCATCCGCTGTAATCGATACTCCGCCGATCTTCATCTTCACTGCATCGAACCCTTCATCAACATACCGTCGAACTTCCTCTGCAAGCTCATCCAACCCTTTATCTTTAGCATAGAGCCCTCCACTCGCATAAGTGTAAACAGTTTCCGAATATGAACCGAGCAATCGACAAAGCGGTTGGCCAGAAAGCTTCCCTTGTAAATCCCACAAAGCGATATCCACACCACTTAGCGCATTCATCATCAAACCACTCAAGCTACCGATAGGAGCGAGTCCACCTACTTTTTTACGAAGGTACTCTATATCCTCGGGACTCTCGCCAGCAATCAGCGGCGATATATCGTTGTTCACAATATGGACCAAGGTCTCTGGCGACCCATACGCCGACCAAACCTCCCCCATTCCAAATTCCCCGGAGTCCATTTCGACGAACACATAGACAATGTCCTTCGTCGTAAACTTCATCTTCGGATTCCACAGCTTTGCTCCCATGAAAAAGGAAACTTTGTGAGCAAAACAGCGCTTAATGGCCATAGTATCAAATCGGGAGTTCAGGCGAAGATTCTAACAATCAAACCGGCCTAGTATTAATTGTCGAACGGAAAGTGAATGGTGTCGGAACGACTAGGATCACCCAACGCTACTCCAATACGCCCCTGAGTCGATTGAAGTCCGCCACGCTTCTATTGTAATTGGCGATGGCCGATATCTCGCGAAGCTCAGCAAAAGCCAAGCTGCTCTGGATTCTTAAAATAAAGAAGGTGGAACTGGTGCCCGCGTTTAATTTCTTTTGTTCGGCATCCAAACTCTGCTCCGCTAATTCATGCGCAAGACGAGTGGCATCTAATCGCTGGAAGTTAGTTTGCATGATTTGAAAGGAGGAATAGAACTCCAACTGGATAGCTTGTTTAATACTTTCAAGATCCACCTCAGCTATACGCTCCCGCTGTTTGGAAATAGTCTCCCGGGCACGGGCAGATCGGTTTCGAACTGGAAAAGGGAAAAATTCGGAATCCCACCCATAAACGTGCAACAGGAGTCCTTCATTGGAGGAAGACGTCAAACCATTGAAAACGCTAACGGGGAAATCCAGGATATTTTCACCAAGAACTATTCGCCAAGTGATTCTGCCATCAGTCATATCGAGTTTTCTCTGGAGTATGATTATCTCAACTTGGACCTGCTGGAACAGGTCTTTAGGAAAATACCAACCACTGAAATAGAAGCTTACATCAGCGCTAAACCAACCAGCAAATTCCGTGGAAAAATCGGATTCTTGTATGAGTTTATGCTGCCCAGAACATTGAATGTTAAGGTAAGTGGTAATTTTGAAAGTTTGTTGGACCCCAAAAAGTACTTCACCGACACTCCATTAAAAAACACAAGATGGAGAATTAAAAGCAACCTCTTAGGATCTTCGGGATTCTGCCCAATTGTTCGCCGTACGAATTCGATGCGGTATTGTTGGAATTGGAGGACATTGTTAGCGAAGGCATGCCCACAACTGTCAGCCTACTGGCGGATCTCTCCCTCAACATGGAAATGTTCATGGCCGCCTCCCAAGTCGTCGAAGTTTACCAACAGGAAGCTTCCGAGTTTGACAAACTCACCGACGCGGAAACCAGCGATCTCATGTTCCACCTGATTGGTGTAACCAATGTGCTGGCAAGTTATGAAATGGGGATGTAATACAAATCACAGTTTCAACCGGCAACCCACTGCAGTTGGTCGAATGGCGGTAAAAGAGGAGGAACTGATCAACTAAAGATTTGCCAGAGATCCGACTCATCACCCATCCTTTCCTTATGCTAAGAATCGTTACTCTTTTCACCCTACTCCTTTCGTTCACCACAAGCACCATGGCGGCCGATAAAATCAAGGTCATGCACCTGAACGGTCAGTCCAACAAATACCATAGTTGGAAAGGCACCGGCGATGCCATCAACCAGCACCTAAAGAGCGCTGACATTTTCGAGGTGGATGTAGTCACCTCGCCAGCAGGCGGCGAAGACATGGGCAAGTTCTCACCGAAGTTTTCAGACTACGATGTGATCGTCTTGAACTACGATGGCGCCGAGTGGTCTGAGAAAACCAAGAAAGCCTTTGTGAAGTATGTCCGCAACGGAGGCGGTGTGGTTACTATTCACGGAGCAAACAACTCCTTTGCTTATTGGTCCGAATTTAACGAGATCATTGGTCTAGGTGGATGGGGAGGCCCAGAGCTCTACGATCCGCCACTCTACCAGGGACAAGCTGACAAACAGGCCAGTCGCAACGAAGACTGGGGACCCCGCGTTTACTGGCAAGGTTGCGGCCTTGTCCACGACGATTCACCTGGAAGCACCAAGCACCCACCCAAACACGATTTCATCATGACCAACCGCACTCCGGATCATCCCATCATGCATGGTTTGCCCGAAATGTGGCTGCAGTCGCACGACGAAGTCTATTCCGACCTGCGTGGCCCAGGCAAGAACCTGACCATCCTGGCAACCGCCTACGCCGACCAGAAACTGAAGAACGCCTCACCTCACAATGAGCCCATGCTCTTCACTGTTTCCTACGGCAAGGGACGCGTGTTCCAAACCACCCTTGGTCATGTTGGCGCCAGGGACGACGCCTCCGTACTTGCCGTCCGCAATGTAGGATTCATCACCACTCTCCAACGCGGTGTCGAATGGGCTGCGACTGGAGATGTTACTCAAGCCATTCCCGAAGACTTTCCAACCGCTTACGAGGCAACCGTTCGTTGAGGAAAAAAACGTAGCGATGCTCGTAAGAGTATCGGAAAGCGACATCCGAAAAGTACTCGCCGAAGTTAACCCATGGTCTCACGACCAAGGCTACTCTATAAATAGCTTAACCGGTCGACATCCCCGAAGCACGTAAAAGCGCTTCATGCGTATGGAGGTCGTGCTCGTAGGACCAATCGAAAGGCTTTTCACCACGTATCACTTTTGCCAGATCTCTGAATTCGCCATCGTAGCGACCATCTTGGCCAAGAGATACCTGCTGCTCGCCCTTCTGGTATCGGCCGTGTGGTTCGTCCAAATAGAGCGTTAGATCTCCAGACTCGAGTTGTTGAATCTCAATCGTCCCTTTGTCGCCCGAGATTTGAAAGCGCCGACGTGGTCCGCCGAAAGGATCCATGTGATTGATCCGGACGGTCGCAATTGCCTGTTCAAAATCTAGAACCGCCAACTGATTGTCCGCGATGCCATCCGGCTGTGTTGTGTGTGAAAATGGAGTCACCGACAAAGGCTTTCCAAGCATATGGATGATCGAGTCAATCACGTGGGCGCCCAACTCAAACATACCTCCTCCAGAGAATTGGCCAATGTCGTTTCGCGTGCTCGGATTGGCTAGTTTGCCCATCATACTATCGATCTCCATGATGTTGCCCAACCAACCTTCTCGAACAGCATGGTACATAAATTGGAAGGCCCGATTGTAACGAAGCATGTAGCCCATCTGAACGATGCATCCATTCGCTTCAGCTTTCTCTAGTAACTTCCGAAACTCCGGCAAGGAAGTACCTCCCGGTTTATCATGATGAATATGCAAGCCAGCTTCGATGCATCGCATGGCAGTTGGAACCAGCTGCTTAACTTCGGTTTCAACTGCAACCACATGAAGGTCCTTAACATTCAACAACTGCTCTTCTGTTAACCAGGTCACCCCACTGTAGAGATCATCATTTGCCAACTCACGCCTACGCACAGGATCATTTTCAACAACTCCGACCAGTACGAACGTATCTGATTGATCTCGGATCGCTTTTATCTTTCCAGAAGCATGCGCATGGCGCGTCCCGATCATTCCAATCCGAATTTTAGAACCAGAACTTAGAGAGTAACCAGCCATCGGAGCACTTAGCATCGCAGCCGTTGAAGAGAAAATGAAGGAACGTCGATTCATAACATGGGGAATCATTTATCCTATCAGCCAATCTGGCAAGTCACTTACTAATTGAGCCTATTCCACCCGAAGTGCTTCCATCGGGTGATTCGTTGCAGCACGAATGAGGCAACGAGTGCACAAACGAAAATAGAACCGGTTACTCCGAAAAAGATCCACGGATCTATGGCGTTCAAATACACCCCGAGAAAGCGTAACAGAAAATACGCCGGGATAACTCCAAGCAGTAATCCGATCATGGTATAGAGAGTCGCACTTTTTAGAAAGTGTATGACGATGGATTGAACACCCGCACCGATCGCAATACGGATGCCGATCTCTTTTATTCTCTGAGCCACTACGGATCGTCAGCTTCTGTGGTTTCGAGGATGCTTCCATGACATCCAATGCGACCTTCCAGCTACCATCGCCATTGACTTTAGTTTTATGACTTTGCTTTCCAAAACGCACCGTCACATTCGATCCCGGCTCGGCAACACCCCAGACAGGCAGTTTCATTTCTCTCTGTAAGACCATGTGGTCGCCAAACACCGGCGCAACTGTTAGCCGTGCCTGAGCCATTGTAGAAATCAGAATGAAAGACAAAGCTGTATGAAATAGAAAAAAGACTAAATGCTTGTTCATCCAAGGATGCTGTAGCAAACAGCGGGCCCAGCGCAATTCTTTCCAAGAAACGCTCCGATCGAAATTAGAGTAAAACTAAATACGACTCGTCATCCAATTTTAACTACGGTGTTTTTTTAGGCAGGATTTGATCATAGGATCTCGTCCTTCCACCCTGTGCTTCCAGCAAGGGCAGTGCATTATTTTTAGCAGCTTCCTCCCACCACAATGCTTGGAGCTCCTTTAACTTATCTGGATAGTGAGCCGCCAGATTTGTGGTTTCAGTAAAGTCTGTGTTCTGATTGTAGAGTTCCCAAAGGTCGTCGTCAAAACTGGTACCATGGGTGTGGAAGGCAACGGCTTTCCAGCCTTTATGATAGATGGAACGACTCCCCCACAACTCAAAGAATTGGGTATCTCTTGGCGCCGGAGCCTCTGAACTTTCGAACACCTGCCTGAGACTGGCTCCCTGTATAGGCAACTGTGAGACTCCGTCGAATTCCTTCGGCACAAAGATATCAAGAAAATCGAGGACGGTAGGCGTTATATCGATCACATCCAAAAACTGCTCCCGTAGCCCATGGTTTTTTATTTTGTCAGGCCAGGAAACAATCATCGGAGTACGAACCCCTCCATTAAAGGGCCAGAGCTTGTAGTATTGAAAGGGTGCGCTTGAAGCCATTGCCCAAGGTCGTTGGTACTGGGGCTGTGAATTCCGTGATCCCAAGTCATCCAATCGTTCATACATTTGCTCAACGGTTAGTTTGCCACTGTAAGGATGCTCGAAGTTCCCTTCCACTCCTGCTTCAGGTGCACCACCATTGTCGGAGATCAAAACGATCAGGGAATTTTTGAAGATCTTTTTTGTTTTTAAAAACTTTGTCAGCCTGCCGACCTGGTCATCGGTATGCTCCACATATCCCGCGTAAGCTTCCATGAAGCGGGCGAATACTTTTTGTTCCACCTCGCTAAGATCTGCCCAGGCAGGATCCCCCAAATTGCGGGCAGGTAATTTCGATCCAGCAGGAATAAGCCCCGTTTCAAGCTGTTTGCGATAGCGTCGCTCACGAACCACATCCCAACCCACATCGAATTGTCCTTTGTATTTTTCAATATACCGCTTCGGAACCTGAAGGGGTGAATGCACAGCGCCAAACGTGAGGTAAAGAAAGAACGGTTTATCAGGACGATGCTCGAGGTTGGAGCTGATCATTTCGATCGATTGATAAACTATGTCTTCAGAGAAGTGGTAGTCAGGATCATCCGGTGGGGTGACATTGCGGTTGTCGATTACCAGGTCAGGGCGGTACTGATCACTCCACCCTGAAAGGAATCCATGAAACCGATCGAAGCCTTTTTGCAACGGCCAGTGTGTGCGATCCGCTGCATCATGCAGCTCAGTTCTCGGCACCAAATGCCATTTCCCAGCGGCGTACGTGCCGAATCCATTTCGATTGAGTATCTGGGCGATATTTGCGGCAGCGGCGGTCACCTGCCCTCGGGTGTGAGGATATCCCTGGTCGTTGCCGGGAAGTTCTTTCATTCCCACGTAATGGGCATTGCGCCCAGTCAATAAGGATGCCCGCGTGGGAGAGCACACAGACTTCGAGTGGAAATTGTTAAACTGCAACCCACTCTCGGCCAAGGAATCCATATGCGGCGTCGAGACCACAGAACCATAGCAACCAAGGTCTCCAAAGCCGGTATCATCCAGCACGATGTATATGATATTAGGGGTGCCTCCCTGAGCCTTTACCGTCGCAAGGCGATCGGGCGTTGAATCAGCAACTGTGCGGCCTGCCACTCCTTTAAAGTTATCGGCGGCCGGATGGTCCTGAGCCGTCAGAATTGCTCCACCCAATAGGAGGAGCGAGATAGACAACATCCAGCTTGCCAGTGAGAAATCAAGGCCACCACAAATTCGTCGAAATAGTCTCATAGGATACTGATACCATTTTAGTAGTTAGGAAGAGTCCAGAGCTACCTGCATCGTCAAAGCCATTAATTTAACCGCCTGCTTTTCAGACAGAGATCAGATGGTTCAGGTCAGAGTGAAAAACCTTACCAATTATGAAATAACTACCAGCTCGGATTCTCGGGCAGACAGGCCTGAAATTCTTCGTTCAACTGATCCTCATACGCACCGGCATATTCACCTGCAAAGAATTTATCGAGAGCCTCGTTGTGGAGACGTTCCCAAGATGCTTCCTCCTTGCCCGGATTAATCGGAAAGAACAACGCTCCGTTGCCCTTTGCCGCTTTTTGATCTCCCGGAGCGTCACCAATCATCAGTATTTTATCTGCCGGATATTTGTTTTTTGCGGCCATTTCCAGATGCTGAGTCTTTGTTCCCATCTCTTGACCAGCAATAATCTCAACAAATCCATCGATCCCGTGTTCACCCCACTCGCGTACTAATGCGTCACAAGGTGTCTGACTGATACACATGGCATCGGCCTTCTCGTTGATCTTAGCCAGTGTTTCGCGAACAAGTGGAAACGGCGGAACACCATGAACGATATCGGCGACCTGGGCATTGATGGCGTCCGACCAAACCTTAACTGGAGCCAAGCCTTTGTTTCCTCCGGCCACCTCCGCATTGAGCGTAGCATTCCCAAGCTTGGATTCTCGGCTAATCCATTCGTTAAGCGCAGACAAATCAGGCATGGCGATGTTACGAGCTTGCACTTGAGGTCGAGCTCCCAGCAGCTCAATGGCTCGAATCAATGCTGGGAAACGATTTGCCCCACGCGACTTCGAGTAGAGGTTTACAAATGTCCAGGCTTCCCGTGCAAACTTGCTTCCGGCCTGCAAATTCCAGTGCTTAATAAACATCGGAGCGAAACACTCCTGGTGCTTAATTTCCATGCTGTCAAAAATGCAGCCATCAGAATCGATACCAACAAAGAATTCTTTGGACGGTGTAAAATCACGTAGTACTTGTGCTGGATCACTCATAGTTTTGGGACTCGAAACTTGAGAATTTCCACCACGCACGTCAATTCAGAATCGGCCACATCATCCATTGACCTGTGTTTTAATTACCGAACATCAACCGAGCACCCCATGTGGTTTAGTAAAATGAGGCGGAGCATTAAAAATCAGAAATTCTCAGGCACCGCTGCCATACATGAGGCCGGAGAGCCATCGGACTCCTTAAAGACCTTGAAATAGGCTTCCGTGGATATGATTGGGTTGCTGGAACTCCGGTAATGATACTGTAAAGCGCGCCTTCTATCGGGCGAGGTATTCTCAGGAGTTTGGTGCGGAAGATTTCCATGAAAAATCAAGATCCCACCGGCTTTTAATTCGATGGGTTGAGCTGCAGTAGGATCGATTCGTCCGGTAACGATTTCGCAATCGAAGGTATGATGATGTCGAAGAGGCCCCATTCGATGACCACCAACGAGCAGGTGCATACAACCGTTGCTCATCGTAGCATCGTCTAATGCAATCCAGATACCCAAAACCTTATCCATATTCTCAACTGAAAAGTAGGCATTATCCTGATGCCAGGGCTTCTCTGTCCCACCTTCGGGTGGCTTAACCAAGGCCATCGATTGGTAAAGTTCCACGGCTTGGCCCAGTATACTTTTGACGATGCCCATTACTTTGGGATGGGAGGTATATAGTTTCTTAAATATAGCCGCCTCATCCTGAAAATACGCCGCCTTCCTCACTTTCAGCTCTAATTCATCCAAGTTGTCCGGATTGGGTTCATATCCAGGCTCCAATATGACAAAGCACTCACTTGTCTTGGACTTGAAGCTGGCACCGGCGTAATTGGTTTTATCCGAAGTCCCAGGTCGATACTCGGCAACATCCTCATTAAACGCGTAAGACCGAAAAATATCGCTCAGCCCCTGACGCGCTTCGGCCACTTCCTCAGGACTCAAAGCATTTTCAAAGGCAAGGAAGCCTTCGTTCCAATAGCTAGCTAACTGCCCTTCGCTCAACTCAGTTGGGCAATCAGAATAAACGGTTTTATTAGGCATAAGATCCAATTATGATTCCAAATATCAAAAGGTCGAATATGAAACAGAAAGATTTTATTAGGCGACTGTGGTTAAAGGTAAACCAATCGGAAGTATTATCGTAAACCAACTTGACCGATAGTGTCCATACTCGGACGGTAAATCCCGTGCATTTACGATTAACTTCCCGCTTCCCGTGATCTCGGAAATAATCCCTCGTATCCAAAATTAAACGACGTACGTAAAGAATAGCTTAACTAATGCAAGAGAACCCAAACCACCCATGGGCGTAAGAATAGCCAGGACGGCTGGCTGGTTTAACATCGGCGCATAGGCGCCACGTCGTATCGACTCCAATCGCTGGACAAAATCTGAAGGAGAGTGCTTTTCTGATTGAACTGAAGTGTTAAAGAGCTCGGACGTTTCCACGGCATTGAGTTGCCGAATTACTGTGGACCTCAACTTGATAGCCGACATCCGGAGAATTGCAGCTGGGAGAAGGCAAACCCCAAATAGACTGAAGGCAACAAACCACCTTAGCTGAGTCCAAGCCCAACCTTCAAAGTCAGTGTTCTGCCCAAGAAACCATACCATTAAAACGACAAAGGGAAAGACCAGGTAACGATTTGGGATTCCCGTAATCTGAATCAGAATTCTTTTTCAAAACCGTAGATGCACAAATAAAATTCATTCGCGACGAATCAGGACATCCATCCGAGCTCAAACTACACCAGCTAGGAAAAGTACAAACAGCTTTAAGAAGCAAGTGAGAACGCTAGCTTATGGCAAAAAGACAGCCCTTCTCCCGTAATTCAAAGTTTGATCATTGGTTATTGCTCTAGGAAGACATCCTTACATTTTTCCACAATCACACTATGTATATTGCTGTTCCCATCGTCCTTCTTACCTTAGGTATTGTTGTTTGGATTTCCCGTCAAAAATCGCGGTGGGCACGGCGCTTACTTGATTGGTTTCCAGCCATCCTTTTCGCCTACCTGGTGCCAGCTATCTTCACCCATGTTTTTGAGTTGGATCTATCAAAAGTGCTTCTTCACCAATGGAGCAAAGAATGGATTATCCCATTGGCCATAATTGCAGTGATGAGCGCCCTGTCATTCAGCCAACTACGGATAATCGGAGTGAGACCTATCATTCTTTTTGTCGCAGGATCGTTTATAATTGCCGTGCTGCCAATACTGATACTTGCAGGTTCACTTCCATTCACTGACGCCCTTCGTGAGATGCTCTTGGTCGAAGAATATTGGAAGGGCTTGGTCCCAATCGTTGGGAGCTGGATTGGTGGTAGTACGAGTCAGCTGGCGCTGAAGGAAATAATCAATTGCCCCGAACCATTATTTCTAGCGATCCTGGTTCTCGACAACGTACTTGTAAACGTGTGGACGATTTTGATGTTTCAGATGATCAAGCGAAGTGATCGATTGAACCGTTACTTTTCAATTAACGACCAAGTTCCTGATTTCGTGCCCGATAGAGTGGAACCGAACGCGAGGAGTAATGGCATAACTATCGTCGTTTTAGCGGTCATTCCAGTCCTGGCCTTTTTTCTAATCCAATCGTTCATCTGGAAAATTGTAGCACTTTCAATAGGCGGATTGATTCTGGGCAATTTCATCCCCAGATGGAGCCACGCGCTAGCCTTAAAGATCGCCAGTGTTGGAATTGTAGTCATCATGGCCATTCTAGGATTGAAGCTCAATTTCCACGGTTTCGGATTACCGCCATTACTAGTGGGGCTGATCGTTGTCTGGATGCTGTTGCATCTGGTTTTTATGATGTTGGTTGCACGACTATTGCGCCTGAACATGGCCTGGGTCCCCATTGCCAGCATGGCAAACCTAGGGGGCATCTCGACAGCTCCTGCGGTTACCGCTGCTTACAACGAAGAGTGGATGCCTCACGCAGTTGTATTGGCTATCCTCAGTATGGTCTCGGGAACGGCCTGGGGAGCAGTAACCATATTTCTGTTCGGTTTGTTTTAGAGAAACCTGCCAGGAAGTAGTACTTGAAGCATGGCAGGGAAACATTTGTATAATCGTTATTATAAACAAGCTGAGTAATCTATCTCCTTTGATTAAGACATCATCATGAAACTGTCCCTACCTAAAGTCGTTTTCGGCTCCAGCGCCCTCGGCAATATATTCGAAGTCGTTCCAGATGAAACAAAACTTCGTATTGCCGAAAACTGGATCCGTCACCAGCCCAACCCAGTCATCGATTCAGCTGGAAAATATGGAGCAGGGCTCTCCTTAGAAAGTATCGGACAATGCCTAAAAGAATTGAAAGTCGATCCCAACGATGTGCTCATAAGCAATAAACTCGGCTGGAAACGAGTTCTCTTAACCGGCGACGAACCCACCTTTGAAAAAGGAGTCTGGTTTGGATTGGAGCATGACGCCGAACAATACATCAGCTATGAAGGAATACTCGAATGCTACCAGCAGGGGAATAAGCTACTCGGTGATTATAAAGCGCATCTCCTTTCCGTTCACGATCCCGACGAATACGTGGCCGCTGCAAATTCTGAGGCCGACGCAGCAAAGCGCTACCAGGATATCCTGGAGGCATACCGTGCACTAGCCGAATTACGTGCAAGCGGTGAGGCCAAAGGAATTGGGGTAGGGTCCAAAGACTGGAAAATTGTAAAGCGCCTCTACGACGATGGCATTCAATTTGACTGGGTCATGTTGGCCAACACCTTCACGATCTACAATCATCCGGACGAAGTGATCGCCTTCATGGAGGAGCTAAATCAAGCGGAGGTAGCCATCATCAATTCGGCTGTCTTCAATGCTGGCTTCCTCATTGGCGGAAAATTCTTCGACTACCAAGTGATTTCCCGAGAAAGCCATTCCGAGATCTTCGACTGGAGAGACCGCTTTAATGAACAATGTAAGTTGCACGGCATTTCCCCTGCCCTCGCCTGTTGTCAGTTTGCACTCTCACCTCCAGGTGTTACGGCCTTATCGCTCAACACAAGCAAACCAGAACGGGTTAAAGACAACGTAGCTCTTGTAAACGATCAGGTACCGTCTTCATTCTGGGACGCTCTTAAAGAAACCAATCTTCTAAACCCCAATTACCCCTTCCTATAATCTCATGGTCATCGACTCACATCATCATTTCTGGAAATACGACCCGGTCGAATACGGCTGGATCAGTGACAACATGAAGGTTATTCGTCGTAGTTTTTTGCCAAGCGACTTGAAAGCGGAGATGGATCAAGCCGGCGTGGATGGAGTCGTCAGCGTACAAGCCCGGCAGATTCTGGAGGAAACAGACGACCTCCTCAAATTTGCGAATGAGAATGATTTTATAAAAGGTGTTGTCGGCTGGGTGCCTCTTGCTGAAGCAAACGTTGGCGAGATCCTCGACAAATACAGTGACGCAAAAAAACTCAAGGGAGTGCGCCATGTGGTTCAGGGCGAGCCGGATGGATTCCTCGACGGAGCCGCATTCAATCAAGGCATCGAAAAACTTCGCAGCCACAATCTGGTTTACGACGTTCTCATATTTGAACGTCAACTGGAAGAATCGATTCGCTTTGTGGACCGCCACTCAGACCAAGCGTTTGTGCTCGACCACATCGCAAAACCTCAAATCAATATTGACCAGCTCGAGCCTTGGAAGAAGAACATCCAGGAGCTGTCAAAACGTGACAACGTCACCTGTAAGATTTCCGGCATGGTAACCGAAGCGGAGTACGACAACTGGACCGAGGCCCAACTGCACCCCTACCTTGACACTGTCCTTGAAGCATTTGGACCTGACCGTCTCATGTTTGGATCGGATTGGCCGGTCTGCCTCGTCGCCTGCGGCTACAAACGCTGGCACGACATCATTCGGAAATTTATCGTACCCCTGTCTACCTACGAGCAGGAGGCCATCATGGGAGGTACAGCCATCCGTGCCTACCATTTGGATACAAAAGTTTAATCTGTCTCAAAATTTGGCAGGGAGGTTTGGCCCAAACCGCAGTTTCCATATCGGCTCGCTCCTGCTACGCTCATCCGAGCTTCGCCGGACAAGTCGGCGACGAGTCCAGCGAAGTTTTCAAACGAAGCTGGATCGAGCCCTACCGAAATCAGAAAATTGTAACTATTTATGGTAAACTGCTCTAGAAATTGACCACTTACTAAACACCCGCTCGGGCTCGCAAGAAATTGGCAATCTGAGTAAAGCCCTTTTTCTCCGCACTTTCATACAAGTAGTTCCCAAAGATATCCTTTGCCTTTGGATCAACACCGTTATCGACAATCCACTCGACCATTTCCACCCGGTTTCCACGCACGGCATGCTCGAGACTTTTTCGATCTACCCGGGCGCCATTGTTTTTTAGAAACTTGGTAAGCGAAACTTTTCCACAAATTGCAGCGTGGGCCATCAGAGAGATGTTATGTGCTCCACCCGTGTTTACGGTAGCGGGATCACCGGTAACAAACGCCTTTACGATCGCTTCCTCGCCGGACATGGCCGCCCAAAAAATACATTTTCTGGCTCCATGCTCTATCAGTACATCTGCAATATCCGGACGACCCATGTGAGCGGTTGCTTCCATACCACTTTCCCAATCACTACCACCACGATTGAAGGAAGCATTTACTACACCTGGGTTCTCTTGAAGAATGGACCGGACTGTATCCGGGTCTCGATGACAAGCACCGACAAACTTGCCAACTAAATTTGGATCAATCGCCGGCGGACGTTTGGGCTCAACAATCGCTTGCTGACCCAAAACACGAATGAACAACCCCGCCCCAAGGGGCGAGGTATCAGAAGAGTGCGAGTTGTCTATCATCATGTAGTTTTGTGTATGTTATACGCCGCAAGCGGCGAGGAATTAAACCCGAAACTGATTAAAGGAAAGAGAAGTTCCCGCAGCAATCAAAGCCGCGGCAGATCCGAGTTTTAGAACATCTCGGCGGGTAGATATAGGGGCTTTCATAACTTTCTTGGTTCTATGTTTTGAATCCAGGTTCCCAATTACTTTATATTTATTGGAGAATCGTTCTTCCAGTATTGCTTTGATACTTCAGAAAATCATGAAAGTGCAAAGTTGAAGGCACAAGCATTGATTAGGTTGACGGGAACACTCATTTTCTAGAAAACTCACCTCAGTTTCGTAACTTCCCATCATGTCCCGATTTACCCAACTGAAAATCTACGTTATATTAAGTGTTTCGGCCGCTTGTGGCCTCAAAGCTTCCGATGCAATAGAAACCGCTCAGGCAGAAGTGGACAGCATCAAGGAAGTAGATTTCAATCGGCACATCCGCCCGATCCTTTCCAATAACTGTTTCTTTTGCCATGGCCCGGATGAAGCAAAGCGTGAAGGTGACCTGAGGCTTGATATTCGTGAGGATGCCATAGAAGCCTTTGCCTTTGTACCGGGAGATCCTGAAGAGGGGGAATTACTTCTACGCATTTTTAGTAGCGATCCTGAGGAGATGATGCCGAAACCTAGCTCCAACAAAGAACTAAGCGAGGTAGAGAAGCTCCTCCTCAAACGTTGGATCACTGAAGGAGCCGAGTATGACAGCCATTGGTCTTATAATCCGATAGACAAACGTGAGTTCAAAAACATCGACGAAATCGTGAGTCAGGAATTGCAACAACGTGGAATGGCCCATTCCCGAGCGGCCACCAAAGAGACACTGCTCCGAAGAGTATACCTTGATCTGATCGGGCTCCCACCTAGCCCTGAGGAAGTGGATGCTTTCATAAATGATAGAAGCTCGAAGGCATACGAAAAACTGCTTGACCGTTTGCTGAGTTCCAAACGTTACGGCGAGAAAATGGCTATTCACTGGCTCGATGCGGTTCGTTACTCAGACACTGTTGGCTACCATGGCGATCAGGAAAGGGATGCAACTCCCTACCGAGACTATGTAATTGAGGCGTTCAATAACAACAAACCCTACGATCAATTTACTATCGAGCAAATTGCCGGTGACCTGCTCCCGAACCCAACGGTCAAACAGCTAGTTGCCACGAGTTACAATCGCATCAATCAATTGAGTCGAGAAGGCGGTATTCAGGACAAAGAGTACCTAAAAAAATATCAGGCGGAACGAGTTCGAACTACCGCAACCACCTGGCTCGGCTCGACTATGGCCTGCTGCGAATGCCACGACCATAAGTTCGATCCATTTACAACGAAGGATTTTTACAGCATGGCTGCTTTCTTTTCTGATGTTCTGGAAAAGGGTGCCTATACAGCTGTTGGGAGTTACCAAGAAGAGAATATTGATCCGCTGCTCACTGAAGGCCTTACCCACGAGGGCTGGTTTGGACCGGAGCTAACGGTTCCAAACCACATCTTTCATGAGAATCCAGTGAAAATTGCTCTGGAGATTGCGAGCAGAGAAGCCATTCTGGCCCAAGGCTCAAAGGAAGCAGAAACCGAGTTTGATCGATGGCTAAAGCTTCAAGGCCGCCTGAAACAAACGAATACCTCCCAGTATATAAATTTGGTATACAGCAGTGATTTTCTCGAGACCGCCAAGACCGAGTCCATCGATGTTTCGAGTTATCCTTATTCGATAACTGACATCGCAGTTCTGCACTTCGAAGCCCGGATGATCGGAGGAGGCGGCAGAGGGAGTATGGGACTGGAGGTCACCTATCGCATGGATGACGAGGACATCAAACGGGCCTACCACTTTGGTGATAATTTTGAGAATGAACTAGACAGCAAATCAGAAGCCCCGTGGAGAATACAGGTAACCCCAAATCTCTACAAAGGAGTCTGGCATCCAATCGAATTGACCCGGGATATTTTAAATCTACCAACAGGCGCCAAACTCGTCTCATTACTTCCCCTAAAAGGAAACAGTGCCAGCTTCCGCAACTTCCGCATTCGAACGATGCGCAATGGGTCACAAGCTTCAGCCCTCAGCGAAAATGCTACCGGAATCCTGGCAAAACATTTAGGCGGCAAAGTATCCAGGACTGAGAGTAGTAAGCTGAAAAAAGAGTTTTTCATTCACCATGCCGAAGCATTTTATGAGCAGCGCGATGAGATCGAAGCTCTTAGAAACGAACTCGATGGCAAGCGTTACACGCCAGTCACGATCAGCGCCAAACCTCGAGAAGTAAAAGTCCTCCCCAGAGGCAATTGGATGGATGAAAGCGGCGAAGTCGTTCTCCCTGCCAGTCCGGGGTTTCTTCCCAATCCGATTAGTTCGAAAGAAAATAAACTTCTCAACCGCCTCGACCTTGCGCATTGGATTGTGGATCCAGAAAATCCATTGACGGCCCGAACGTTTGCCAACCGCATCTGGGATCTTTACTTTGGCATGCCTTTATCCAGTGCACCCGAAGACTTGGGACAACAAGGAGAGTTTCCGCCCTACCCAGAACTTCTTGATTGGCTAGCAGCGGAATTCATTGAATCCGGGTGGGATATCAAACATCTGGTCCGGCTCATAGTTACATCAAACACCTATCGACAATCGAGTGACACCTCCGACGAGCTTTTTGAATTCGATCCTTACAATCGCTTACTTGCCCGTCAAAGCCCAGTCCGCCTGTCTGCCGAAATCATTCGCGATAATTCCCTTCAAATCAGTGGTCTCCTAAACACCACCCTGGGTGGAATCTCAGCCCACCCTTATCAACCTGCAGGGTTTTATCGGAATCTAAATTTTCCACGCAGGGAATACGTTTCAGACAGGAATGAGAATCAATACCGCCGAGGAGTTTACGTTCATTGGCAACGCACATTTTTACATCCTATGATGACCACTTTTGACGCTAGCAGTCGGGACGAGTGTACCGTTAAAAGAGACATCTCAAATACACCCCTGCAGGCACTAAACCTCTTGAATGATCCAACTCAAGTCGAAGCGGCGAAAGCCTTAGCCCAAACCCTTCTCACAGAACAAAAGACTGATAGGTCCCGGATTGATGCAATTTATAAGCGTGCTCTCGCCCGTCATCCATCGCCTAAAGAACGCGAAGTCTTACTCGGATTCCTCAAACGAGAACGTCAGCGATTTGAGAATAAGGAAAACCAGGCGGAGGCATTTCTAAAAGTCGGACTACTCATTCCCGATTCCGATCACCCTCAAGTTGAATTGGCAGCTCTGACAAGTATGAGCCGAGCCGTTTTAAATCTTCACGAGACCATAACCAGGTATTAGCAATTTGAATATACAACACGCGGCCTCATACCCGAAACGGCAGAGCAAGGATGCTCTAGCCCTACCCTTTTCTTTAAATCCGGTAGGGCAACTGCGTCCCCGCAGTGCCGCCTTCCTCGAACGACAACAGTTGATTTAAGTTATGTCATCATTTTCTCAATACGTCACAGAAATAAATCGTCGATCCTTTTTAAAACAATCGCTATCAAGTCTTGGAGTGCTTGCGTTGGGTGATTTGTTAGGAGCAGATGCCTTTGGCCAATCCCCCATCATAGGAGGTCCAAGGCTACACCACCCCGCTAAAGTTAAACGCATCATTCACCTGTGCATGGCAGGAGGACCCTCGCACTTGGAGACCTTCGATTACAAACCGGCGCTAGAAGCACACCACGGCCAGCCTATGCCAGAATCCTTCACCGCCGGTGAGCAAATTGCTCAACTTCAAGATCAGGAACTCAAGGTAAATGGCCCTACCTTCAAATTTTCAAGGCATGGCCAAAGCGGTATGGAAATCACCGATCGCTTTCCCCATATTGCAACTCTAGCAGATGATATAGCTGTTGTTCGCTCTATGTATACCGAGCAAATAAACCACGATCCAGCCCACACGTTTATGAATACCGGGTCCATTATTCCCGGCCGACCCAGTATGGGGGCATGGACCACGTATGGTCTTGGAAGTTTGTCGTCGGATCTCCCAGGCTATGTGGTGCTCACTTCGATTGGAGGTGGCCAGGCACAACCTATTTCAGCGCGTCAGTGGCACAATGGTTTTCTTCCGAGTAAGCACCAGGGGGTCGAGCTTCAATCGAAGGGAGATCCTGTTTACTACGTGGGCAACCCGGATGGCATTAGCCGATCCTCACAGGGCGATCTTGTGGAAACTATCAACACATTAAACCACCAGCTGGATACCAGTCGGCACGACCCGGAAATTGCCACACGAATTGCCCAGTATGAACTGGCTTTTGAAATGCAAGCCTCCGTTCCTGACCTGGCCGACTTTTCAAACGAACCACAACCAGTGTTGGACCTCTACGGCTGCGAGCCTGGCGATGGCTCCTACGCCTCCAATTGCCTCATGGCCAGGCGTCTGGCAGAACGCGGTGTCCGTTTTATACAGATCTACCACCGAGGTTGGGATCACCATGGTAATTTGAAGAAGAATTTCACCACTGTCTCCGACTTGGTTGATAAAGCTACCGCTGGTTTAATTAAAGACCTGAAAATGCGGGGAATGCTAGATGACACACTTATCGTTTGGGGCGGGGAATTTGGCCGCACACCCATGAGCCAAAGCGCGGATGGCGACGGTCGCGACCACCACATCAAAGGATTTTCCATTTTCCTTGCCGGCGGAGGAATCAAAGGGGGAACCGTCTACGGCTCAACGGACGAGTTTGGCTACAACGCGGAGGAAAACCCAACAGCTGTTCATGATCTCCACGCTACCATGCTGCACTTGCTTGGTATAGACCACAAACGCCTCACTTACAAATTTCAAGGGCGTGATTTCCGATTAACGGATGTGCACGGGCACCTCATTAAAGGTATCTTGGCATAGTTTCAAAATGAAAAAGCCTTCGCATTTCTGCAGAGGTGAAATTATTTCTACGGGTTCAACTCTCTCGGCGGTTTTGGCAAAACCGCCCTACCTCAAATTGAGAAATAGATGGTAGGGACCGATCCAGCTTCGTTTGAAAACTTCGCTGGACTCGTCGCCGACTTGTCTGGCGAAGCTTGGATGAGCGTAGCAGGAGCGGTCCGCCTGTGTTAAAACTTATACAAAAATTGAAAATATGGCCGGAGATACCCCGCGCTCTTAATTACACCCTTTCTTCAGAGGCTTTTTGAAATTAAGTCGAGAATAGGATTAACCCTACGGCATTCATTAATTCTTCTTAGGCCAAGCCTTCAATTCAACACCTTTCCAGGTCGGCGCGCCTACAGTTGGCGGCAGCTCCTTTATTGAGATATCCTTAAATTGCACCACGAACTTTCCACCGCTATGGGCCTGCATACCAATCAAACCTTCCAGCGGAATAGTCGGGTCCTGTTCGGTGTAGTCGAGAGCAGCCACCCCGTTGATCCAGTTACGGATGCGTCCGCCTTCACACAGGATGCGATAGGCATTCCATTCATCCCAATCGTGAACAACTTTCTTTAGGGCTAATTCGTCAATCGGTTCAGCTATCACCTCACGGCGACGCGATTCGTCGTAAATTTTACCCCACCAGCCGATGCCGGCATCCACCTGGTAACCCATCATCTCGTGATGATCGGGCAGGCGTTGACTGCGGATCTGAATTCCCGAGTTCCTAAATCCTTCACCTTCTCCGGCGATGATACGCATCTTAATCATGAATTCAAAATTTTGATACGACTTGGGCAGCGTAATAAACGTGTTGTGAGGCACCTTTTCTTCCAGAGATCCACCTTCAATCATGCCGTCATTGACTCGCCACCATTTCTCCTCTCCCTGCTGAACATTCCAACCATCCAACGACTTACCGTCAAAAAGTATGACAGCTTCTTCGATCTTTGCTTTACCCTTCGACTCCGCCCCCGGAGAACAGCCAAAATTGAACATAAAAATGAGACCGAGCATGGAGACCGCTATAATCAATGTCAGTAGTTTTTTCATTGCAATATATTGTATAATCTCGCAATCCCTGTCGAGAACTACTTCGGGCAAGGAACACTATGGCCACCCTCCCCAAACGTTGGCCTCGAGATCCCCAACTGGCACTACCCCCTACAACCGAGCGCAGGATTCCCTCAGAGTCAGGCTCTGTAGTCATCTATTTAATGCTGAGGAGGAGCGTTGCGTAGGCGTTTTCAATTAAACGTTTTAAAACCATTGCCTCAAACACACCAAAGCAATATGGGGTTTTAGTAAATGCCTCTTGCATGAGCTTGCGGTAGTGTTGGCGGAAGGCTTTGTGGGCAAATAGGAAGTCTGGTTTCTTGCCGGATCGCCATCGCCTGCCATCTTCACTGAGCGCACCG
>Ga0115002_10001669_pt1 | contig 30161 bp, 32 predicted proteins | sample ArcticOcean_MG_C_8_FD_89576 | JGI IMG/M metagenome (GOLD analysis project Ga0115002, IMG submission 89576) | Marine microbial communities from western Arctic Ocean - ArcticOcean_MG_CB11_86 | ecosystem: Environmental > Aquatic > Marine > Oceanic | place: Arctic Ocean: Canada Basin | collected... | reverse complement strand
TCCAGAAACGCGAGTTCGTTCATGGCCGCTTCGTACTCGGCGTTCTCGCCCATCGCGCCGACCTCCTTCGAGGCTTGGATGCGCTCAGCGACCTCGATGCGTCGGACCGTACGAAGCTGCTCCAGCTCTTCTTCAAGCTGCTGCAGTCCCTTCGTGGTGAGGTATGTTTGATCCGGTGCCACTGCGCACCTCTTCCTCGTGCCGACGGCGGGCGAGTGCCCTCGCACGAAAATAAAAAGCGACCGAGTTGCTGCCCAGCGCGATGCGGGAAGCGTGTCTCAGCCGGCGTATATTCTAGCCGTTGCAAAGGGCCTACGCAACGAAGCCGTGGCGAGAGAGCTTGGTCAATAGCGTTGATTCGGGTTTAATCTCATTGCTAGCCTATTGACCAAGTTTTTGCTGCTTTACTACGATGTGGCCTGACTTGGTGGAGGCTAAGACTCGGCGCGGTGGCCGCTCCGCTATTGAGTGGGAGCAGGCGGACTGAGGAGCAGAAGCCGGCGATGCGGGTGACTGGAGGTGCTGCGCGGGGCGTGCGGCTCCGCTCCCCCAAGGTCGCGGGCGTTCGACCCACCACGGACCGCGTACGTAGCGCCTTGTTCAATATTTTGGCTCGGCATGGCCTGGAGGGCGCCCTAGTGGCGGACCTGTACGCGGGAACCGGATCGGTGGGTATCGAGGCGCTCAGCCGTGGGGCTGCACGCGCCGATTTCGTCGAGGCCGACCGGCGCCAAGCCGAGGACATCCGTTTCAACGTCGTGGCGGCAAAAGTTGTCGACCGTGCCAACGTCCTGCGGGCAGACGCGGAGGCCGCCGTCGAGCGCCTCGAAGGCCCATACGACTTCGTGCTGATGGACCCGCCGTACCGCCAGCCGTTCCCCTCCGCCGTCGTCGAGCGCATCGGTACGCGCGGCCTGCTGGCCGAGGACGCCATCGTCGTCGTCGGCCACCCGAGCCGGGTGTCGCCGCCCGGACGCTGCGGCGGGCTGACGCTATCGCAGGACCGGCGCTACGGTGATTCGTCCCTTGCCTTTTATGAGCTGATCATCTCCGCTTCCGAAGCAACGGCATGACCGTCGCCGTTTACCCCGGGCGCTTCGACCCGGTCAATCTAGGGCACCTCGACATCATGGAGCGCGCCGCCAAGCTGTTCGACCACCTCATCGTCGCGGTGTTCGAGCGTCCGGACCGCGAGCCGTTGTTCTCGATCGACGAGCGCGTCGCCATGATCGGCGATGCGACGGCGGGCACGCCCAACATTGAGGCCACACCGTTTAATGGCCTCATCGTCGACTTCGTAAAAGCCAGGAGCGCGTCGGTCATTGTGCGTGGCCTGCGCAAGAACGCCGACTTCGAGCACGAGTTTGAGATGGCGTTGATGAACCGGCGCCTGGCCTCCGATATCGACGTTGTCTGTCTCATCACTGACCTGCAGTACCAGTTCGTTCGTTCGAGTCTCGTCCGAGAGGTCGCCCGGCTGGGCGGCGACATCAACGGACTCGCTCCACCCAACGTGGTCGCCGCGCTTCGGGAGCGCCTCGGCGGCCGCGCCTGAATCACCTCTGCGAGGTATATGTGCCATGGAAATCATGAATCTGATAGACAAGCTTGAGTCGCTGGCAGGGGGCTCTCGCAAGGTGCCCATCACCGGCCAGGTCATGGTCGCGGGGGACCGGCTCATGGAGCTCATCGACCAGATGCGACTCTCGGTTCCTGCCGACACACGACAGGCAGCCGAAATCCTGGAGCGTCGCGAGCAAATCCTGAGCCAGACGGCTGCGGATGCGCGCCGCGTCAAAGTCACCGCGGAGCGAGACGCGCGCCAACTGGTGGACGACAGCGAGATGGTGGCCTCCGCCAAGCGCCGCGCTGAGGAAATCATCCGCGAGGCCGAGGAGCGCGCGCAGAAGATCGTCGCCGCGGTCGAGGTCGACGCGCGAGGCCGCCGCCGGGGCGCCGACGAATACGTCCGCGACGCTCTGGCCAAGCTCGAAGGTGAAGTCTCGGAGGTGCTGGACACAGTCCGCCGTGGCATCACGGCCGTCACACCAGTTGAAGAGCACTTGACTCCCGCCTAGCGTGTCGCCCGCCTTCGCGTCGCTCGGTGGTACCCTTGGGGTCCACCAAAACACACGGAGGCGGGCATGTCCTCACAGTCCAACGTTGGCCCCACTCGGGCCCTCGCCGAACTCGTCGCTGGTCAAGCGACCGACGCAATTCCCGCTTGGGCTTTGCACGAGGCCAAGCGCACCCTCATAAACGTCCTCGCCGTCAGCCTCTCAGGCACCCGAGAGGCGCCGTCGCGTGCGCTCACCAACTGGGTGCGAGCCCAGGGCGGCTCCGTGCGGGCCACGGCCTTCGGCGGACTGCGCACCAGCCCATCCCGCGCGGCCCTGCTGAACGGTTACCTCGCGCACATTGAAGACTACGACGACACGCATATCCCAACCATCCTGCACCCGAGCGCGCCGGTGTGGCCAGCGGTGCTGGCCGTGGCCGAGGACCGAGGCCTCGGTGGCCGGGAGACACTCGCCGCCTTCGCCCTTGGGATGGAGGTTGCATGCCGTGTGGCGATGTCGGTCTATCCCTGGCACTACGAGCAGGGGTGGCATATCACGGGGACGGCTGGCATCTTCGGCGGCGCTGCAGGAGCGGGCCGCGCCCTCGGCCTGGACCCGGTGCGGCTGACGCACGCCTTTGGCCTGGCCGGTACCCACGCCTCCGGCTTGCGTGAGGCCATGGGCAGCCACACCAAGGCGATGCACCCTGCGCGAGCCGCGAGCACCGGGCTGGAGTCCGCCGAGCTTGCGGAGGCCGACCTGACCGGCCCCGACGATATCATCGGCGGCCGTCGCGGCTTCTGGGCTATCCATTCCCATGAAGGGCACAGCGAAGAGCAACTGCTGGGCCAATGGGGCGAGCGCTGGGAGCTCGGCAAGAATGGGCTGAAGCCATACGCCAACGGCGTCGTCGCCCACCCGCTCCAGGACGCGGTGATCCAGCTGCGCAACGAGCACGGGCTCAAGCCCGAGCAGGTGGCCAGCCTCGCCTTCAGGGTTAACCCGTTGGTCGTCGAGCTCATGGGCCGCCCCGAGCCGCGCACCGGCTTCGACGGCAAGTTTTCGTACCGCCACTGCGTCGCGGCGGGGCTGGTGGACGGTGCTGGCCATGGCGCTCAGTTCACTGACGAGCGTGTCGTCGCGCCGGAGATCGTGCGCGTGCGCTCGCTCATTACCGAGACCACGGACCCAGCCATCGCCGAGGACGAGACGCACCTGGTCATCACGCTAACCGACGGTCGGACGCTGGAGAAGCATATCGAGCACGCGACTGGCTCGCCTGAGAACCCGATGTCGGATGCGATGCTTGAGTTGAAGTTCCGCGCGTCGGCCACCACTGTACTCGCTGAAGACCAGGCGGAGCGGCTGCTGAGTGCCGCATGGTCCCTTGACGAGGCGACGAGCGTCGACGAGCTGATGCGCTTGACAGTGATCGCCAGCGTGGCCGCGGGCTAGCGATCACTGTGACAGAAGCTCTGTTTCACGTTGACAGCTACCTGCGCGAGTTTGACGACCGCGTGTCGGCGGTTAACCGTGGCGCTGTTGCTCTCGGCCGAACCGCGTTCTACCCAGGCGGCGGTGGGCAACCGCACGACGAGGGCGCACTCTCCGCGGAAGGTGCAGCATGGCGCGTCGCTTCGGTGCAGTGGCAAGGTGATGACGTCTGGCACGAATTGGAGGGTGGGCCGCCCCCGGCCGTTGGCACTGCCGTCCATGGCGCCGTCGACTGGGATCGGCGCCACGCGCTCATGCGTACCCATACAGCTTTGCACATCCTCTGCGGCGTAATCTTCCGCGACTATGGAGCCCTGGTTACTGGGGGCAATATGACGCCGCTGGCAGCCCGTATGGACTTCGAGCTGGAGCAGATGAGCAGCAGCTTCGCGGCGGAAGTCGAGGCGGGTGCCAACGTGGAGATCGCCGCCGCGCGGCCGATTAGAGTCGGCTTCTTGGCGCGGGACGAAGTGGGCCGTACGCCCGGCCTGATCCGGACGAAGATCAACCTCCTCCCTTCGGCCGTCGCCAAGGTACGGATCGTCAATATCGAGGGGCTGGACCTCCAGGCGGACGGCGGGACGCACGTGGCCAACACTAGCGAGGTCGGCCGTATCCGCATCGTCGGCCACGAGAGCAAGGGCCGCATCAACAAGCGACTGCGTATCGTGGTCGCGGACGCGTAGGCGCCTGCGAGCGCAGGGCAGAGATGGCGACCGAGGTTGCGAGCACGCAGAGCACCGGCCCAGGAGGCGTGCCCAATGCCGTGCTTTACGGCGTCATGGCCATCGGCGTCGCAGCGATCGGGGCGGCCGCGGTCTTCATCCGACTGGCCGGCGACGCAGAGCCCATGGCCATCGCGGCCTATCGCATGTCCGTTGGCACTGCGGCTGTTGGTGGATTCGCGCTTCTTACGGCCCGCCACCAGTTCGCCGTCATCCGGCGGCGCGACCTCGGCTGGCTTGTCCTGGCCGGGGCGTTTCTCGCAGCCCACTTCGCGACCTGGATCACGTCGCTTCAAATGACGTCGCTGGCCAACTCCGTATTCTTGGTGACGACGACGCCGATGTTCACGGCCATCGGCTCCCATTTCGTGCTTCGCGACCGCGTTGGCATTGCCATGGTGGTCGCCGTGACACTGGGCTTAGGGGGAGGGGTGATCCTGGCGGCAGGGGAGGCGGGGAGCCAGGGCGGCTTCGGGGGCGACATGCTGGCGCTTGCCGGGGCTGTGGCCATGGCGGGGAATCTGCTCGTCGGGCGCAGAGTGCGCGGCCACATCCCGCTCCTGCCCTACGTCACGGTTGTATACGGCGTCGCGGCGGTCCTGCTCGTTGCCTCGGCGTTGGCGGCCGGCTCGCCGCTGACGGGGCTGCCGACGGAGACATATCTGTGGATGCTGCTCGCTGGTCTCATTCCGCAGACCATTGGCCATTCGACGCTGAGTTGGGCGCTGGCTCACGCCTCGGCGACGACGGTGGCCATGTCGACACGCGCGGAGCCTATCATCGCCACGGCCCTGGCTATACCGGTGCTAGGTGAAGTACCCCAGTGGACCATCATCCCCGGCGGCCTGCTCCTGTTCGTAGGTGTCGGTCTTGCGCTGCGGTCCGAAGTGACAAGGGGTCGTTGACGGAGGACCTTTATTGAGTAGAACATTGGTTCCACTATGGCCATCTTGGTCGAATTGACCGTCGAGAACCTGGCCGTCATACAGGCGGCCCGCTTGACCTTCGGCCCCGGTCTCAACGTCGTTACCGGCGAGACCGGCGCGGGCAAGTCGCTGCTGGTCGACGCCCTGAGTGCAGTCCTCGGTGGACGTTCCGACCGAGACCTGATTCGCACCGGCGCCGAGCGAGCACGCATCGAGGCGACCTTCCGGTTGTCGGCAGGCGATTCCGCGGTCAGGACGATATTGGAGGAGCGCGGCGCCAAGGCCGATGACGATGGAATCGTCGTTCTTACCCGCGAGCTGCTACGCGACGGCAAGGGCGTGAGCCGGCTCAACGGACGCAGTGCTCCGGCTGGCGTGATCCGGGCCGTTGGCGGAGCACTCGTGGACGTGCACGGGCAAGGCTCGCAGGTATCGCTGGAGGAGTCCGCCCAGCAGCTGGCGCTCCTAGATTCGGCGGCAGGTACAACGGACCAGCGGATGGCCGTTGAAGTGGCTCTCGCCGCCGTTCGTGGCCAACGCCGCGAGCTGGACGATTTCGCGCGCGCGTCCGCAGAGTCGTCGGCACGCCGTGAGCTGCTCGCATTTCAACTGGAGGAGATCGAGGCCGTCGCCTCACGCGTCGGCGAAGAGGAGGCGCTGGCGCGTGAGCGTGATCTGCTCGCCAACGCCGGTGCCATCCGCGAGGCGACGGCGACGGCATATGACGTGCTGTACGGTGGCGCGGGGAGCGCCACTGAGCGCGCCGCGGAAGCTGCGCAAGCCCTTGCGAAGACTCCGGACCCGACGGGCGTGCTGGCCGTGCAGATCGCTGCGCTGGAGGGCGCCGAGGCAGCGCTGGTGGAGGCGGCGCGCGAACTGCGAGCACACGGAGACGCCATCGACTTCGAGCCGGCTCGCGAAGAAGAGATTGAGACGCGGCTCGAAGCCATCCGGCGGCTTACGCGTAAGTACGGCGGCACCGTGGATGAGATTATGGCCTACGCCGAGTCGGCCGCACGCGAACTGGAGGCGTTGGACGAGGCCACTGAGCGGCGACAGGTACTGGCGGAAGGGCTTGCCGCGGCAAAAGAGTCCGCCGGCACGCTGGCCTGGGCACTATCAGAGGCGCGTGCCAAAGCGGCAAAAACCCTCGGAGCCGCCGTGAGCGCGCAACTGGCCGACCTAGCGTTGGAGAATATGCGTTTCAGCGTAGGCCTGCTCTGGTACAAGGCGCCCGATGGCCTGCCCGCACCCAACGGGGAGCGCTACGCGCCGCTCGACGGCGGCATCGACGAAGTCGAGTTCCGGGTCGCGACCAACGTGGGCGAAGAGCCGAAGCCGCTGGCGCACGTCGCCTCCGGGGGCGAGACGTCGCGGTTGATGCTCGCCATCGCCAGTGCCATGGCTGTGCATGATGGTGGCCCTACAGCCGTGTTCGATGAGATTGACTCCGGGGTTGGAGGGCGCACAGGCGATGTCGTTGGCCGCCAGCTCTGGGCGCTTGCCAGGACCGGGCAGGTCCTTTGTGTGACTCACCTGTCGCAGATTGCGGCCTACGCCGACCATCACTTCCGTGTAGAGAAAAGCACCGCCCAGGGGCGGACATTCGCCCAGGTGGAGCCCCTTGATCGCGCCGGGCGCCTGCAAGAACTCGGTGCCATGCTCGGCGGCGGGGGATCACCCGAGCTGGACTCCGCGGCACGACTTTTGCTGGAGCAGGCGACAGGCCACAAACTGGCCGACACCGCGCTGGTCGTTGCCGCCGGCTAGGCGATCAGTCCCAGCTCGTCGACGACCTGGGGTGCACCCATCAGCGCTCTGTGCACGGGGCAGCGAGTGGCGATTTCCTTGAGCCGGTCCGCCTGACCTACGCTCGGGTTTCCCTGTCCCACGAAGTAGCGAGTGAGGAGGTCGATGTGGGCTTCGGCCTTCTCGTCGCAGCCCTTGCAGCCGTCCGCATGGGCGCGCTCGTTGTTTAGCTCGACGGTGACAGACTTCCGCGGCTACCCCTTGCGGGTCGACGTACATCCGCAGCGTCATGGCCGTGCAGGCCCTGTACCGTAGAGGTAGCGGCCAAGGTGGCTCCTCTCACTGTTGGGTGCGCGGGGGGCCCCCCGCGCTAGGCGGCGACGTGGTCGGCGTCGGCGTCGATAGCGGTGCGCATGGCGACGATGGCGACCTCGATTTGATCATCGTCGGGCGGCCTGGTGGTCAGGGCCTGTAGCGCAAGGCTCGGCCCTGACAGCATGCGCACGATCCAGTTCCCGCTGTGCTTGCCGTTGAAGCGAATGACCTCGTAGGCGATGCCGGCAATGACGGGAATGAAGACGATGCGCGATGCGATACGCAGCGGCAGATCCGGCGTACCGAGCAGGGCGAAAACGAGAATAGAGACGACCATCACAGTGAGCAGGAAGGCGGTTCCGCACCGCGGGTGCGCTGCAGGGAAGAGCCTGACGTTGGAGGGCTCCAGAGGTAGGTTCGCTTCAAGTGTGTGGACCGTCATGTGCTCGGCCGCGTGATACGCGAAGACTCGCCGGATGGTCGGCATGAAGCTAATGGTCCCTAGGTAAGCGAAGAAGATAGCGAGCCGGATGACGCCCTCGGCGACGTTGCTGACGATGGATGATTCGACAAAGCGGTCGACGAGACCGGCGGTCACGATCAGTGGGAGCACGAAGAAGAGCCCGATCGCCAATCCCAGCGACGTCAGTAGCGTGAGCGCGATGGTCCAGAATGGGATGGGCTCCTCGTTGTTGTCCTCGCCCGCGGCGACCTGCGCCGAGAAAGTCAGCGCGCGTAGCCCGACGACCATCGCCTCCAGCAAGATGAGTGTACCGCGCACGAGTGCGATCTTGCGCCACCGGCCGGTCACCCAGGTGGGCAGAGGGTAGGAGATCGTCTTGATCGCTCCATCGGGACGCCTGGCCGCGACGGAGACGGCATGCTCCCCTCGGATCATTACTCCTTCGATGACGGCCTGTCCGCCGTAAGCGAAGGAGTGGGCGTGAGGGGGGTCGTTTTCGCTAGCCATAGCTTGTGCGTGGGGGCCGTCGGTCTTCTTAATATCCTGACGGCCCGGGTTTGGGTCACCGCGAGCCGTCAAGACCGATAGCCGCCTGAGGAACGGGGGGCTCGTGTCTACTCGAGGCTGAAGCGCCGCCTCAGCCTCTCGACGCGGCCTTCCGTGTCGACGATACGCTGCTCACCGGTGAAGAAGGGGTGACAGGCGCTGCAGATCTCGACGCGGATCTTCTCCTTGGTCGCCCCGGTCGTCCAGGTATTGCCGCAGGCGCAAGAAACATGTGCCTCCGGGAAATATATCGGATGGATTGCTGCTCTCATCGGTGTGCGGTTCCTGGCGCGAGCCTATGCGTCCACGGGGACGACATTGGCTCGCCTTCTGTCTTTTGATGCATGGTCGAACGCAACGGTGCCATCAACCTTCGCGTACAGAGTAAAGTCGCGGCCCATGCCAACGTGGCGGCCGGGGTGAATCTTGGTTCCGCGCTGGCGGACGATGATCGTGCCGGCGTTGACCACTTGTCCGCCATAGCGCTTCACTCCGAGGCGCTTGCCCTGACTGTCGCGTCCGTTGCGGCTGCTACCACCTGCCTTTTTATGCGCCACGGGTGGAACTCCTTGTCCCTGCTGGTGCGGGACTCGCTTTTGCTGAAATGGAAGCCGTGGAACGCTGGCCAGTGGCTATTTCTTTGATGGCCAACTGCGTCACCGACTGCCTATGGCCTGTTTTCACCCGGTAGCGGACCTTACGCTTGTACTTGAATACCACGATCTTGTCGGCGCGACCCTGTGTTGCCACCTCCGCGACGACATGAGCGCCATCGATGGTTGGCTGGCCGACCTGGACTCCGTCGTCACCGGACAAGAGTAGGACACGGTCCAACTCAACCGTGCTCCCCTCTTCGGCGACAAGTTTTTCGACCGTAATCAGATCACCAGGCTGGACGCGGTACTGCTTCCCCCCGGTCTCGATAATTGCGTACGCCATGGTTCCCCAAGCAGCCCCGTTTGGGGGCAACCTCGATATTCTAGGCCACGGCTTGCCGCCCGGCAAGCCGTGGCCTAGACCTAGTCTTCGTTCTCTTCCAGTTCTTCGTCGTCGAAGTCCTCGTCGTCGGCATCGTCGCCCGGGCTCGCCTCGTCGATGCCCAAGGTCAACTGCGACGGCTGCGAAGCCCCGGTGGCCCCGTTACCACTCTTGGCCTTGTCATCCCTAGCCTTGCGCCCGGTGGTGCGCTTCTCAACCTTCGGGGCCGACAGAACGGGGAGATCCGGCTCGTCCTCAAGGACGCCCTCCTTGAAGGCGCTCATGGAGATGACCTGGTCGCCCTCTTGGAGCTTAGTCATCACCATTACGCCCTGGGTGGTGCGGCCCAGCGTTCGGATCTCTTTGATGCGCGTACGGAAGACCATGGCCTTGGCGGAGCCGACCATCACTTCTTCCACGTCCGGCCCGACCACGACTGCGGCAGCCATGGGGCCGGTCTTGTCGGTGATCCTGAGCGCGATGACACCCTGGGCCCCGCGCCCGGTGGTGCGGAACATGTTTACGGCAGTGCGCTTGCCATAACCGCGCTCGGTCAGCAGCAACAGCTGGTCGGTGTTCTTGGCGACGTCCATCCCAACCACGTAGTCGTCGCCTACCAAGCGAATGCCGCGAACGCCGCCCGCGGTGCGAGTCTGGCGGACGCGGACGTCCTCCAGGGCGAACTGCGCGCCCTTGCCCTCGCGACTGACCATGATCACGGTCATATCGCTGTCGGCGAGGCGTGCTGTCAGCAGTGAGTCCCCCTTCTCCAAGTCCATGGCGGCCAGGCCGTTGGAGCGGATGTTGGCGAATTGGCCGAGGTTCATGCGCTTGACCTCGCCCTTGAGCGTGGCCATGACAATGAAGCGCTCAGCGGCGGAGGCGATCTCGTCGGGTTTGATGGCGACCACGGCGGTGACGAGCTCGCTGGCGTCGATATTAATTAGATTCTGGACTGGGGTGCCGCGCGTCTGACGGGTTGAGTCCTGGCCGATGAAGAAGACTCGCTCGCGGTACACACGGCCTGAGCTGGTGAAGAAGAAAAGCCAGTCGTGCGTGTCGGCGACGACGAGCTGACGGACCGCGTCACCCTCACGCGTCTGCTGCCCGCGAACACCCTTGCCGCCGCGCCGCTGGAGGCGGTAGGCCTCGATAGGCAGGCGCTTCAGGTAGCCGCGGTCGCTGAGCGTCACGACGACATCCGCGTGGGGCGTGAGCTCCTCCATGGAGAAGTTTGTGGCCTCTTGGTCCCAGAGCTCAGACCGGCGGGAGTCGGTGAAGTCCTCGCCCAGCTTAATCGTCTCCTCTTTGACCACGGCCAGCACCCTGGTGGGATCGCCGAGCAGGCCCTCGAGGTCGGCAATACGAACCTGGAGCTCGGTCCACTCGTCTTCGATCCGTTGGCGCTCGAGCGCAGCCAGGCGGCGCAACTGCATGTCCAGGATGGCCTGGGCCTGCGTCTCGGTGAGCGCGAACTGCGCCATGAGGCCGGAGCGGGCCGATTCCACGTCGTTGGAGTCGCGAATGAGCTGGATGACGGCATCGAGGTTCTGGAGCGCAATGCGCATGCCCTCGAGGATGTGGGCGCGAGAGCGGGCGCGACCGAGGTCATACTCGGCGCGGCGCTGGATTACCAGCCGCCTGAACTCGATGAAGTGAGTGAGGGCCGACCGGAGCGTTAGGGTCCGTGGCTGGCCGTCCACCAGCGCGAGCATGTTGACGTGGAACGCGCTCTGCATGGACGTGTGCTTGAACAAGTTGCTCAGCACCTGGTCCGGGTTCATACCGCGGGTCAGTTCGATGACAACCCGCATGCCGTCACGTCCGGACTCGTCGCGGATGTCGGAGATACCGTCGAGCTTCTTGTCTTTGACTAGGGTGGCGATCTTCTCGACCAGCGCTGCTTTGTTCACCTGGTAAGGGAGTTCGGATACGAGAATCCGCCGCCGGTCGCCGCGGTCCATCTCCTCGACGGTGGCACGGGCGCGGACCATGACCCGCCCATGCCCGGTGTGGTACGCCTGAATGATCCCCTCGCGGCCCATGATGATTCCCGCAGTGGGGAAGTCAGGGGCCTTGACGTGCTCCATGAGGTCGTCGACGGTGGCGTCAGGGTGGTCCACCAAGTGGACGATGGCGGCGCAGAGCTCGCCCAGGTTGTGCGGAGGGATGTTCGTGGCCATGCCGACCGCGATGCCGCCCGCGCCGTTCAACAGCAGATTGGGGAGCAACGTAGGCAGAACCGTTGGCTCTTGTTGGGAGCCGTCGTAGTTGTCGACGTAGTCGACCGTGGCCCGGTCGAGGTCGCCCAGCATCTGTTCCGCGATGGGGGCGAGGCGCGCCTCTGTGTAGCGCATGGCGGCCGGCGGGTCGTCGTCCACCGAGCCGAAGTTCCCCTGGCCGGTGATGAGCAAATGGCGCAGCGAGAATTCCTGCGCCATGCGCACCAGGGCGGCGTATACGGGGCTATCTCCATGGGGGTGGTACTTGCCGAGCACCTCTCCCACGATGGCGGCGCACTTCTTGAAGGCGGAGTTCGGCCGCAGCCCCATCTCGTGCATGGCGTAGAGGATGCGGCGCTGGACCGGCTTGAGGCCGTCCCGCACATCCGGCAGCGCCCGCGACACGATCACGCTCATGGCGTAGTCGAGGTACGCGGTGCGCATCTCCTCTTCGATGCGCACCTCTCGGACGCGGGAAGAGTCGAGGACCATGCATTCTCCTTCGGCCTGAGGGCCGGTTCTGGGGGGCGGAGCGGTTACCGCCGCCGTGCCCTGCCAGATGTACTAGATGTTGTGGTCAACCCTCAAGAGAGCCGCTACATTTGGCAGAAACACACCTAATTACCCAGACCGCGCGATTATACCAGAGAATGAACGGACTCAGGTAAGCTCCTGGCAGGCCGTGGCCTGCTTGATGCCGCAACGAAGCACATGGCCGTACTCCGGACTACCTGCCTCGGTACCAAGCCACCGGAAGGCGGGTCCAACGACGGAACTCCACGAGGACAATGTCGCTTTCACGCAGCAGCTCGATCACCTGAGCATCGAGCTGGAAACGGACGCCGGCGACATAGCTGACGAAGGGCTTGTGGGAGAGCAAGCTTAGGGGACTGCGAGGCCCGGCGGGGCCGTAGGGGCCCACTCGCAGCTGGAGCGGTAAGAAGCGCTCCGAGAGGGACATGACAGTCCGCACTGCGAAGAAAACGGTGAGGGCCACGAAGATCGCTGCGAGGGTGCCGCCGCCAGTGCCGATCGTGAAGGCCGTGAGCATGAAGCTGCCCCCAGCGAACAGTCCATTGCGGAGGGGTGGCTGCCACAAACCGTAGGGGCTTTCTGTCCAGACCAAATTGAACGCCATGTCGCAGACCTGGCAGCGGCGCTTCGGCGAGATGTAGCCGTGGCCGCACTCGTCCTTGGGGATGCGCTCCGTCATGCCAAGCCCCCCAAGAACGCAATGTAGGCGGAGAGAGATTTGAGGCCCTCTTCCTTCCGAGAGACAACGTACGCCATAGCGGGTGTGGCCTGACCGTCTTTGCCGACGATTTGGACATCCTCTCGATGGTACCCAACCGCGTGTCGGTCGAGGCATTCGGCGCACGCCGTCGTGATGGCGAATACAGCTCCCCAGACGTCCTCACCTTCAACGGAGGTGAGGACGGCAACGCCACCGCCACGCGTGGTTGACCTTCGCGTAAACGCCACTTCGAAGTCCTTTGGGCACGATCCGACCTTGAAGCAGAAGCCGCCGCTGCACCGTTCACGCATCTGAATCGAGTCCAAGTTGCTTCCGTACGCGAAGTACAGCACCGCTAGCTCCGAGCCTTCGTTGTCACCGGACTGAAGCGCTCAGCGCGCTCGATGAAGCCATCGAAGAGCCGCAGGAAATTCTTCGGCACCTCTGCCTCGCGTTCCGGGTGACACTGTACCCCGATGACCCAGTCGTGTTGGATGCTCTCAAGCCCTTCGATGATGCCGTCCTGGGGGTGGTACGCCGACGCGAGCAGGCCGGGCGCCCGGTGTTGCTCACGCAGGCCCTGATGGTGCCAACTGTTGGTCCGGTAGACGGCACCCAGCCCGATGATGGCGCCCAGCCGGCTCCCGGGCGAGACGTATACTTGGTGCACGGTTGCCTCGATTGCCTGGTCCTTGTCGATGTTGCCCGGACCATGGCCGGGTATGTGCTGGATGAGCGAGCCGCCGAAAGCTACGTTGAGTACCTGCATTCCGCGGCAGATGGCCAGCACCGGCATATCACGTTCGAGGGCGTGCCGGAGCAGCGCTAGCTCCATCTCGTCGCGCCCCGCCCAGGTTTCGACGCCCGCCTCGGGGTCAATCTCTTGGCCATAGTACTTGGGGTGGACGTCCGCCCCGCCACAGAGCAACAGCCCCGACACGCCTTCGACGGCCTTGGTCACACCGGCGAAGTCGTCCGGCACGACGAGCCTCGTGGTTGCCCCACGGCTCTCGACAGACGCGCGATAGGGCGCTGCCTCCTTGGCGTGGCTTGCGGTGACGGCGACGAGGGACATGACCGAAAGTATACCGGTGCTAGCCGAAGATGGCCTCGTTGAGCACGGCGCTGACCAGGACGTTGGGCAGGTCGACGACGGCGCTGACCCGCAGATCGACGGCGACGCTCGAGATCACGTAGGCCTGGTTGCGCGTGAAGCCGCGCTCCTGGAGCACGTCGATCATGGCGATGAGGGCGTTGCGCGCTGCGAGATTCAGGTTCTCGGCGTCGTTGGTCCCGTCGTCGCGGATCGGCAGGCCCATGGTAGCGGTGAAGCGCTCCGGGCCGGCGTGCGGGGTCCCGACGCCGTAGGTGTCGTGCTGAACTTGGGGAACACGAATGTTCCGACGAGTCGCCTCGCCTTTGTGCAGACGGAAGCGCACGACGGCGGTGCTCCCGGTCTCCACGGCACTGACGCATACCTCCCCGTCGCCCTGAGCGAAGTGACCGTCGCCTGCCGAGAACAAGGCCCCGTCGACGAAGACAGGCAGCAGCAACCGGTTGCCCTGGGTCATCTGCTTCATGTCCATGTTGCCGCCGTTCTCCCGAGGCGGCATGGTGCGCAGTCCCTCCTCGGCCGCCGGACCCTTGAACGGTACAGCGCCTGCCGCGCTGGGAAGGCGCGCCGAGAACCCCCGGGCTACGGCGTCACGCTCGCGTGCGGTCCACGCCCGCACCTGGGCATGCGACGGAGCGACGCCAGCCAGCCCAGTGAACGGTGCGCCAGGAACGCGCACGCCGGGAATCTGCGGGGACGTCGCCCACCCCTCGTCGATGTTCCAGTGGACGAGGTACGGTTCGGTGAAGAGGTCCCGGAGGAATCCCATGCCCGTGGCGATGGCTGTGAAGCCTATCGTCTCGGTCGTGATGTCCAAGTACTCGACCTCGAGGAGGTCTCCGGGCTCCGCCCCTTGCACCCAGACTGGTCCGGTCATGGCGTGCACAGAATTGAAGTCCGCGTGAGCCATGAGCTCCTCGGAAGTCATGCCTGGCTCCACGTAGCCGCCGAAGCCGTCGCGCATTTCCAGCACGAGCTCCTCGCCCGGCGCAATGTCGATGAGCGGTTCGACATCAGGGTGCCAGCGGTTGTGCCCCGTGCCAGGCTGGTCCTTCAGGAGCTTGGTGCGGTCGATCTCGATGCTCTTCATTTGCTCACTTCCGCGGCATCACGATTCGCTACTTCACGATCCGGCGCCGCATCAGGATGATGGCCAGGGGGGCGAACACGGCGATGTAGGCCAGCAGGATCAGAGTCGCCCAGATCATGTCAGCGGAGAAGTCGCCTGTAGCAAAGCCGCGTATCACCCGCGTGCCGTGCGTCAGTGGCAGGACTTGCGCGTAGCCTTTGAAGAACGTCGGCAGGTTGTCAATCGGGAAGAACGTCCCGCTCAGAAAGAACATCGGCGCAATGAACAAGGTGAAGTAAGTGTTGAGCGTGCTCATCGCAGGCACCAACGACACCACCGTGAGTGATATGGAGGCGAATGCAAGCCCGATGAGGAACGCGAAAGGGAACATCAGAGCGGCCGTCGGCTCGCTGACAAAGCCGTAGGCAGCCGCGATCGCGAGCATGCCTCCGGCGGAGAGCGCGGCCCGCGTCGCGCCCCAGACGATCTCGCCCAGCACCAACTCGCGGATGGTGATTGGAGTGGCCAGGATACTCTCGAACGTTCGGTGGTTCATCATTCGCATGTAGGCGCCGAAGGTCGTTTCGAAGGTGGCCCCGAACATAGCGTAGCCGGCCACCAATCCCGGCGCGACGAAGCTGGAGTACTCCACCCCTTCGATGGTCTTTAGGTAGAAACCGAGGCCGGCCCCAAAGGCGGCCAGGGCAAAGACAGGCTCGCCCAGGATTCCCGTGGCCTCGGTGTGCCATACCCGGAGGAATGCGTCGCGGTGGCGCAGCCAGACCCGCATTACGAGCGCGAGCCCGAGCGGCGACGATGGGGACCCCACACCCTGCGTGGCGGCGATGCCAGTGAAAATGCTACTCATCGCGTAGCTCACGGCCCGTTAGCCGCAGGAACACGTCCTCCAAGTTGGCGGTCCTGCGGGTGACGTCAGCCTCTGTGCCTGCCAGGTCGTTCGCAAGCTGCCCGGCCGCCGCGTAGACATAGACCGTGTCCCCACCGTCCTGCGATTCGACCCCGAGGGACGAAATGTGGTCCCGTACTGGCTCGTGGTGGCCGGGACGAGGGCGTATCTCGACCACCTCGTCCCCGGCGTGCTTCTTCACCAGCTCATTGGGCCGCCCTTCGACCAAGATATGGCCATGGTCCATGATGACCATGCGGTCGCAGAGTTGAGCGGCCTCTTCCATGTAGTGGGTTGTGAGCAAAATTGTCACGCCCTGGCGCTTGAGCGCATGTAGCTTGTCCCACAGGAGATGCCGGGACTGGGGGTCGAGGCCGGTGGTCGGCTCGTCCAAAACCAATAGGGGTGGATCATTCATTAGCGCCCTGGCGATCATCAGCCTGCGCTTCATCCCACCCGATAGCGTATCCACCCGCGACTCCTGCCGGTCACGTAGCTGTACGACGTCCAGGGCTTGGAGTGCCCGCTCCCGCGCAACGGCGCGCGGTATTCCGAAGTAGCGCGCATGAACCTCAAGGTTCTTACGCACCCGGAAGTCGGGGTCCAGGTTGTCTTCCTGGGGGACCACGCCAATGCGCCACTTCACCTCGCGGGACTGCGCTGAGGCGTCGAGCCCCAGCACCGTGAGGCGGCCAGCGGTCACGGGCGATACGCCCGAGAGCATGCGGATGATGCTGCTCTTGCCCGCGCCATTGGGCCCAAGCAAGCCGAAACACTCACCAGGGTTTACGTGGAAGTCGACGGAGTTGACGGCGGTCATGGTGCCGTAGCGCTTGACGAGGGACTGTGCAGAAATGATGGGGCCGATGTCGTTCACGCGGTCAGTCTATGTGGAGACTGACCGACGGGCAAAGGCCATGGCGCAGGCGAAACCGGGCTAGGCTTCTTCCATCTCCTCGTCATCGCAGTCTAGTTCGGCCTCGGCTACCGATTCGAGCGATTCGGGCGCGCCGCTCTCGGCGTCGAAGGCCGGGAAGGTGCGGTCGCTTTCGGCGGTGGTCCCGACCGCATCCAACAGCGCATCCCCCTCCTCGTCCTCCACCGTTGCCGGGGCTTCGGGGATTTCGGGGGCCTCGGGGGCGGTGCTGGCTCTGGTTGGGAACGAGATGACATTGCTCTGTGATGGATGCCGGTACGTCTCACGCAGCAGCACAGTGACGGCCTCTGGTGAGGCGTTCACGACTGCCCCGTCGTAGCGGTTGCCGGCTTCCATGAGCCGGCGAAGCCGCGATGCGAGATTAGGTGGAATCGCACCAAGGCACAGGCCGGTTGTGTCGTGGACCGACAGGTTATTGCCGCTGGGATGCAACTCGACCACGGCTCCGGCTGACAGGTGGGTGCAGTCCGACGACTCGGCAGTGCCGCCGAGGATCACGGTGGTGCTCAGCCCGCTGTCGGAGATGAACATTGCCGGGGCTAGCCGTCCGCCGGAGGAGTTCGCGGCGTTGGAGTTCGCGGCGAGCTGGTCGAGGCGCTCGATGTTCTTGCGGGCGATGGTGTTGCCGGGCGCCAACCTGAGCGAGCGTTCGAAGGCGCTGCGGGCTTCGTTGCGCTCGCCGAGCTCGAAATGGGCACGGCCTTGGCGGTTGGACGCCTCGACGTCGTCGGGGCAGAGCTCTAGCAGATCGCCGTTGACCGCCGCGGCCTCGCGCCAGTGGCCTTCCATCGCGAAGTTGATTGCCTTACGCGTCTTCTCGCGAATGAGCTTCTCGTGGTCGTCGATGCGGAAAACCATAGTCACTTCCTGGTCACCCCCCATCCGCTTTGGCCTTGCTCGTGTTCTGTCCAGCCTGTCCGATCAATCGTCGGTGCTCGACCTTGATGCAGCGGTCCATCACCACCGTGATCCCGGCCGCTTCGGCTTTGGCCGCCGCCGCGTTGTTCACGATGCCCAACTGCATCCACACTGTGTCTGCGCCGATGGCAATTGCCCCGTCGACGGCCGAGGGTACGTCGACGGGACGCCGGAACACGTCGACGATGTCGACGTGTTCGCCGATCTCTTCGAGGGACTGATAGGGCTGCTCACCCAAGACGGGGCCGTCCAACTTTGGGTTGACCGGAAGGATGCGGTAGCCGTTGCGCTGCATGTAGGCGGCGACGTCGTGGCTCGGCCTCTCAGGGTTGCCCGAGAGGCCGACGACTGCGATGACTTTGCTGCCTGCCAAAATCCGCTCCATGTTCACCGAGGAGTCCGTCAAGAGAATGCCTCCTGCCGCATTTGCCCGTGAAAGATTAGCCGCAACCTACGAAATCGCAATGCCTCCACGGAGCGGAGGGCCGTCAAGGGGATACCACGGGCAATCTGAGACTAGTTTCGGCGGGGCTGATTAGGCACGATGGAGTTCGAACGCCACGTGGAGCGCGCGCACCGCGTCTTCCACCCGCGCCTCGTCTACTAGGCAAGTGATGCGGATCTGCGAGGTGGTGATCATCTCTATGTTGACATTGGCGGAGGTGAGAGCCCGGAACATGGTGGAGGCATAGCCTGGTGCGTTCTGCATGCCGGTGCCGACGACGCTGACGTTCCCGAGGTGGCCGTCCATCACGACGTCAGCAGCCCCCACTTCTTCGGCGACTGGGCGAATGACGTCCATGGCAGCGCGCACGGCTGCTTGGTCGACGGTGAAGGACAGGTCGGTGAGGCGCTCGGCGCTGGCGTTCTGGACGATGGTGTCGACGCTGACGCCGGCGGCGGTGAGGGGCTCAAAGATGGCCGCGGCGACGCCTGGGCGGTCAGGGACCGCACGGACGGTGATGCGAGCGATGCCCCGCTCGGACGTGACGCCGTTCACCTTGTTTCTGATCTCCATGGCCTGGCCTTCTCCATTGCCGGTTTCGTGTCTCCCGGCGTGCTGATGTATCAACGTCCCGGGCGCGTCCGTCATGCTCGATGCCACCAGAACGGGCACGTTGTACCAGGCGGCGAGCTCGATGGAGCGCGGTTGCATCTTCGCTCCGTAGCTCGCCAGTTCCAGCATCTCCTCGTAGCCGATCTCGTCGAGTTTGCGGGCCTGCGGGACGATGCGCGGGTCGGCTGTGTAAATGCCCTCGACGTCGGTGTAGACCTCGCACCGCTCCGCATCGAGCACGGCCGCCAACGCAACTGCCGTCAGGTCGGACGCGCCACGCCCCAGCGTGGTCGTGTCCATGTCTTCACTGAAGCCCTGGAAGCCGGCGACGATGGCGATACGGCCCGCGTCGAGCTCATGCTGGAGGCGGGACGGGTCCAGGGCGACGACGGAGGCGCGTCCATGCGCGGCGTCGGTGCGGACGCCCGCCTGCCCGCCGCCCATGCTGACGGCGTCGACGCCGAGCTCATGCAGAGCCATCGCCACCAGAGTGCAGGACACCAGTTCGCCGGTCGACAGGAGCAGGTCCAGCTCCCGCGGCTTGGGGTCTGCAGTGATGGAGCCGGCGAGGGCGATGAGATCGTCCGTCGTGTCGCCCATGGCGGAGACGACAGCCACGACGCGATTGCCTGCGTCGGCGGTCCGCTTGATCCGCAGCGCCACGCCCCGAATGCGCTCGGCGTCCGCCAGCGAGCTGCCGCCGTACTTCTGTACGAGCAGGGCCATCGGCTCAGTCCTCCACGCCCAGCGCAAGGACCTGGGCGCCCACCGGGCTCACACTCAGGACGTGGAACGTGCCGCCGACCCGCGCCTTGTCCGCCGCGTCCGCCATCTCGTAGCCGATGGTCTGCGCGCGGCGCTCGTCGCGAGTGGTCAGCGCGACAATGGATGACCCTGCGCCCGACAGGAAGACTCCGCGAGCACCGGCCGCCATGGCGTTGCGGAAAATGACCTTCATTGCGGGGAAGATGTCCTGGCGTGCGAGTTGGTGGAGGCGGTCCTCGGTGGCGATGCGGAGGTATTCCGGGTGGTCCGTGGCGAAGCTGGCCACCAACAACGCGGCGCGGCCGATGTTGAAGACAGCGTCCTCCCGCGATACCTGGCTATCGAGCACGGCGCGCGCCGTGCTCGTGGGCATCGGGATGTCGGGGACTAGGACGACGCATTGAAGGTCGTCCGGTACAGGGACCGGCGCGGCATAGGTGCGCTCTCCCTCGCGGACGGCAATGGTCATGCCCCCGACCAGGGCGGGTGCGACGTTGTCCGGGTGGCCCTCCATGGCGGTCGCCAAGTCGAGCAGCTGAGGCATACTGAAAGGGAAGCCTAGCAGGGCGTTGGCCGCGAACATGCCGCCGACGATGGCTGCTGAACTGGAGCCGAGCCCCCGGCTCAGTGGCACGTCCTGCCACGACTCGATGCGCAGGTCAGCCTTGGCCTGGCCGCATGTAGCCAGCAGACGCTGTGCAGCACTGTACATAAGATTATTGGCATCCGTCGCCAGGCGGCCCTTGCCCTCGCCGTGGATGATGACCTCCGGCGGCCCCCCCCAGCGTACGCGTATGCGATTCCACAAGCCCAGCGCCATCCCCAGGGAATCGAAGCCGGGCCCCAGGTTGGCCGACGTGGCCGGGACGCGAATGGTGACGGTCTCGTATGCGGGCTGGTTCGGCATGAGCGGGCTCAGCGGAAATTATACGCGGGAGCCTCGCCTGCCCGCCGATTCGGCACTGCGTCACAGGTAATGCCCGCTGCTATACTCGCCGCGCTATGAGCGTTGTTTACGTTGCGGGAGCCCAGCCGGGTGCCGGTGCGACGGCCACCGCCGCCGCGCTAGCGGCGCTCTGGCGCCGTGCTGGCCGCAGGGTCGCGCTGGTCAAGCCCACCGCGCTTGACGACGGGGCCTCGGACGCGCGGCTCTTTGACGACATCGGCGGCACCAGCCACTCAACTCCCGTCCAGCTTGGCGAGCTCGACCAGGCCGCGAAGGCCGTTGAGGCCGCTGCGAGCCTGGCCGAGCTCGCCCTCGTTGAGGGCCTGCCGCTGCTCGATGGCGATGGCCAGGCCACGCAGACAAGCGAGCTTGCGCGATTGACCGGTGGGACGGTTGTCGGAGTTGAACCCTATTCAGCGGCAAGCGCTGCCGACATCGCGTCCCGTTGGCGGGACGCCTTCGGGGACGCGCTGGCCGGCCTGGTGGTGAACCGATTGCCGCGATATGCGGGTCACGATGGCGCCACCGTGCTGTCGCCTGGACTGGAGGCCGCCGGAGTAGCCACACTCGCCCTTGTCCCTGAGGACCGACGCATGCTGGCGCCTACGGTGCGGCAGTTGGCCGACCATCTGGACGCGACCTTCTTCACATGGCCCTCTGAGGACGGGCGCTTGGTGGAGCATCTGCTGATCGGCGGGCTGATCACGGAGTGGGGCGGAAATTACTTTGGCCGCTTCGAACGCCAGGCCGTCATCGTCCGTGGAGGCCGGACCGACATTCAGATGTCGGCACTCAACTTTCCCATGAGCTGCCTTGTGCTCACCGGTTGCACCGAGCCGCCACAGTATGTCTATCAGCGCGCGCGGGCCGAAAAAGTACCGCTGATGGTTGTGAAGCGCAGCACCATGGAAGTGGCAGCGGCCTTGGAGTCCATCCACGAGCGCGTCAGCGTCCACCACGCGGCGAAAGTCGAACGGTTCGCTCAGCTCCTCGGGTCGCGCGTTGACGCCGAGGTCCTTGATCGCGTCGTCAACCTCGGCTAGGGCCACGACCACGCCTCCCACGGGCTGGTATTTGCCCGGCGCGGGCCTGCCTGCTATTATTTGTGCTCGCTGCCGGCCTTGGCGCAGGCGGCTCTTCCTGAGGAAGAGGGGACCCTGTGAGTGAACGCACTCGGCCTGCACGTATTGCTCGAGCTTCGCGCCTGTAACGGCGCGTTACTTGACGACCTCGTCTTTGTTCACGACACGATGCTCCGCGCCGCGCGAGAGACTGGTGCCACGGTCATCGACGATATTTTCCACCAATTCAGCCCCCAAGGCGTGACGGGTGTGGTCGCCATAGCCGAGTCCCACCTTTGTATTCACACATGGCCTGAGTACGAGTACGCCGCGGTGGACATTTTCACCTGCGGTGATGGCTTTAGCCCACGCGACGCGGCCGCGCTGATCGTGGAGGCGTTCGAAAGCCGTGACCCTGAGGTCACCGAGGTGCGACGCGGGCTCATCGCGCAACTTCAGTCCATTGAGGGGAGCTAGCCGCCCTCAATGGACAGCCTCCCCGGCAACGTCGACTGGTATTTCGAGCAGGTTACCCCCACGCTCTTTTTGGCTGAAGGGATTCACCGAGTTATCTATTCAGGGCAGACCGCCTACCAGGAGGTCCAGGTCCTCGATACGATTCCCTATGGCCGAAGCCTCGTGCTGGACGGCCGCACCCAATCCACCGAAGTCGATGAGTGGGTCTACCACGAGGCGCTGGTCCAGCCGGCAATGGTGGCGCACGACGCTCCGCACCGGGTATTCATCGCCGGGGGTGGCGAAGGTGCAACCGCGCGCGAGGTGCTGAGGCACACGAGCGTGACCGAGCTCGTGATGGTCGACCTCGACCGCGAGGTGGTCGAGTTGTGCCGGGAGCACCTGCCTCAGCATCATCAAGGCGCCTTTGACGACTCACGCATGACGTTGTTGCACGAGGATGCGATGGCGTACCTGGAGCGTGACGGCGAACCCTTTGACGTCATCATCGTCGATGTGCCCGACCCGTTGGAAGCGGGACCGGCCTACATGATTTTCACTCAAGAGTTCTACCGGCTCGCTCGCTCGCGTCTGAACCCGGGCGGCCTGCTGGTTGCCCAGTCCGGCCCGGCAGGTCCGACCAACGTGACCGAGACTTTCACGGCTATCCACCGCACTATCGGCTCCGTTTTCGACGCGGCGCACCCCTACCGGATATACATGCCTTCGTTCGGGACAGCCTGGGGTTTCATCGCCGGGACCATGACCGGCTCGCCGAGGCTCACAGAGATGGACCCCACGGGCATCGACCGGCGTATCGAGGGCCGCGTCCGCGGCGAGCTCCGCTACTACGACGGAGGAGCGCACCAGGGCATGTTCGCGCTGCCCAAGTACATCCGCGCCGCGCTCGCCACTGAGACGCGATTGATCACGCGGGACAACCCTCTGTACGCCGCTTAGCCTGCGGACGACGGGAATAGCGTGGCTTTTCGATGCTACGAGCCCGGGCCCGGCCGCACCGCCATCTCATTGCCGTCGGCCTAGGGCACTGGATAAAGAGGTCGAGAGCCGATAATCTCGATGCGCCATGAACTGGATCGACATCCTCATCATCGTCGCGGCCTTGTTGCCCGCATTCTTCGGATGGCGTAATGGAGTCATCCGCTGGGCCATCACGCTCGTCGGCGCGGTCATCGGCGTGTCGGTCGCTGGCCAGGCCTACACGGCGTTTGCCCCCATATTCGTGTTCACAGACAACGAGACGACGCAGCGGCTCATTGCGTTCGCCGTCATCTTCTTCGCTATCCTCGCCGCTGCGTGGTTCGTCGCGAGGCTCATCAAGACGCTGATGAAAGTGCTGCTGCTGGGGTGGGTCGACAACGTGGCGGGGCTCGCCCTCGGGGGCTTCGTGGGCCTGCTCGGCGCCTCGGCCATCATCACACTCCTGGGCATCCTGCCCAGCGACTCCCTCAAGACCACCGTCGCCGAGTCGTCGCTTGCCGAGCCGGTAGTGGAGAGTACGGCGTTTGTGCGGGCGTTCCTCCCCGCCGAGTTCGATGACATCCGAGACCTATTCATTGACACTGCGATCGAGGCTATTCCCGGCAAATAAGTGCGACGGGACGGCCAGTTGCGTGCTTTCGAGGTAGGCCCCGCAACCATCGTAAGGCCGAGCGCACGCCCGAAAAGGCCAGGATGGGGTTGCGCCAGGAACCACGCGCGCCCCGTGCGAACCCGTACCACTACTTGATGTATCGCTAGCTCCCGCAGGAGCGGAGCGACTACATATCGTTCGTGGATGGACCCGGCCCTCGCCTCCCAGGAACCCGCCGGCAGCCCGAGCTAGGCGACGGTCGCCCTCGGCGGACCAGGAAGCGCCGGTGCGTCCAGCAGCAGCGCCTCCACCGCCAACCGGGCGTTCGCGTTGCGGTCGACCGCCTCGATGGTTTCGCCGACACGCTGAGCCCAGCGTACCGACTGCGCCTCGCTCAGCGCGGCGGCATGGCGCTCAATGGTCGAGCGCCAGCCGAGGTTGGTGATGTCGTCGCCACGCCCCTGCTGGACGAGGATGACATCCCGGAGCCATCGCAGCCAGGCGTACAACTCCTCGCGGCCCGCGGCCCGGTCCCGGCCCGAGCGCCGGCCGAAGTCGTCGGCGTAGGCGAAGCGAGTCTCGATACCCCCTTCGGCCACATCGACGACGCGCTCCATGCGCTGATGGATTTCAGTCAGGGCCGATTGGTCTTCGACGGCGTTGAGCGCCCAGCCAATGCAGCCGCGCGAGAGCCGCGCCGTCGCCTCGGCCTGGTCCGGCGCAACGCCCCGCTCATCGCGAAGGACCTGTGCGACGTCGGCGACGGGCAGGGGCCGCATCTCAACGGCGAGGCAGCGCGAACGCACGGTGTCGAGGACGCTACCAGCGTCCTCGGTGAGCAGAATCAGCAGCACGTCTGGCGGCGGCTCTTCGAGCAGCTTGAGGAGCGCGTTGGCGGCATCGTGGCTCATGTGGTCGGCGCCCTCGAAGATGAAGACATGGCTTGGGCCCTCGAAGGGGCGCAGGTTGGCCATGGCGATGGTGTCACGGACGACGCCGATGCCGATCTGGGTGCGCGGGCCCGCATCGTCGCCCTCACCGACGCGGATAAAGCGCACGTCGGGGAAGTTGCCGGAGGCGACCCGTTGGTGGCAAGCCTCGTCGTCGTCGTCGCATGTCACGGCTTGGGCGAATTCGATGGCGAGGGTCGTCTTGCCGACATGGGCCGGCCCGATGAACAGATAGGCGTGGTGCAGCCGGTGCTCGGAGATGCCGCGCTCGAGCAGGCGGACGGCGGCTTTGTGGCCACGGACGCCGAAGCGTGCCATGCCTAGACCGCGTCGGCTGCGATGAGGTCGGCGTAGGACTCGCGCCGCCGCAGCAGCGTCGCCTCGCCGTCCCGCACCAGCACGATGGCCGGCCGGCCGTTCATGTTGTAGGCGCTGGCCATGGAGGGCGCGTAGGCACCGGAGGCGGGAATGGCGATAGTGTCGCCGGCGCTCACCGGCGCGAGCTTCGCGTCGCGGACCAAAATGTCGCCCGACTCGCAGTACTTGCCGGCGACGGTCAACGTCTCGGTCGCCGGCGCCAGAGCGCGGTCGGCGACCACGGCAACGTACGTCGCGTCGTAAAGCGCGGGCCGGATGTTATCGCCCATGCCGCCGTCCACTGAGACGTACGTGCGCACTCCGGGTACGTCCTTGATGGCACCTACGGTATAGAGGGCCACGCCGGCGGGGCCGGCTATCGCACGCCCTGGCTCGATGACCAACTCCGGCTCCGGCAGGGCGTAGTCCTGGCATCCTTGTTTCACGGCGGCGCAGATGACCTCGGCGTAGGCGGCGGGCGACGGTGGGTCGTCGGCCTCGGTGTAGGCAATGGCGAAGCCGCCGCCGGGGCTGAAGCGCTTCATCTCAAGCCCCTCCTCGCGCATTCGGGAGGCGAAGGCCATGGTCACCCCGATGGCACGGGAGTAGGGCTCAAGCTCGAAGATGGGCGAGCCCAGATGGAAGTGCAAGCCCTGAAGGTCGAGGTTGGGTGCGGCCACGGCCTGGCGCACGGCCTCCTCGGCCTGGCCCGTCTCGATGGGGATGCCGAACTTGCTGTCCAGGATGCCCGTCGTCGTGTGGTGGTGGGTGTGAGGGTCCACGCCGGGCGAGACACGCAGCATGATGGGCTGCACCACGCCGGCGCGCGCCGCCTCGGTGTTCAGCAGCGCGAGCTCGCTCAGGCCGTCGACCACGATGTGGCCGATACCCCACTCCACCGCTTCTCGCAGCTCCTCAGGCGACTTGTTGTTCCCGTGAAAGTAGACGCGCTCAGGTGAGACGCCGGCCGCACGCAGCACGGAGGCCTCCCCGCCTGAGACGACGTCGAAGCCGAGCCCATAGGCGGCCAGCAGCCGGGCCAGCGGCACGTTGATGAAAGCCTTGCACGCGTAGACGACCTCGGACGCTGGGTAGCGCTCAGCGAAGGCACCTTGAAAGGCACTCGTGATACCACGCAGCGTCGCCTCGTCGAAGACGTAGAGCGGGGTGCCGAACTCGTGCGCGAGCTCCAGCGCGTCGCAGCCGCCGATGCTCAGGTGCCCGGCGTCATTCACGGTTGCAGTGGCAGGAAACGCTCTTCCCAGGATCGTCAAAGGGAGCCTCGCTGAAGGTCAGGGATCGCGCAAAGGCAGTCTAACTCCGGCGTTAGGCACGCCGCCAGCGACCGTCATCGTCCTCGGCGGCGAAGCCCTCGGCGGCGAGCTTGGCCAGCATGCTGCGGACCTGGGCCAGCGCCAGGGGCAGGCGAGGATCAGGCAGCGCGCCATAGATGATGTCGCGCAACTCCTCAGCGCCTCGCGTACCGCCTGCCAGCGCGGCCAGCAATTCGGCCTCGCGCTCAGCCCGGCGGGCGATGAGCATGCGTAACTGCCGTTCAGGGTCGCGCACCGCCGGTCCGTGCCCTGTGTAAATGGTTTTCGCGTTCAATGCCAGCATGCGCACCAGAGTGTCAGCGTACTGAGCTATGTCGCCCTCGCCCGGCCTTACCACGGTTGTCGAGATGGCCATTACCGTGTCCGAGGCGAAGAGAGCGCCGCGCTCGGGCACCCACGGGGCGATGCACCCCACGGTATGGCCCGGCGTGAATATGATCTCGACGCTGAGCCCGCCCAGGTCGTAGCGCTCGCCGCCGCCGAGTTCGTGCGCGACCGTCGCTTGCCTGCCAAGGCGCTCAGTCTCGATGGCCTCGCGGTCCAGCGGGTGGCACGCTATGGGGACGCGGGTGGCCTCGTGGAGGCGCAGCGCACCACCCGCGTGGTCCGGGTGCCGGTGCGTCAGGATGAGCGCGGTGAGTGGCGGCGCACCGGCCGCTGAGATAGCCGCCAAGCGCTCGTCGTGGTCCGCCTGCCCGTCCCAGCCACAATCAATGAGGACCGAGTGTTCGGTCCCCGCGACGAGGAACGCATTTGGCGGCGGGAACCCCGCGAAAGGCTCCGCGCCGACAGTGATCTGATGTATGCCGGGTTCAATCTCCACGATATATATTCTAGCCGTACCGAAGGTGCCCGCGTATCCTGCGACGGGACGCAAGGAGGTATAGCGGTGGCACTAGTACACGATGGCAGGGTCCAACTGTTCAAGGTCGCGGGAATGGGCTCGTTCGATAACAATGGCTACGTGATCGCCGACCCACGGACCAAGGAGGCGTACCTCATCGACGCCCCCGGCGAGATTGAGCGCCTGCTAGACGAGGCGAAAGACTTCCAGGTGAAGGCAGTACTGATCACGCACACGCACCCGGACCATATCGCGGGCTACGACGACCTCAAGCGCCTCAGTGATATACCAGTAGCGGTGCACGCGGCCGACGCCGATCGCCTGCCCGGCAAGCCGGTGTTTTTGCTGGAGCACGGCGCCGAGTTGCGCGTAGGGGATGTCGCTATTCGTTTGCTGCATACACCGGGCCACACGCCCGGCGGCGTCTGCCTGGTCGTCGACGATTGCCTGGTATCCGGCGACACGCTGTTCCCCGGCGGTCCGGGCTACACCCGCTCGGCCGACGCCTTCGCCCAACTGGTTGACAGTATCAGCGAGCGCTTGCTCACGCTGCCGGAAAGCCACGGCGTCTACCCTGGCCATGGGGTGGACACGACGGTGGAGGAGTCGCGTCGCGAATATGAAGGGTTCGCCGCGCGCTCCCGCCCCGAGGGTCTGTTTGGCCAGGTACGCTGGGCGGAGGCCTAGTCGCCCGCCGCTCCCTCGGTCACAATAGAGGTGCGGCACAGTTGCTGCGTACTCGCCATGCTGACCAAGCGCATCATCCCCTGCCTGGACGTCGACAAGGGTCGCGTCGTCAAGGGCGTGTCGTTCGTCAACCTCCGCGACGCCGGCGACCCCGTGGAGCTGGCCGCCTTCTACGACCGTGAGGGCGCCGATGAGCTGGTGTTTCTCGACATCACCGCGTCGTCCGACGGCCGCGACACCATGGTCGATGTGGTTGAGCGCGTGTCGGAGCAAGTATTCATCCCGTTGACGGTCGGCGGCGGCGTGCGCAGCGTGAGTGATGTCCGGCGCCTCCTCGGAGCAGGGGCCGACAAGGTGTCAATCAACACGGCTGCGGTGCTGGATCCTCGCCTGCTGGCCGAGGCCTCCGCGGCGTTCGGCAACCAGTGCATCGTCGTCGCCATCGACGCGCGTGCCGTCACTCCGGAAGACCCAAAGGCCGAGGCAATCTTGCTCCCACGTGATCATCCCGGCCGTGGCGAGGCGGCCCTTGATGGCGAGAGCCGCTGGGAAGTCTATGTCCATGGCGGCCGCACGCCGACCGGCATCGATGCGGTGCGCTGGGCCCGATACGCGACAGGTCTGGGTGCCGGTGAGGTGTTGCTGACGAGCATGGACGCAGATGGACAACTGGACGGCTTCGATCTTGAACTGACGCGCGCGGTAGCGGATGCGGTCCCTGTGCCAGTCATTGCCAGCGGCGGTGCGGGAGGCAACCAGGACATGCTTGATGCGGTGACGACGGGGCACGCGGACGCGGCCTTGGCGGCGACCATCTACCACTACGGCGAGATACGAGTGGCTGAAACCAAGCGGTACATGGCCGATCGTGGGGTGCCGACCCGGCCGCCGGCGGAAGGGTAATGGCACTCGACGGCGTTCGGCCTGCGGCCGTGCGTATCGTTGCGTTTGACATGTTCGGCACGCTGGCTCAGAACGACAGGGGCATGTGGCGGGCGTCGATTGAGGCAGTCGCGCGTGAGCAAGAGCTGGCCATCTCCGGGGCGAACCTCCATCGCGAGTGGAGCGCCCGCGAAGGCCGGTTTCGCGACAGGCGGACCAATATGGCTGATCCCGCGGCGAGCCCACCCTTCCTCAGTTACGAAGAGGCGTGGTGCAATGCCTTCGCCGAGACATTCGCCGACCTTGGCCTCAACGGCGACGCGGCGGCTGCCGCCAAGTCGTGCTGCGAGGCGCACGCGATGCGCCCACCATTCACCGACAGCCCCCGGGCGCTCGCCGGCCTCGCCTCGCATGTACGCCTCGCCGTGCTTTCGAACGCCGACGATCGTTTTCTGGAAGGCCTGGTCGCCAACCAGGGCTGGGTCTTCGAGACGGTGCTCTCGTCGGAAGGTGCACGTGCGTACAAGCCGGACCCCCGTATTTTCGCAACCTTCTGCGATCTTGTGGGCGTCGAGCCTGGTGAGGTCCTGTACGTTGGTGATTCGGTCTACGACGACGTCCACGGCGCCAAGCTGGCAGGCATGCAAGCGGTGCACCTGCAGCGCGACCGGCAGATGTGGGCGGGTCCTTTCCTTCCGCCGGCAGGGGTGAACCTGTTGCCAGCGGACGACGTGATAGAAACGCTCGCGGAGCTGGGGCCGCTGCTGGGGCTCGGCGCCGCGATACAGCGAGGAGAACGACCATGAGCACAGCACAGCCAGGGGCGGTGAAACTGGACAGGCAAGGGCTGATCATCGCCATCTGTCAGGATGCGGCCACGAGCCAGGTGCTGATGGTCGCACACATGAACCAGGAGGCCCTGCGCCGCACCCTGGAGTCCGGCGAGATGCACTTCTACAGCCGCAGCCGCAACGAGCAGTGGCACAAGGGCGCGACGTTCGGCAGCATCCTGCACGTCGAATCGGCGCAGGTTGATTGCGACGGCGATACGCTGCTGTTCCAGGTGCATGCCGACGGCCCGGCCTGCCACACAGGCAGCACCTCGTGCTTCTTCACACCCCTTGAAGGAACACTGTCTTACGAAAGGCAAGACTCAGGGTCTGGTGTGCTCGACGAGCTGTTCCAGACCATCCGCCAGCGCCAACAGGACCGCCCGGCGGGCAGTTACACGACCGAGCTTTTCGAAGCAGGGGCAAGCCGCATCGCGCAAAAGGTCGCGGAAGAAGGCGCGGAGGTGGCCATCGCTGGTGCCACGCGGGACACGGAGTCGCTCGCGGGCGAGGTTGCGGACCTCATGTACCACACGCTGGTGCTGCTGGCAGACGCGGGCCTGGCGCCTGAGGACGTGTGGGCGGAGCTGCGCAGCCGGCGCAAGTAGTACCGCTGCTTGGTAATCGTTGCTTGATGAGTGACAGATGCCGTATGAGCGACGAGAACAGCGAGGAATACCCGGTGAGCAACCGGACGGTGAGGCGGAATCGCAGCCGAGGGTAAAGCCCAAGCCAGGCCTA
>Ga0115002_10001667_pt1 | contig 30162 bp, 28 predicted proteins | sample ArcticOcean_MG_C_8_FD_89576 | JGI IMG/M metagenome (GOLD analysis project Ga0115002, IMG submission 89576) | Marine microbial communities from western Arctic Ocean - ArcticOcean_MG_CB11_86 | ecosystem: Environmental > Aquatic > Marine > Oceanic | place: Arctic Ocean: Canada Basin | collected... | reverse complement strand
CCTCGGCGCGCAATGACGGCATGCACGGCATGGTCAATCCGGTCAGCGCCGGGCTGGTCTACCGTGACAGCATCGAGGTCAACGAACAGCGCTTTCCGTTCCATGTGGAGAGCGTGCGCGCGCTGGAGGATTCATGCGGCGCCGGGCGGCGGCGCGGCGGCCCAGCCTCGGAAGTGATCATGGGCCCGCGCAACGAACCCATGCTGATAATCAATATCGCCAACGGCCTGGAGAATGTGCCGCAGGGTGTGCTTGGCGGGTTCCCGTCCCACCCTGGCGTGCAGATGAAGATTTCGGCTGACGGCAGTGAAGAATTTTATTCCACGGATGCCTATTGCCATCTCGCCCCCGGCGACAGATTACGCGCCGTCGACAATGGCGGCGGCGGCTACGGCGATCCGCTAACGCGTGAGACCGAGCGCGTTCTCAGCGACGTGCAGGAGCGCTATGTCTCGCGCGCTCAGGCTGAAGCGGTCTATGGCGTGATCATCACCGGCGACCCGGCGCTCGACGATCTCGCCGTCGACGTCAGCGCCACAACCAAACTCCGCCAATCCCGCCTTGCGGCTATTGCGTAAGCCTTTTGGGCCAAAATCAGCGACTCATTCTTAGAAACATTCTTAGAAACATGCTACCGTCGCCGCAATTCGTCTTGCCGGGCGAGCTCAATTCCGTTCGGTAGATGTAGCTCCTCGTCAGCCGAATGCTGCTGCGGCGGCATGTCATCGCTTCATGGAGGCCCGACAATGCCCAGACTCGAACGCTCCGAATGGTACGATTTCGCGCGCGACACCAATTGGACGCCGCGCTATGTCGACGAGCAGGAAATCTTTCCGCCGGAAATGAGCGACCCGTATGGCATTCCGGTCTCCGAGTGGGAGACCTTCGACGAGCCCTATAAAGTGTCGTACCGCGAGTATGTCCGTATTCAGCGCGAGAAAGACGCCGGTGCCTATTCGGTCCGCACCGCCCTCGCCCATTCCGATTATTACGAAGAAGCGGACCCGGCCTATCTAAGCGCCCTGAAAATGCATTATGGCTCGATTTCTTTATCCGAATATGCGGCCTGCCATGCGGACGAGCGGATGGTGCGCTTCGGTCGCGCACCCAGCATGCGCAACATGGCGACCTTCGGCATGCTGGACGAAATGCGCCACGGCCAAATCCATCTCTGGTTCGCTCATGCGCTGGCCAAAAAAGACCGTCAGTTCGATTGGGCGCATCAAGCTCATCACACTCAGAATTGGGCCGTCGTCGCCGGCCGTCACGCGCTCGACGATGTGATGATGACGCGGGACGCGCCGACCACCTCACTGATGCTCAATTTCGCTTTTGAGACCGGCCTCACCAACGTCCAGATGATCGGCCTGTCGCGCGATGCCGCGAATATGGACGATTACACGTTCTCCAACCTGATCACCAGCATCCAGTCAGATGAAGCGCGCCACGCCCAGATCGGCACACCGGTCATTCAGATCATGATCCGCAACGGCAAGAAGGCGGAGGCACAGCAAGCGGTCGATATCGCGTTCTGGCGCATTTGGCGGGTGTTCGCGATCCTCGTCGGGATTTCGATGGATTATCAAATCCCGCTGGCAAAACGTGACCGCTCGTTCAAAGAGTATATGCGCGAGTTCGTCATGACCCAGTATGAGCGCCAGCTCACCGATGTCGGCCTGGATCGCCCGTGGTACTGGGATATTTTTCTCGACGACATTGAAAACCACCATCATTGCCAGCAGGGCGGCATCTGGTCATGGCGCCCCACCGTGTGGTGGAACCCAAGCGGCGCCGTCGGCCCAGCCGAGCGCGAATGGCTGGAGGAAAAATACCCCGGCTGGAACGACACCTACGGCAAATATTATTGGGATACGATTATCCAAAATATCGTCGAGGGTCATCCCGAGAAGACGCTGGCGACCGGCATGCCGATGCTGTGCAACATGTGCCAGATTCCGATCTCCAACCGGCCGGGCGAGCCGTGGAAGGCCAGAGCCTACCAGGTGGATTATCAGGATCGGCGCTACAGTTTCTGCACCTCGGTCTGCGAGTGGATTTTCAAGGTCGATCCCGAGCGCTACAAGCATCACCACTCCATCGTCGACCGCATGTATTCCGGTGAGATCGACCCGCCGACCATGGAGAATGTGTTGCTCTATATGGGCTCCGGCGTGGTCAGCGAAGGCGGCAAGGACGCCTATGACTATGCCTGGGCTGATCCCTACCGCGCGGCGCGGAGCGCCGCCGAGTAAGGTTCGGGTGCGTCAGCATCTCCGGTTTTGAGTTGCGTTGAAGAGGAAGCATGGCAATGGCCAACGAGTTCCCCATCCTTTCCCGGATGCAGTATGACGGCCATATTCGCGTGGTCGATGTGGCGCCGGATTTCACCATGGATCAAGTTGCCGCGGCGTGCGCCGCATATTCCGTCGGCACCCATCTGCCGCCACCGGAGCCCGGCAAGCCGCTGCGCATCCGCCCGACCACGGACGACGATAACGCCGCCCCCTTTCCGGCCGATATGACGGTCGCCGACGCCGAACTTCAAAAGTTCGACTGTGTCGATATCTATATCGAGAGCGACACAGCCTGATCGCCACAACACAAGAAACCAAAGACCGGCACGGAGGATACATGTCGAACGTCGAGGGAATAATGGAGAATATGGTCGGGCCGGTCCTGCGCGGTGGAGATATCGCCGAAGCCGCCGTCGAAGCGATGATCGAGGACAACCCGGGCAAAAACGTGAAGGTCGACGACCACAAAACCTATGTGCGGGTTTCGGTCGACCGCGAATGTCTGATCAAGGCGGCGACCATGTCCGAAATCCTCGGGCGCCCGTTCGAGATGCAGGAGCTTGAAATCAACATGAGCGCCTTCGCCGGTCAGATCGAGACGACAGAATCCTATATGCGCTTCTATCTCAATTCGGCCTAAGGCCGCTTTAGAACAAAAAGGCACGACGCCATGTCGGACATTCATGATCTAAGCAAACCGCTCAAGACCTGGAGCCATCTCGCGGGCAACAAGCGCCGGCCGACCGAGTACGAGATTGTGTCGACCAACCTGCTGTGGAGCACCGCCGATCCCAAGGAGCCCTGGGCCACCCATGGCCATATGCGCGATTGGTACATCAAATACCGCAACAACAGCCCGCTCCGCCACGCCGATTGGGATGCCTTCCGCGATCCTGATCAGCTCGTTTACCGGACCTACAACATGACCCAGGACGGGCAAGAAGCGCATGTCGATGGGCTGATCAATGATCATGAGAAGAACGATCATGATGAAACTCTCGACAAGGGCTGGGCCAAGGCACTGGCCAAGCTATACACGCCGGGGCGCTATCTCACCCATATCCGCCAGATGACCTCCGCCTATCTCGCTCAGATGGTGCCGGCAAGCACCATCGAGAACTGCGCCATGATGCAAACGGCGGATCAGTTGCGCTGGCTGTCTCGCATTGCCTATCGCACCAAGGCGCTGTCGCTGGCCCATCCTGAGCTTGGCTTTGGTGATGGTGAGCGCAAAATCTGGGAGGACGATCCCGCCTGGCAGGGCTTCCGCGAACTGATGGAGAATGTCCTCGTCGCCTATGACTGGGGCGAGCAGTTTATTGCGCTGAACGTGGTCGCGATGCCGGTGATTGACGAGGCGAACGTGCGCCAGCTTTCACTGTCGGCACGGGTGAACGGCGATACCCTGCTGGCGATGCTGGGAGACTCGCAGTTTTCAGACATTGACCGTTCCCGCCGCTGGACGACAGCATTGGTCGAATTCGCCGATCAAACACCGGACAACAGAGCCGTCATGCAACAATGGGTGACTAAATGGGTGCCGCTTGCAGAAAAGGCTATCGACGCCTACTGCCTCGCTCTCCCCGACAATCCGGACGCCAGCACCAAGGCGAAGGATGCGGCAAGAAACTTCCGCGAGACACTCGGCTTTAACGCCTAGGGGCAAGCGCGCGGCACTGTGTGAGCAGTAATTGGCAAAGGGAATGATCCGACATGACAACCAAAGTTGCACGCGCAGTTACCAAAATACCCAAGATGAAACCCACGCCCGGCGGCTCGGTCATTGTGAAGCCCGAGGAGATGGAATGGCAGTCGACGCAGTTCGACAAGGTGTGGATTAAAATTCTCTATGAAGACAAAGAAAAAGGCGAGATGACGTGCCTCGCCAAATTGGACCCGGGCGCAAAACTGCCGATGCACATGCATCCCGAAATCGAGCAGGCCTATATTTTGCAAGGCTCGATGACCGATCACGATGGCACCGTACACGCCGGCGAATATGTCTGGCGCCACGGCGGCTCCATTCATGACAATGTGAGCGAAGAAGGCGCAATCGTCTTCGCGGTCTATCGCAAGCCCAACCTGTTTCAGAATTCAACCGGCTTGAACGCCCAGAACGACACCGACTAAGACGCCGCCGAAGAGTTTGTCGATGCGTACAATCTGCCCTCCACTCTTGCGCCACGACGCGGGATGATATGCCGAGTGGTGTAAAACTCCCCAGCGTCAGCCAGGTGCTCGACCTCGCCGCATATTTCGGTATGGAGATGACGGCCGAGGAGGCGGAGACCTATCGGTCCCTCATGCAGGGCCCGGCGAATGCCTACCGCCGCGTCGAAGAGCTCAGCCAGTTTCGCATGCCGGAGCATCGCTACCCGCGGACCACCGGTTATCGACCGGACGCCGCCGAAAACCCTTATAACGGCTGGTACTACAAAACTGATATTCAGGGCGCGGATCAGGGCTTGCTGAACGGCCATCAGGTCGCGGTCAAGGATGCCATCTGCGTTGCCGGCGTACCGATGATGGCGGGCTCAAGAGTTCTGCAAGGCTTCGTGCCGAATATCGATGCCACTGTCATCACCCGCTTGCTCGATGCCGGCGCCACCATCGCTGGCAAGACCAATTGCGAGGATATGTCGTTCTCCGGCAGTGGCCATACCTGCGCCTCCGGTGCGGTGCGAAATCCACATAAGCCGAGCCACTCGCCGGGCGGCTCGTCAAACGGCAGTGCGGTCGTCATCGCCGCCGGAGACATCGATTTAGCGCTCGGCGGTGATCAGGGCGGATCGATCCGTATCCCCGCCTCCTGGTCCGGCATTGTCGGTCACAAACCAACCTATGGCTTGGTGCCTTACACCGGTGCGATGACCATGGAAATGTCCCTCGACCATCTCGGGCCAATGGCGAAAAACGTCGAAGGCATCGGCCGGCTTCTCTCCGTCATGGCCGGGCAAGACCCGACCGACCCGCGCCAGCGCGGCGCCATACCGGCCGACCTGGATCACGATTATCTTTCCGCCATCGGCCAAGGCCTGCACGGCGCTCGTGTCGCGGTCGTCCGTGAGGGTTTTGACTTGGCACCCCGGGATGAACTCGGCCTCCCCGGCAGTGAGGCCGTAGTCGACAGCAAGGTCAAGGCGGCGGTCAAGCAGTTGGAAAAGCGCGGCGCTATCGTCACCGAGGTTTCGATCCCGCTGCACCCGGACGGCATGTGTATTTGGCTCGCCATCCATCTCGAAGGCCCGGCGGCAATCATCAAGAGCAATGGCATGGGCTCAAACTGGGCCGGGCTTTACAACACCAGCCTGTACCAGGCGATGGCGCGCGGCATGCGCAGCCAAATCGATGACCTGTCGCATACCGTAAAAACCGTCCTGTTGCTGAGCGAACATATGCACCGGCACTATCACGGCTCTTATTATGCCATGGCGCAAAACCTGAGAGGGTCGCTACGCCAGGCTTATGACGATGTGCTCGCCTCCTATGACGTGCTCGTCATGCCGACCGTCCCGTTCCGTGCCACGCCGCTGCCGGCCGAAGATTGCTCGATCGAAGATTACGTCGCGTTCGGCCTCAACATGATTCACAACACCGGCCAGTTCGATGTTACTGGTCACCCTGCGATCAGCGTGCCCTGCGGCATGGCAGACGGATTGCCCATCGGCATGATGATGGTCGGCAAATATTTTGACGACAAAACCGTGATCCGGGTTGCCGACGCTTTCGAGAAAATCGGCGATTGGCGAGAGATGTAAAGAGACCGCTTTATGGGCGGTAAAACGGAATTAATCCTGGATCACATAGAAAGCAGCATATGGCCTACGACACGCTTATCAAAAACGGTCTCCTGGTAGACGGCACCGGCGCACCGGCGCGCCATGGCAACGTCGCAATCACCGGCGGAAAAATCCGTGGCGTCGGCGATGTCGATGGCACGGCCAAAGAGATTATCGATGCCAACGATTGCGTGGTAGCGCCCGGCTTCATTGATCCGCACACCCATTATGATGCTCAGATTTGCTGGGATGGCGCGGTGACGCCCTCGTCTTGGCACGGCGTCACCAGCGTCGTCATGGGCAATTGCGGCGTTGGCTTGGCGCCCTGCAAGCCGTCAGCGCGCGAAATTGCCATGCATGATTTGGTCAATGTTGAATCCATTCCTTATGACGTGTTGAACCAGGGAATCACCTGGGATTGGGAGAGCTTCCCGGAATATCTCGATGCCGCGGAGCGCCGCAATCCGTCGCTCAACCTTGCCTTTCTCGCACCGCTCACGCCGTTCCGCCATTTCGTCATGGGCGAAGAATCAATGGACCGGGCGGCGACGACGGATGAAATGGCGCGCATCCGCAGCCTGCTCGCCGAGGCCATGGATGCCGGCGCGTTCGGCATTTCGAGCACCATCTTAAACCAGCATTTGGGCTTTGGCGGGCGGCCCCTGGCCTGCCGCAAGGCGAGCAATGCGGAACTCGAGAGCTACGCCAGTGTGCTCAAGGAAAAGGGCAAAGGCGCCATCGAAATCGCACTTACGCGACAAATCTCAGTGCTCGACGATGATCAATACAACATTCTTGAGTTGCTTCTAAACGCCAGCGGACGGCCGGTCACTTTCATCGCGTTGTTTGACCGTGACGATATCTCCGAAGCCGTGCGCGACACCTTGCGGAAATGCGCGCCGTTGACCGCTCTGGGCGCACGGCCGCAAACCTCCCCCCTGCCGCTCACCCGAGAAGTGGATATGCGGAGCCCGTTTTCCTTTGCCGCCTTCCCGTCCTGGCAGCGGCTGTTTCAGGATAAATCGAAAGAGGCGCAAAGGGCGGTCTATCAGGACCAAGCCTTCCGCGATCAGTTCCGCGAGGAACTTAAGAAGCCGATCAGCTTCGGCAATTGGGAGCGCGTGACTCTGCACGAGGTCAAATCACCCGATCTAAAGCCCTATGAGGGGCGCACGGTTGCCGATATCGCTCGCGCCCAAGGCAAGGACGGGGTCGATACATTCCTCGATCTCACGCTGGCCGACGATCTTGAGCTTGAATACACCATGGCGACGTTCAACAATCGGCCCGAACGGATGGCCGAAATGTTGCAAGACCCCAGCATTTTAATTGGCCTCGGAGATGGCGGCGCACATGTTGATATGCTCTGTGATTCGGGTTATCCGACTTATGTTCTGGGCACTTGGGTTCGCGAGAAAAAAGCGCTGACCCTGGAAGAAGGCGTCAGGCGCCTGACCTCTGACCCGGCCGACTTCTTCGGCATCAAGGATCGCGGCCGCCTCCAACCTGGCCTCGCCGCCGATGTCACGATTTTCGATCCCGCCACAATCGGTTCGTCCAATCGCGGCGAGCGACGCTACGACTTGCCCGGCGGCGGCAAAAGAATGGTCATGCCGTCCAAGGGCGTCGAATATGCGATTGTGAATGGCGAGGTGACCTACACCAACGCCGGATTGACCGGAGCGAAGGCCGGGACGGTGTTGCGGTCTTAGATGGCTGTTCTGCCATGTCCACACTTGTCGCCTTCGCACGGCGGGGCGCAGGTCGAATTTTCATGCTCCTAGATCAATCAAATTCGGGAAGACATGGCTGGTGAGCCCCAGCCCCCTTCGCCACTGAATCCGAGGACGGCGGCAATGGGGAGCATATCGCCCGTCCCGTTGTTGGACGGTTGGTCAATGTGGAGCACCGCATCACTCAGAGGCACCGGATTCCCAGTCGATACCCTTGCCGGGTTATCTGCAGACGAGACGATACCCGCACTAGATGCCATGCTGGCGGCTGAAGAAGCCCTCCGGGAGACCGCTTGGCGGGCAAAAAATATTGTTGGGAGCAATCATTTGCGGCTCCGGACGCGGAACGCAAACAGCTTCGTCGCGCCGGGCGACAACTGTTTAAAATGCGCGTCCCCAAGCCCATTCCGGGTCGGTCGGACACCAATGAATTATTCGCGTCCGTCGCGGAATGCCGAGTGAAGTTGGAGCACGCGCAAGAAACCTCCCATACCGCGCTGGCAGCCGCGAGCCAGAGAATTTCAAGAACATTAATTCAAAAGGCGCGCAATCCGCGTTTCCTTGAGGCCCTGATTTGGCAAAACCGAAGCGCATTCATAGATATACGCGACAAGCTGGACGCGCCATTTCCCACGCAGAGAAAAAGATTCCGGCGCGTGCTGGAGCAACTCCTGGTCAGTTATCTGCAGCGATTTAGCATGAAGAATGAATCGATTGGATTCTTCGGGCCAATCGATTGGGCGCAGTTTCAGGCGGATAAGACCGGAATCGTTATGACGCCAGGCCCAAAGCTCATTTCCGACACCAAAGTTCATTTCGAATATTGGACGATTGATGCCGTAGCTCAGGCTCTCTCAAAAGACCCGAGCATCTGGCCATGGTTGGCGCCGAGGGTCCACCCTATGTCTGTGAGAACCGAGCAAATCGTGCGGGCGCCTAAGGGCCAGCGCTACCGGCTCACACCTAAACAACTTGCTGTATTCCAAGCCTGTGACAATATTTCGCTCGCGGAAGAGATCGCGAACAATCTTCTGCGGTCAAGCGCGGCGCTGTTTCCCACGCGTGAAACTGTTTACACGGCATTGCAGTCGCTTGTCTCGATTGGGGCCGTCTTATGGGACCTGCAGGTTCCCGTCGCCCCACATCCTGAACGGCATCTCAGAGCCAAGATTTCGCGCATTGGCGATCGGGATTTGCGAAACCGTGAGCTGGCCAAGCTAGACGATTTAGAACTTATCCTGGGAACCGTACGTGCCGCTCAAGGGGATGTTCCGAAACTGAACGAAAGAATGGCAACCCTTGAGACGCATTTTGAAACATTGACAGATGCGCGACCGACTCGCTTGGCAGGAAAAACCTATGTCGGCCGGACGGTTATGTATTTGGACTGCCGGCGGGATGTCGAGCTTCAATTGGGAGGCGAATTGTGCGCGCAACTCGCGCCTCCCCTCCCGCTGATCCTTGAGAGTGTGCGCTGGTATACCTACGCCGTCACCCAACATGTCCACCGGTTGGCCTCGAATATTTACAAGCTATCGACGCCCGGCAGCGATCAACAGCCGCTGCCTCTGCGGTACCTCATGGCCAAGTTGGGAGCGGCAATAAAAAGCAGTGACCCCGTCAATCAGACGTCCGAACTCCTTATCGCAAAATGGAGCAACGTTCTACAGTTCGCCGATGATGCGCGGTTTGTGCAATTCGAAGCGGCGGACTTAAGAGACATGGTGCATCGCGAATTCGCTGCGCCAGGACCCGGAATGCCAACGGCACGCATGCATTCCCCTGACATCATGATTGCGGCCAACGGAATCGGGGCAATTCGCCGCGGCGATTATTTGTTCGTCCTGGGTGAGACGCACGTCGCGACGAACACACTTCTTCAAACGCCTTTCGTTGATCAACATCCGGATCCTTCGGTGCTCTTTGAAGCCGACAGGCGCAACCTCGGACAACCGCGTTCGACCGCAATAATTTCTCGCGATCACGTCGGCCAGCGCGTCGCGCCGATCAACCTCACGCCCGACGGGCTTCACATCGGAGTTAACGGCACGCCATCGTGGCGGCCCAACGAACAGGTGATCCCATTTTCCGATTTATATGTCGTGCGGTCTGGCGACCATCTGGAGGTCAAGACGTCAGACGTCCAGCACGCGATGCACCTCTTCAATCTAACGAAACATTTGTATTACGATCTCTGGTCCTCGGGTTTCAAACTCATCGGAGCCGCGCCCCACTCTCCGCGCATCGCCATCGATCGCCTCGTCATTGCGCGCGAGACGTGGCGGCCATCGGCCGACGACCTAGTCTTCACCCGCGAACTTAGCGAAGAGGCGCGTTTTGTTGGTGCGCGCCGTTGGCAAAGGGATGGTGGCGTACCGCGTCATGTGTTTATCAAGATCGCCAGCGAGCAAAAGCTCTTCTATCTGGATTTTGACAGCCCCATCTCAGTGGAGCGCATGAGCCGCTATGTTCGAGGCCTGCATCGAAACGACCCGACTGCAACGGTTACCATCTCGGAGATGCTGCCATCGCCCGACGAAACTTGGCTCGAGGATGCGGAGGGTCAAAAGTATTGTTGTGAGCTTCGCACGGTAGTCGTTGACCCGCTGGATGCGCCAGACTGGCCACTCACGTAATTCGCTCGGCCCGCACCTCAGCGCTTGACCGCGCCGAGGGTAAATCCGCGGGCCAGATGTTTGTGAATTATCAAGCCGACAACGACGATCGGCAAGGCGGCGACGGTCGCCAGCGCCGCCTGAATTCCGAACACGCCGGAGTACAAGAACATATTGATCGGCATGGTCACCACCGTCTTTTCGGTCAGCACCATGGCGAGCAGGAATTCGCTCCAATTGAGGATGAAGATAAACAGTGCCGTGGCGACCACACCGCCCTTGATCAGCGGCAAGGTCACGCGAAAATGCGCCTGCCAGCGCGACATGCCATCCATCATCGCCGCCTCTTCGATTTCATGCGGCACATCGTCAATGAAGCTCTTCAGCATCCAAAAGGCGAACGGTACCGTGAACGCGGCATAGGCGAGAATGAGCCCAATATGAGTGTCGCGCAGGCCAAGCCAGCCGAACATGATCAATAACGGAATGGCGACAATGATCGTCGGTATTCCGCGCACCGTGAGGATGGCGAGCGCCAATTTATGGCCGCCGGCGCGGTAACGCGAGAACCCGATGGCCGCCAGCAGCCCGATGACCAGCGCAAAAAATGTCGCGGCGCTCGACACGATGAAAGAATGCATCAGCGCGCGCCACGACGCGCCATTGCCGTCGACCCAGCCGGTATTGAAATCAACGGCGATCAACGGCGCATAGTTGGCCCAGGTTGGTTGATCGGTGATCCACACCGGCGGCGTGGCGGCCCATTCATGGGTTGGCTTGAACGAAGTTGAAACCATCCAAAAAATCGGAAAGAGAGCGAACAGCAGGCCGACAAGAAGGCCAATCGCGTGCTGCAGTCGAAACGGTTTTTGCTGCATTCAGACTAATTCCCAGCACGCATAATTAGCGTCAATTGCGGTGATTGGACGACCGGGCTGACGCATGCGGGTGTCATTTAGGTTTGTTTTGCCGATGCGTTGCCGGCCGTGATCGGCAAAGTCTTCAACGATCTACAGTGCTGAGGCCATTTTTGCGCGACGCCCAGGCTTCAACTGACACAGGTCGCGGCCCTCAACGTTACGGGCCGGGCATCACCCGGCGTCCCGGGGCGCGCCCGGCAAGCAGGGCTTGGAGACGGGGTCCGGTATCTCAGCCTCTATTATTTTTCTTATCTTTTTTCAGTTTGCGTTTTTCTTTGGGATTGAGCTTGGCCGTTTTCTGAGCTTCCTTCTTGCCCTTATCTTTCTTGCCTTTATCCGCCATTCTTATTTCTCCTTGTTTGAATCCTAATTGCCAAACGACTCGCGCCAATCGCCGACAATGATAACACAAAAGGGCAGCGTTGCTGGGCCGGAGATATCAGGCGCGCCTTAAATCTCGGGAAATCTGAGTGCGATCATTCTATCACTCCGCCTATGGCCGGGTGTGGGCAAAAATCGTGCGTAGCGGCCACGCGTACCAGCCAAAACACGGCATAAAGGATTTAGGATATGCGCTCTCTCATTACGGCTCTGGCATGGTTCTCGTTCGCCGTGCTCGGCGCGTTCGGCGCGTCCGCCATCGACACCGCCTCCGCCGCCGACGATCCGATCGTCATTAAGTTCTCCCATGTCGTCACCGAAAACACGCCCAAAGGCCAGGGTGCGTTGAAGTTTAAGGAGCTGGCTGAATCGCGCCTCGCCGGGCGTGTTGAGGTGCAGGTGTTTCCCAACGCCCAGCTTTACGGCGACAACAAAGTGCTTGAGGCGCTGCTGCTCGGCGATGTGCATCTGGCCGCGCCGTCGCTGTCCAAATTCAGCCGCTATACCGATAAGCTTCAGCTCTTCGATCTGCCGTTTTTGTTCGCCGATATCGCCGCCGTCGACCGCTTTCAGAAAAGCCCGGTCGGACGCGAAATGTTGAGCGCTACCACGGCGCGCGGCCTGTTGGGCCTTGGCTATTGGCATAACGGTATGAAGCAGCTTTCCGCCAACACGCCGCTCAAACGCCCTGAAGATGCCGCCGGGCTGAAATTCCGCATCCAGGCGTCGGACGTTATCGCGGCGCAATTCCAGGCGCTTGACGCGACGCCCCTGAAGAAACCGTTTTCCGAAGTGTTCATCCTCCTGCAAACCAAAGGCATCGACGGCCAGGAGAACACCTGGTCGAATATTTTTTCAAAAAAATTCTTCGAAGTGCAGGACTACATCACTGAATCCGACCATGGCGTGGTCGATTATATGGTGGTGACCAGCGTTGAATTCTGGGAAATCCTGCCGGATGATGTGCGCACTGTGCTCGAGCAATGCATCGCCGAGGCGACGGATTTTACCAATCAAGTGGCGCTGGAAAAAGCCATCGCCGACCGCGCCAAGATTAAGGAATCCGGGCGCAGCGAAATCCTCCTGCTCAGCGCCGCCGAGCGCCAACGTTGGGTCGAGGCGATGAAGACGGTATGGGCGGAATTCGAAGAAGATATCGGCGCAGAGCTGATCGCCGCCGCCATGGCCGCCAACCAATAACACCTGTGCGGTAACACCCAACCGCATCCGGCTCGCACTGATGGGGCGCATCCTGGCGGGCGTCGAAGAGAGCGTCATCGCCCTCCTCCTCAGCGTCATGACGCTGCTGGTGATTATCGAAGTAATTCTCAGATACGGCTTTTCGACCGGCTTGCTGTGGATCCAGGAACTCACTCTCTTGCTCGCCGCTTGGCTGGTGCTGGTCGGCGCCGCTTATGGCGTCAAGAAAGGCGCCCATATCGGCATGGGCCTGGCAGTGCGCCGCCTGCCGCTCGCCTGGCGACGCCGCGCCGGAGCGCTGGCGGCGCTGCTCTGCCTCGCCTATTGCGCGCTGTTTCTCGCCGGGTCGTGGGAATATCTCGCCAAGATCAAACGCTTCGGCATCGAGCTCGAAGATTTGCCGGTGCCGCAATGGCTGGCGCACGGCATCCTGGTGCCGGGCTTTTTGCTGCTGGCATTCCGATTTGCACAGCTGCTGTGGAACATCCTGCACAAACGCGCCGACGGCCTTCTCATCGCCGACGAAGCCAGTGAGGCGCTGTCCGACAGCAGCGTCGGCTCAGGCGATAGCACCGGAGACGCGAGCGAGGAACGCGGCGAAGACTCCGTCGGGGACAAAGGCCGATGACCACCCTGGCGCTGTTCGCCATGCTGTTAGCCTTTCTCATCCTCGGCCTACCGGTCGCCGTTGCCCTCGGGCTCTCGGCGATTGCGACGATCTTCTTTTTCTCCAACGACTCGCTGGCTTCGGTGGTGCTGAAACTGTTCGAGGGGTTGAGCGAGCATTACACCCTGCTGGCGATCCCGTTTTTCATCCTGTCTTCGGCGTTTCTGTCCACCGGCGGAATCGCGCAACGCATTATCCGCTTCGCCAACGCCGTCGTCGGCCATGTGCGCGGCGGCCTCGCCACGGCTTCGGTGCTGGCCTGCATGTTGTTCGCCGCGGTCTCCGGCTCATCGCCTGCCACAGTGGCGGCGATCGGCTCGATTGTGATCGTCGGCATGGTGCGCGCGAGATATTCTGAGCGCTTCGCCGCCGGCGTCATCGCCAACGCCGGCACCCTCGGCATCTTGATCCCACCATCCATCGTCATGCTGGTTTATTCCGCCGCCACCGAGGTATAGGCAGCACGCATGTTCGCCGCCGGGCTGGTTCCCGGCCTGCTGATGGGCCTGATGTTGATGATCGCCATCTATGTCGCGGCGCGCATCAAGGGCTTTCCGCGCCAGCCCTGGGCCGGCTTCCGCGAACTGGCGGATTCGGGTCTCCGCGCCATCGGCGGCCTGATGCTGATCGTCATCGTCATGGGCGCGATCTATGGCGGTGTCGCCAGCCCGACCGAGGCCGCCGCCGTCTCAGCGCTCTACGCTTTTCTCGTCGCCGTCCTGTTTTACCGCGATATGGGCCCGCTGAAGGAAGTGCCGTCGCGCCGCACCGGCGAGCCACTCGCCACCATGGCGCTGCGCAATCTCGCCCTGATGGTGCTTGCCCTCGGACAATCGGCCCTCGATGCAGACGTCCGCCGCACCGTGCTCACCGGCGCCAAGACCAGCATCATGCTGCTGTTTGTCATCGCCAATGCAATGCTGTTCGCCCATGTGTTGACGACCGAGCGCATCCCGCACGAGCTTGCCGCGGCGATCACCGGCTGGGGTCTCTCGCCCTGGCAATTCCTCATCGCGGTCAACATCCTGCTGCTGATCGCCGGCAATTTCATGGAGCCTTCTGCGATCCTCCTGATCATGGCGCCGATCCTCTTTCCCATCGCGACGCAACTCGGCGTCGATCCCATTCACTTGGGCATCATCATGGTGGTGAATATGGAGATCGGCATGATCACCCCGCCCGTCGGCCTAAACCTGTTCGTCACCGCCGGTGTCACCGGGCGCAGCCTCGGCTGGGCGACCCAGGCGGCGCTGCCTTGGCTCGCCATCCTGCTCGCCTTCCTGATTGTCATCACCTATGTGCCGCAGATTTCACTCTTCCTCCCCAATCTAATCGATCAGTGGCGCGGCATTAAATAGCGCCGCCGTCATGGCGCAGCTGTATTGGCGATTTACTTCAACTGTCCGGCCCAATACCTTCGCCTGCAATCGAGCGAAACGACAGCATTTGCGCAAACCTAAATTGGGAGAAATGAATCAATGAGTATCAAAGAAACCGCCTGGGAATTCTTCGAGGCCTGCGAGACCGGCAAGGGCGGAGACGCATGCAAGGCGTGGTGCCACGACGACGCCACATTTTCCTGCCAGGCCGCGGCGCTGGCCGACGTGACCACCGCCACCGGCTATGCCGATTGGATGAAAGGGATTCTCGGTCTCCTCCCCGACGGCCGCTATGAGCTAAAATCCTTTTCGGCCGACGAAGAGCGCAATGCGGTGACCGTCGCTGCCGTGTTCAAGGGCACCCATACCGGCGAAGGCGGGCCGGTCCCGCCGACCGGCAAGGCCGCGGCGAGCGATTACGTCTATGTTTTCGATTTCGACGGCGAAAAAATCCGCCACATGACGAAAATCTGGAACGACCTTCCGGCGCTGCAGGACCTCGGCTGGGCATAAGCTGACGCCCGGTTCCGCTATTCGTTGACGATAGCGGGCAGTTAAAGAACAGGGTTAAAAAGAAAACGGGCGGACGCCAAATCCTGGCGCCCGCCCGCTGTTTTTTTTGTGGCGCAATTAATTGAACACGATGTTGGGCATGTAGCAGGACACCACCCAGTTGGGCTGATCGACGACCTCGCTGATGCGCAAATCGGCGCACACACTGCACAGCATATAAGCTTGATCGGCGTTCAGCCCTTTGGTTTTGGCCAGCCGTTCGATCATGCCGCGCACCGCGTTTTGGCTTGCCTCCATCAAATCCGGACCGATCCCGGTGGTAACCTCATAGCCGTCGCCGTCGAGAGGCCGCGACACAGGCCCCGGCGTCTCGAAGCGCGGAAATTTCAAATTCTCACCCTTCACCAGATCAAGCCGCGCCGTCACCCCCATCGGTGATTCAATCGCCGTGCCGCAGACCTCGCCGTCGCCTTGGGCGCAATGCGGATCGCCAATCGAAAACAGCGCGCCCGGTACCTGCACCGGCAAATAGAGATCAACGCCCAACGCCAAATCGCGGATATCCATATTACCGCCGGTATTATAAGGCGGGATGGTACTGTGCGCGCCCGGCTTGGCGTTGGCCACACCCGTGGTGCCGCAAAACGGCTTCAGCGGAATGCGGGCGAAATCGCCGAACGCCGCAGGCTCTTTGAACGTCTTGTCGACGTTCCAGACATGTAGCGATGCCTCGGGAAAATCATCCGCCAGGAGGCCAAAGCCAGGGACGATCGCCGTCCAAGCCCAGCCGGAGGGCGCGAAGTCCAACAGCGTGACCTTAAGCGCATCGCCCGGCTCGGCGCCGTCGACATAGACCGGCCCAGCCACAGGGTTGACGCGCGCAAAATCCATGTTGATAACATCGTCGACGCCGGATTGCGGCGTAATTTGACCCATCAACGCGTCGATTTCTTCGAATTCGACCACATCGCCCGGCGCCACCGTGATTGCCGGCGGCGTCGCGTTGTCCCAGCTTAGATGCAAATGCTCGTTATGAATGGTGTGCTTATTGCCCAATCCCTTGTTCATGCCTCATTCCCCCATTGTCACAATTGCGTTGGCCTGAGCGTAGCACTCGCGCCCGCCACTTTGTAAGATGGGTCGCACAGCGACCGCGCCGCTTAGCGACCGCGAGAAAACCGAGAGAGACCCCGGATGGCCAAGATATCCATATCCATTCTGCCCAAGGACGACCGCACCAATGGCTGGAGCGCGATTCTGCCCAAGCGCCCGATCACCCCGGCGCTGAAAGGCGATCAACACGCCGATTGGGTGGTTATCGGAGCTGGCTTCGCCGGCCTTGCCGCCGCCCGTCGCCTGGCCGAAAACCGCCCCAATGACAAAGTCATCCTGATCGAAGCGCATGAGGTCGGCGAAGGCGCGTCCGGGCGCAATTCCGGCTTCGCCATCGATCTGCCGCACAATGTCGGCTCGTCGCTGCAAGAGCTTGAGGGCTCGCACCGCTTCATCCGCCTCAGCCGCGCCGCGATCAAATATCACGAAGACGCGGTGGCGGCCGGCAACATCCAGTGCAATTGGGCCGAGCGCGGCAAATACCACGCCGCCGTCCATGAAAGCGGGCGCGAGGACACCCTCGTCCCCTACACCAAGGAGCTCGATGGCCTCGGCGAGGAATACCGCTGGCTCGACCGCGCCGAGCTAAAAAAAGAAATCGGCACTGATTATTTCCACTCGGCGCTCTACACCAAAGGCGGCTATCTGATGAACCCGGCGGCCCTCACCCGCGGCCTCGCCGACACCCTGCCGGAAAATGTCAGCCTGCATGAACACACGCCGGTGACCGAAGCTGAATTCTCCAACGGCGTGCGCCTGACCACGCCGGGCGGCAGCATCAAAGCGCCGACCGCCATACTCGCCGTCAACGGCTTCGCCACCCAATTCGGCTTTTACCAGCGCGCGATTATGAGCTTCGTCTCGCACGCCAGCCTCACCCGCCAGCTCACCGCGGCCGAACGCACCGCACTCGGCGGCGACGACGATTGGGGCCTGACCCCGGTCAACGCCATCTCGGGCGTCACCATGCGCCTCACCCAGGACCACCGCATCCTGATGCGCCAACGCTTCCGCTACGCCCCAACCTTCCGCCGCCCCGCTGCCGAGGCCGTCCAATCGCGCGCCGATCACGAGAAGCTGTTCAAAAAACGCTTCCCCATGCTGCCCGACGTGCGCATGGAGCACACCTGGCGCGGCTTCGTCTGCCTCTCGCGCAACCACGCCCCCGGATTCGGCCGCCTCGGTCCCAATGTCCTCGGCGCCGTCTGTCAAAACGCCGTCGGCGTCACCAAGGGCACCATCGGCGGCGTCCTCGCCGCCGACATGGCATGCGGCCAAGACAACCCCCTCATCGCCGACATGGAAAGCCAGGGCGAACCCCAACGCCTGCCGCCCCGCCCTTTCCTCGACATCGGCGTCCACGCCCGCTTCGCCATGGAAATGTGGCGCGGCCGCCGCGAAAAATAGCGGGGTCCCGCTGTTGACGAGATTTATTGCCGGAGTGCTGGCTGCAACAGCGATGCTGCAACAGCGATGTTGCTGTCCGTAACATTTGCGATCGCCGAGGACTGGCCGAGCCTCGACCTGCCGGCCCTGGCAGTGCCTGGAAACCTACCCGAGTCTGTCGAAGTAACGGTAGACGATCCGGTCTATCACGCAGAGAAGCGCTATGAGGGCCATCCACTAGCCACCGTACTGGCACAAAATCCCGAATTGGAGACCCTGCGCGCCGAAGGCGCCGTAGCAATCTTCGAAGCCGCCGACGGCTACAAAGCCGTGATGAGCCTCGACAAGGCGCTCACCCCCGGCGGCATCATCGCCACCCGCGACCTCGACGCCCCACCCGGCAGCAACTGGCACGAATTCAAGCAAGGCAAGCAAACCATAACCCCCGCCCCATATTACCTAGTATGGCCAACCAATCGCACGACGATTGGACCTTCGTCTGGCCCTACCAACTAATCCGCATCACCATCGAACCTTTCACCCCAGCCTTCGGCGCCGCCGCGCCACCCGGAACCGTCGCGACCGCGACCCGCAAGGGCTTCGACCTATTCCGCACCTACTGCCTACGCTGTCACTCAGTAAATCTGGTCGGCGGCGAGCTCGCGCCGGAACTCAACGTCCCGCGCAACATCACCGAGTATTGGTCCCCCGACCACCTCCGCGCTTTCATCCTCGACCCTGCCACCTACCGCGCCCGCAGCAAAATGCCAGATTTCAAGGACACCCTCAGTGAGGCGGACTTAGACGCTGTGCTGGCTTATCTCCGGGAGATGGCGGACCACAAGGTGTGCGGCGCGGAAACCGCCTGCGAGTAGCGCCCCCCTACCCCTCCGGCGCGCACGCCCTGATCACCGCTGAGATTTCCTCCTCGGCGCTCTCGCCTTTGGCGAAGGCGGCGATGAGGGGGACGTCTATGCCGGAGGCACGGATTTCTTCGATTTTGGCGCGGCATTGCTCGGGTGTGCCGGCGATGCCGGAGGCGTCGATGAGGGCGTCGCTGACCGCCGCCGCCGCTGCGTCGTGGTCGCCGCGCGCCCAGGCTTCGGCGATTGCCGCAGCTTCGTCGGCAAAGCCCTGCTCCGCCGTCATCTTGGCGTAGCGCGGGAAATAGCCGGTATAGGCGGCGAAGCCGGGACGCAGCTTGTCGCACGCATCCGTCTTGCTATCGCCAATCGCCGTCGGCAAGAGCGAGACGATTGGCATCTTCGCGCCGTCGTTGCCCGAGCGCTCTCCGCCTGCCACGAGATGTTTGCGCATCGTGGTACCGCTCTCCAGCGTACTCCGCGTCAGAATGAGGCCGTCGCCGATTTCGCCGGTGAGTTCCGTCATTTTGGGGAACACGGCGGAGAGATAGATCGGCAGGCGCTTCCGGTGCGGCGTAAACCACAGCTCGAATTGGTCGATTTTGAGCGTCTGGCCGTGATAATGCACGTTGCCATCGGCCATCAGCGCGCGCACCAGCTCCACCGTCTCGCGCACCCGGGTGAGCGGCTTGGTGTAGACCTGTCCATGCTCGGGCTCGACCTGCACTTTATGGCTCGAACCGATGCCGAGGATGAAACGGCCTTGCGATAGCTGATCCACCGTCATCGCTGCCATGGCGATGGTCGGCGCCGAGCGCACGAAGGCGCTGGTGATCGCGGTGCCGAGCTGAATCCGCGAGGTCGCGGTGGCGCAGGCGGCCAAAATGGCGAACTGATCGCCGCCATGGCCTTCTGCCACCCAGGCCGATTCATAGCCAAGTTCCTCCGCGAGTTTGACGCAATTGACGATTTGCGTCGCGTTGGGGCCGCCGGAAAAGCAGATGCCGAGCCGTTCCATGATCTTTCCTCCCGATTGTAATCGGCCGGATAGTACACCGGGTGTGCCGGCATCCGCCCAACAAATATGTTGCCATGAAGTAGCCGCGGTAATGCAGCGACGATACAGCCGCGATACAGCATTGACACAACTCAGCCGTTCAAGCTGTTGTTAGCCAACCTAATGAGCCCACAGAACCGACGCAAGGCCGCTACAATCTTGCGCTCGATCAAAACCCGGAAGCCGCCAGCAAGATGCTTCTTCCCTCGCATGTCCAAACACTGATCGTCGGCGGCGGGATTGCCGGCGCAAGTGCGGCCTATCACCTCGCCAAACTCGGGCGGACGGATACCCTGTTGCTGGAGCGCAACCAGCTGACATCGGGCACCACATGGCACGCGGCGGGCCTGATCATGCAGCTGCGCTCGACCCACGCCCTGACCGAACTGGCGCGCTACAATGTGGAACTTTATGCCAATCTCGAAGCCGAGACGGGTCAGGCCACGGGCTTCAAACAAAACGGCACGCTCGGCGTCTGCCGCACCAAGGATCGCCTGTTCGAAACCCAGCGCGTCGCCTCGATCGCCAAGAGTTTCGATATCGAGGCCCATATGATCAGCCCGGCGGAGACCAAAGCGCTCTATCCGGCAATCGACGAGCGCATCATCGAAGGCGCCATCTATATCCCAAAGGACGGCCAGACCAATCCCATCGACAGCACCATGTCGCTGATCGCCGGGGCGCGCCAACGCGGCGTGAAAATTGTCGAAAATTGCCCGGTCGCCAAGCTCGAACGTCTGGCATCGGGTGAATACCGTGTTGAATCCGGCCAGGGCGTCATTCAATGCGAAACCTTGGTCCTGGCCTGCGGTCTCTGGACCCGCGACCTTGCAGCGCAACTCGGCGTGCGGGTGCCACTTTATGCCGCCGAGCATTTCTATGTGGTCACCGAGGCGATGGCCGCCATCACGCCCAACCTGCCGGTGCTGCGTGACACCGACGGCCATTGTTATGTCAAGGAGGACGCCGGCAAATGGCTGGTCGGCGCGTTCGAGCCGACCGGCAAGCCGCTCCGCATGGATCAATTGCCGGTCGATACCGCCTTCATCCAGCTGCCCGAAGATTGGGACCATTTCGAGCTGCCCTATCGCAAGGCCATGGAGATCCTGCCGGATTTAGAGAATGCCGGGATCGCGACATTTATGAACGGGCCGGAGAGCTTTACGCCTGACCTCTTATTCGCGCTGGGTGAAGCGCCGGGCCTGCCCAATTGCTTCATCTCGGCTGGCTACAATTCGGAAGGCATCGAGTTCGGCCCAGGCGCCGGGCGGGCGCTCGCCGAATGGATTGTCGCAGGCGAGCCGACCATGGATTTGAGCCATGTCGATGTGGCGCGCTATCACCCGTTCCAAATCAACCGAACCTATCTGCACCAACGCACGGCAGAAATTCTCGGCCTGCATTACAAACCACACTGGCCGCACTATCAGCCCGAATCCGCGCGCAATGTACGCCACAGCGCGCTGCACGATCGTTGGGCGGCGCTCGGCGCCAGCTTCGGCGAAGGCATGGGGTGGGAGCGCCCGATGTGGTTCGCCCCCATCGGCGCCTCGACCGAGAATTTCTATTCCCACACCCGCCCCAACTGGTTCAAACATACGGCGCGGGAATGCCAGGCGGCGCGTGAGACGGCAATCCTCCTGGACCAAAGCTCGTTCGGCAAACATCTGATTCAGGGCCGGGATGCCACACCGTTCCTGCAACGCATCTGCGCCGGCAATATCGATGTGGCGCTCGGCAAGCTGGTCTATACCCATATGCTCAACAGTCGCGGCGGCATCGAAACCGATATCACCGTCAACCGCCTGGCCGAGAACCGTTACCTGATCATTTCATCGGCCACCGTCCATCCGCGCGACAAGGCGTGGATCGAGCGCCAGATAACCGACGGCGATAACGTGACCCTGACCGATATGACCTCGGGCTACGCCGTGCTCTCCCTACAAGGCCCGCGCTCGCGCGATATCCTTTCCCAAGTGAGCGATGCCGATCTCAGCAATGACGCCTTTCCCTTCGCCACCTCGCAAGAGATCGATGTCGGCTTTGCCCGCATCATCGCCAACCGCCTCACCTATGTCGGCGAGCTTGGCTGCGAACTTCATATCCCGACCGAATTTGCCCAAGGGGTGTTTGACGTGGTGATGGCTGCGGGCGCCGATTTTGGCTTGCAACCGGCCGGCTATCACGCGCTTGAGCATCTCCGCTCCGAGCGCGCCTACCGCGAATATGAGCTCGACCTAACGCCGGAGGATACCCCCCTCGAAGCCGGCCTCGGTTTCACCGTCAAACTCGACAAGCCGGGCGGCTTCATCGGCCGCGATGCGCTGATGCGGCAAAAGGCGGCCGGCCCTTTGACCAAGCGCCTGGTCATGTTCAAATTACGCGATCCAGAGCCCGTGCTCTTTCACGAAGAACTGATCCGCCGCGACGGAGAAATTACCGGCTACATCTCCTCCGGCGCCTACGGCTTTACCCTCGGCGCCTCAGTCGGCATGGGATATGCCCACCACCCCGACGGCATCACCAAGGAGCTGATCGCAAGCGGCGATTGGGAAATCGAAATCGCCGGTGAACGCCATCCGGCGGACGCATCCCTACGCGCCTTCTTCGACCCAACCGGTGAACGGGCGAAAGACTAACCGCGACGTAAGATTACGGCTTCCCGATCACAAGTTCGGCTATAGCTGTCCGGGCAAACAGTCTATGGTCATTCAAGTTCATGGCAGAGGGAGGAACGAATGTTCTGGTTGAAAATCGTGCTGGTTGGCCTCGCGATCTCGGCGCTGGCGTCCAATGGCGCGATGGCCGCGCAGGCAACCGCGGAATTAAAGAGCGCCGAGGGTGAAATCCTCGGCACCGTGACGCTGACAGAAACACCCCATGGCGTGCTCCTGTTCGCCGATCTCATGCGAATCCCGCCGGGAAGCCACGGCTTCCACATCCACGAAACAGGCGCCTGCACCCCCGATTTTAAGGCCGCCGGTGGGCATTTCAATCCGGCTGGTTACGGCCATGGCATCAACCACATGGGCGGCAGCCATGCCGGCGATATGCCCAATCTGCACGCCGCAGCGGACGGCAGCCTCAAAGCCGAAGTGCTGAACGTTAAAGTTACGCTCACCCCCGGAAGCAACAGCATCTTCGATAATGACGGCGCAGCCATTGTGCTTCATGCCAAAGCCGATACCTACGGCGCCAAAGCCGGAGCCGGCGCACGCATCGCCTGCGGCGTCATCAACAAGTAGCGCTGGGGCAATTACCGAGGTCAACGACGGGCTTCAGCTCGCCTAAATCAATTTACCCAGCGTTAACGCGCCGCCCCACGGTCGGGTCCCAATTGTCTCGGCCGCTCGGCTTTGCCGCCGCTTTGGCGCTTTCCTGGTCCCACGGCAACTGAGGGCTCGGCTTGCCGAAATGCCAGCCCTGGCCATGGTGGACGCCGGCCGAACGCATCAACCGGGCGGCACCGGCATCTTCGATAAATTCCGCGACGGTCTGAATGCCAAGCTCTTGGCATAGGGCAGAAATCGATTTGATAAACGCACCGCTAAGTTTCGAACTCGCCGCCTCGCGAACAAAACTGCCGTCAATCTTGACGTAATCAACCTGCAAACAACGCAAATATTCGAGGATTCGGTGACTTCGAAAAGGATGAGGTCTTTCAAATCAGTATTCAATTTGAGGATCGACGTGACGGAGCTCACTAATTCTGGGGTAGAAAGCGAAAGACCTGAGATGTTGACGGCAATCGGGATCGCCTCAGCCGCGTCCGCATTGCGCAAGGTTTTAAACGCACGTTGCATCACAGCCCAATCGAATTCTGCAATCTTGCCGAGCTGTTCCGCCATGGTGATGAATTTGTAAGGCGAGGCCTCGGGGTCATCGTTTAGCCGGGTCAGCGTCTCATAATGATGTATTTTGCCGTCCGCCAAATTGACGATCGGCTGATACACCAAAGTAAAAGATTCGTCCGCAATGGTGCGTTTGATGCGCTGTTGCCATGACACGGTATCGGCCAGCATATCTTTGCAGCCTTCCGAAAGGCTACCGAATTTGACGTTGCCGCCGCTCAATTCACTGAAGCTGTTCAGCGTGTAGAGCACAGCTTTGCCCATATCCTCCTCGCTCATATCATCGGAATCCATCGCAACGGTGGAGGTGCCGAGTTTGAAATCATCGGCCCAGGGAGAGGCGTCCCGCACCAATTGCTCGACAGAATTTGTCAAGTCATCGATATCAATAGATGGATTGTGGAGGAAGCCCAGCTTGTCCCGGTCAATGCGGCCACCGAGGTTCGGGTCTAGGGCATTCGAATTGAGCAAGGCGCCGAAGCCCCGATTACGCGCTTCTTGCACGATGTCGATGCCGCTTACAGCGCCCAACTGATAATCAATGAGGCATATGTCGTGTGAGTTTTTGATAAGAGTGGCCAGCCCTTGCTTTGGCGAGGAAATCCAATCCAATTCGAAACTTTGATCAGGGCTCTGCGACAATAATTATTTAGTAATAATGTAGTCACCTTCATTGTCTTCAATGAGAAGAACATGAGTATTATTAGAATTCTCCGCCATAATACCCTACCTTTGCGCCTACATTATGAAAATGGTGAATTCGAACTCTATAGGCCAACGCCTAATCAAGTCTTAAGACAGGTTGGATATAGGTGCGAAAAACACTGACTTATTAAGAAATACGAGGCATTCAACCGAGGATTGTGCAGGACTCTCAGTATCGACCTGCGCCATAGCGCCATACAAATCGCCCGGTTTGTTCTCTGATTTTCCGTGCGGCCGGTATTTCTCAGACGTCATGAAGCGGCGAATAGCCATCTCGACGACGCCGTTGGGAAAATATTCAAATTGTTAAGAATTGTGCCTAATAATACGAAATTGATTATGTCAGAAAATTTCAATTCATTTGGAATGTAATCGCCTTCGAATACCTTTCATTACTAATCGGCCGCCGGCACAAATTGCTAGGTCCGTCTTAGTATGCGGGTCCATAAATTACGAACTCGATTCGACGTCGTTAGCGTTAGAACATTTAGAGAGACAACAATGTCAGAACAAGCTGTTACGATATATCAGAACTTGCAGGCCAGGCGCGACAAAATCCTCCAGGGTACGAAACTTCATTGGATTCACTGGACGGTCGTTATAGATTCACTATTGCTCACATTTGGAGCGTGGTATTTTTCGAAAAGTCAAATCGATACAAAAAAACCAATTCCGGTTCGACCGGTCTGCGACGCAGGTTGTCGAATTGCTTTTTGAGCGCTTGCAAAGATATGAAGATGGCCTTTGGAGAGGGGTCGCCGCAATACAATCGAAGGGCGGGGATATTTCATTTGAAGACTGGAGGGTTTTTGCTGAAAGCCTTCGAATTGATGAAAAATATCCGGGCATTAACGGGATCGGCGTTGTTCACTATGTGACCCCAGACAATCTGCAAGATTATCTGTCCTATCAGAGAAAGACGCGCCCAACCTATAAACTTCATCCTCCTCATGAAAACGCGGAATTTTGGCCCATTAGCTACATTGTCCCCGTGGCACCGAACGCCGGTGCTGTCGGCCTGGATATGGCACATGAAATCAACCGGCAATCGGCAGGCCAAAAGGCCCGAGATACCGGCAAGGCGCAAATCACGGGACCCATCACATTTGTGCAGGACGCGGCGAAGACACCCGGACTTTTGTTCTATGCACCCTTTTATGCGGGCGGCCATCAGGGCGGTGTGCAATCACGCCGGAAAAACTTCGTCGGTATGGTTTATGCGCCGTTTGTTATGAGCAAGCTTTTAGATGGCACACTAAGCAAAGAAAACCGCTTTGTATCCCTAAGCATTCGCGACAATTCCGACGTGCTTTACGACGACAATGCCACAAAAACGGTCGAGTTAGACCCGAACCCGGTATTCACAAAGACTATGAGTACAGAACTATACGGTCGTACATGGACCTTTGACATTGCCAGCAACATGGCATTTCGCGACGCATCTACAAATAATCAACCTTTGGTGGTCCTGGTTGGCGGTATTTTAATAGACTGCATGTTGCTCGCATTGTTCGTCTTTTTGACTCGATCAAGTCGTCGCGCCGTAAAATTTTCTGACAAAATGTCTGAAAATTATGACGAAAAATCCGATTAGCTCGAGAATGTGATTGATAATTTGGCCAGTTCCAATGAGGAGCTCGAACGATTTGCTTATGTAGCGTCACACGATCTTCAGGAACCATTGCGAATGGTGTCAAATTTTACGCAACTGTTGAAAGCGCGATACGAAGACAAGTTGGACGAAGATGGCATCAAATACATAAATTTCGCGAGCGATGCTGCGCATCGCATGCAGGAGCTGGTTGACGATTTGCTCGAATATTCACGAATAGGCGATATTGATGAGAAGTTGGACCATTTGGACTGCAAAAACACCCTAGTTTATATCCAGGATAATCTCCGAAAACAAATTTCAAGCCGTAATGCAAATATTTCATTCGAAAGCAGAGTTTCGACAGTTTTCGCTAATCCGGTTCGGTTTTCCAGAGTGCTGCAGAACTTAATTGGTAACAGCATCAAATACTGCGACCACGACACCGCACCGGCGATTCAGGTCGCAGTGAAAGAGCTTGATGATGCTTGGGTCGTCTCGGTCAAAGACAATGGCATTGGCATGAAGCAGGAATATTGCGAGCAAATCTTTCTGCCATTCAAGCGGCTTCACGGTCGGTCGGGATATCCGGGGTCGGGAATGGGCCTCGCGATTTGCCGCAAATTAATTGAAAGTGCTGGCGGCAAAATTTGGGCCACTTCAAAAATCGGCGAAGGAAGCTCATTTCATTTTACCATTCCAAGAATTCCGTTCGCGGAGGAAATTGAGAAAGAACAAGCAGCATGACGGAATCAGGCGCCAGATTAATTGAAATTTTACTGATCGAGGACAATCCAGGGGACGTAATCCTGACTCAAGAGGCCTTTAAGAGCGCCAATATTGGCAACAATATTGAAGTGGTGGTCGACGGTGAGCAGGCTCTGGATTACCTACATAAACGCGGAAGCTATGCCGAGGCCAAAACACCAGACATTATTCTGCTAGACCTAAATATTCCCAAAAAAGATGGCCGCGAGGTTTTGGAAGAGATCAAGCAAGACCAGCACCTGCGCCGCATTCCGATCGTCATTTTGACAAGCTCGAAGGCTGAGAACGACGTTGCAGTTTCATATGGATTGCATGCCAATTGCTATATGGTGAAACCTCCGAGTCTCGAATCTTTCCGCGATATCGTTGGAGCAATCGAGAATTTTTGGTTCTCAATCGTTGTTCTACCTTCGGAATCAGCAACAAATTTGACTCATGACAAAACTTGTTGATAGGTCAGATATAGCTCAGTCTAGCGTTTGGCAGCAGTGTCGAGACAGCCTACCGGACTGCAGGCATCCGTGACGCGATATACCATGATTGGCGCAAAGGCGGGCTAGTCCCGGCGGTCAACGCCTGCTTGCCCAGATGCGGATCAGAACGATGAACTGATCGAGCGCTCGCTCGTAATGTGCCTGTACTGCCAGGTCAGCCGCCTCCCCGGCGCAAGCTTGATAGGCCTTCACTTCCGATTTGTAGCGATTGAACTTCACACGTGACGAAGGCAAATTCGACAGCGGCAGAGAGATTGCTTCCGGCGCTACACATTCATCGGCGCTTGCCTGTGATAATCCTGTTAGTGGCCCAGCCAAAACCAGCGAAACCGCCAACAACGCCGAAGTTACCAACAAACGCATCGCAACCTCCTTCGTTCGTCCGCCAATAATCGGCAATACGATTGTAGCCCATACGTGGGATACAGCTACTAGCCGAAATTCTCGTTGCTGATAGGATGGCCAAATCGACGGGGAGACGGGCACATGCGAAACGTCATAAAGGCCGCAGCAGTAGCCGTCGTTTTTGCGCTCGCCGCGCCGGTAGCAGCGCAGGACTATGAGGCTGGCTGGCAAGCGTACCGGCACGGCGACTATACAGCGGCGTTGCGTGAATGGCGTCCGCTTGCCGAACAGGGCAACTCCCACGCCCAGACCGACCTCGGATACTTATACTTCAATGGCCAGGGCGTGCCGCAGGACTTCGCAGAAGCGATGAAGTGGTACCGAATGGCCGCTGCCCAAGGCCACGCCAAGTCCCAATACGCCCTCGGCTTTATGTACAACGCGGGCCAGGGTGCAGCGCAGGACGATGCCGTGGCGGCAAAATGGTACCGCCTGGCCGCTTTGCAGGGCGACGTTGACGCCCAGTTCGATCTCGGCGACTTATACGCAACTGGCGAGGGCGTGGCGCTGGACCATGCCGAGGCGGTGAAGTGGTGGCACAAGGCCGCCGAGCAAGGCCACGCGCCGGCGCAGTACAATCTAGGGCTTATCTACACCAACGGCCGCATGGCGGCGCGGGACTACGTGCTCGCGCACATGTGGTACAGCCTAGCAGCCACCCAAGGAGATGACATTGCGGCTGATGAACGCAACGAGTTGGCTCGCAATATGATTCCTGCAGAGATCGCCGAAGCACAAAGACTCGCCCGCGAGTGGAAGCCCAAATGACCATCCTGCGATTTGCGACGGGTGATGCGACGGGCATGCACAGCCTCATCAAAGCGGTACTGGTAGCCGTTGCTCTCGCATTTGCCACGCCGGTGACGGCGCAGGACTTCGAAGCCGGATGGGAAGCGGCCCAGCGTGACGACTACGTAGCGGCGGAGCGTGAATGGCGGCCTCTGGCCGAGCAGGGCCACGCCGATGCCCAGACCAAACTCGGACAATTGTATGCTGCGGGCCGGGGCGTGCCGCAGGATGATGCGGAGGCGGTGAATTGGTATCGAAAGGCCGCAGACCAGGGCAACGCCTTGGCCCGGATCGCCCTCGGCTTCAATTACTTCGTCGGTTTGGGCGTAGAGAAGGACTACATTCAGGCCTATGTGTGGGGCGACCTTGCAGTGGCCCAGGGGAGCGAGGAAGCGATCATATTACGCAAATTGGCGGCGAGCAAAATGACGCCCGAGGAAATTGCCGAAGCGCGAAAACTCGCCCGTGAATGGAAGCCCAAACAACTGCAGCAGTAAAATGACCCGCAGGAACGGGCCCAGGTATTCACTAACCCCCCACCCCACCGCGCTTCATTCCACCGCCACCGCGTGCTAGGTCATGCGCCATGAAAATGACCGACAAGAACAAGTTCCTGTTCATCCCCGCCCTGGCGGTGATGGGCGTGATCTATAGCGCACTCTTTCCGGTGAATCGGATGAGCGTTGAATATGGCCTGCCCTATATCGGCTATGTGTTCTGGTTCTCGCTGCTGGCGACGCTGGTGTTGCTCGCCGTCACCGCCTACAAAAAGGAGCTGCGCCCCCTCACCTGGCCGCATCTGCGCGCATACCTGGTGCTCGGCGCCATCGGCGTCGCCCTGCCGGTGCCGCTCCTCACCTTTCTCGCGCCCAAGCTGCCAGTAGGCATTATCACGCTGCTGATGGTTCTGGTGCCGCTCCTGACCTATGCGATGTCGTATTTTCTGCGTATTGAAAAGTTCCGCATCTCCGGCATGGCCGGCGTGTTGCTCGGGCTTGGCGGTATGCTGTTCGTGCTGATCCCGCAAACCGGCCTGCCGACACCTGACATGGTGGGGTGGGTCCTCCTGGCACTGGTCGGGCCGCTCTGTTTCGCGTCCTGCAATGCGTTCGTGGTGATCCTGAGCCCGCCGGGCACGCCGTCCCTCATGATGGCGGCGGGGATGTCGGCCGGCGCCACCATCCTTCTGGCGCCGGTGATGGTGGCGAGCGGCCACGCCTTCGTCTTTCCGACCGCCACGCTCGACGGCAATCTGGTGATCCTCTATGCCGCTGCGATCACCGCCGCTGTCATGGTTGCCTGGTTCTTTTTGGTGCGCATCACCGGGCCGGTGTTTTTTTCGCAGTTCAATTATTTCATCGTGCTCGGCGGCTTCGGCTGGGGCTATATCCTGCACGATGAGAGCCACAGCTTTTGGGTTTGGATCGCCACGGCGATGGCCTTCGCCGGCCTCGCCATCTTCACCCACGGCACCAAAGGCCTGGAGAAAGTAGAAGAGGCCCCGGCTCCGGCAGAATAGCGCCGGGAGGCTCGCCGTTATTTACCGCCGCCTCTATTTAGGCGGCGGTCCCGGCTGGGTCTCTATTTTCTTCATACTGTCGAGATCGCCCACCCAATGCTGGGCCGAGCGTGTCCACACCTGCGCTTTCGGCGTCAAGT
>Ga0115002_10001666_pt1 | contig 30172 bp, 24 predicted proteins | sample ArcticOcean_MG_C_8_FD_89576 | JGI IMG/M metagenome (GOLD analysis project Ga0115002, IMG submission 89576) | Marine microbial communities from western Arctic Ocean - ArcticOcean_MG_CB11_86 | ecosystem: Environmental > Aquatic > Marine > Oceanic | place: Arctic Ocean: Canada Basin | collected... | reverse complement strand
AGCGGTCGAGTTGATACACGACACTGCCGTCATCGTGCACGGTCATGCCTTGATTCTGGTCACCTTCTGGCAGCAAGGGCCCCACGAAGGGCTGATACGCACAACCGCTGAAGGCCCAACAAATAGACAAGATCGCGCCAAGCCCGAGTAGTTTCCTGGGGGCCCCGAGTAGTTTCCTGCGGGACCCGAGTAGTTTCCTGCGGGACCCGAGTAGTTTCCTGCGGGAACCGGCGAGTGGGAGAAGTAGACGTTTCATGGGCTCAACCAAGGTGTGTCGTCAGCGAATGTGCCCTCAAATGCCGATTGGACAAATGACCGATCGGATAACCAAATTGAGATGGCGCGACGCGCAAAAGGTAGAGCTCCCCCCCCCTTCCACACAAGCAGCAAACGACCCTATAGAAGCAAATCCAAGGTCGGAATGCCTTGACGATCCCTTATAAACCATTGTTACGTTATCAATGAGTCCATGCCCAGGTGCGTCACACTCGTGTGATCTCGGCCTACTCAAACGACTGAAGCGCAGATACTTGCCAACTCCTCACGCCAATAGAACACAGACCTCAGCCGCGTGCTGGCCACGTCGCGCGGCGCTGTATTGTGCGAGTGCGATCGTCTTTCTGGCAGTCACTCCAGGTTTTGGTGAGGAATTCGTCGTTGGCGGTTCCGCGCATCCCTGGACAGAATCGGGCATCACGCCTGGTGGCGTCATCGCTTTCGTAGAGGACATCAGTTCCCTCACTGAAGGTGGCGAAGCGATCTTCACCGTCGAAGAAGGCAACGCGGACTGGATCGTCCCCGTTCGCCTCGACCCAGGGGTGAATATCGCTCTGGGTCTGTTGGATCGTGGCGGCAGTGTCGATATCAATCTTTCCGACAACCAGAAGGACGCCGATGAGTTGGAAGGAATTATCAATGGTGATCATCGGGTTGCCATCGACCGCAAGTGGGTGGATGGTCGCGCCCTCATAAACAATGGTGTCACACTCTTTGTAGATCTGGGTGCTCGTTTTGGGGTTAATCGGATTGTCTTCTATCCACGCATGACGCCGCAGTTTCCCTTCGGCAATGATTTCATGCGCAGCTACGATTTGTTCGTCGGCGAAGACGAGAACCCAAGTCTGGCGTTTCCAGATTTCTCCGAATCTGACAACACGGACACGACGGTGGTCATTGAGATTGATGCCCAGTTCGTTCGTTCCCTGGCCCTGAAGTCGACCCTGAACGCAGGGTTCGAGATCGATGAAATAGAGATCTATGGGACCGGTTTTGTGCCGGAGGCCGTTTACGAGTCCGATCCTCTCTTCCTCGATGATGCATCGGTATGGGGTCAGATTCGCTGGCTTGAGGCAATCGCCGGCGCTCCTGAAGATTCCTCCATCGAAGTGCGCGTGCGCTCAGGCGCAGACGACACGCCGGACGACTACTACCGCCAGATCAAGGTGGGTGGTGTCGTCACGGGACGCTCACCAAATGACGCCTTCGGCAATCTCCTGACGCGGGCAAGCTACGAACGCCTGCTGCGCCTGGATGAACCGGTGATCAAGCAGACGGATGCCGAGAAATGGGGCCAGTGGCAGCTGGTAGAGAATGGCCAGACGCTCGAATTGCCTGCACCCCGACAATATTTTCAGTTCCGCATCGATTTCACCAATGCAACGCTGACCTCGTCGCGTGCTTTGGCGCAACTCGCCTTCGACTTCAGCTCACCCCCTGTTGATGGCCTGTTTGCCGAGGTAGAGCCCTCGACAGCGTCGATCAGCGAGACGACGACCTTCACTTTTGTAACACTCGTTGACAATGACAGTGGCCGGGAAGGCTTCACGCGCTTCGATGTGGAGACGCCAACGAGAATCACTGCACTGCATTCGGTTAGCCTGACGGACCCCTCCGGCACAGTCACTGCACGTGGTGACTTCGGTGCCGTGGATGTCGGCGAGATGCTGCCGCGATCCAGCGGTGAGATCATTCTCACAGAGGTCGATGACGAACACTTTTCCCTTACCATGCCACGCGTCGATCAAGATGGAGCGTCGATCGAGATTGTCTTCGATTCTGCGGTGTTTCGCTACGGGACACGGTTTCGCGGGCTCGCTTTCGCTGAGGGGTCGACACTGCCTCTGCTTACTGAGGGAGGCAACGCAACGTCGGCGATCGAATCGGATGATCTGCTCGTACGGGTCTCAATCGGTTCGACGGTTGCCGGCCCTTTGAAGCTGTCGCCGTCGAGCTTTTCGCCGAATGACGACGGCATCAACGACGATTTGCAGATCGACTACATCGTCCAACATCTTGTGGCACTGTCTCCAATCACCGTACATGTACACGATCTGAGTGGCCGCCGTGTGCGGCAACTCGTCAACACCGACAGAAGCAGTGGTCAGTATCGAGTCGAGTGGGATGGCCGCACTGACGACGGCAACCTGGTTCCACCGGGGATATACCTGATCGCCGTCGAAGTCCGTTCCGATGAAGGCAGCCAGCGGCGCCTGCGTCAGACGGCAGTCATTTACTAAGAGCCTGAATCTACTAAAAGACCTGTATCGCCAACCGAGAGAAGTCAGGGTGCACATGAGTCAGTCAACAACAATCCGCCGGGCATTCCAGGTCGCTATCTGCCTCTGCTGGATCAGCCTCTTCGCCTCCCCTGTCGCATCTCAGGACTACGGAGCACGACTCGGCAGCGTAACTCGTGGCGGTGAAGTCAATTTCGAACCGACGGGCCCCGGTGTTCTGTTCGACGCACTCGATCCATCGGTACGCAAATGGTATGTGCCACAAGAGCTCTACAACGAATACGGGTGGCGCCAGGCCGAATACACGAACTACGCTCGGCACCGCTACGACCGCTACGTCGACACGGCGATCGAAGGCGACTATTTCTACGATCAGTATGGAAGTTTTGTCACCCGTGGTTGGCTGGTCTACGATTGGCAGGAAGATCGTCCCCAGCAGTTTGGCAGCACGATCCTCAAGACCAGTCGTTATCGAAATTGGTTTAATCGTGTCGTGATCGCCTCCGATTCAAGGGGTCAGTATCACTACACGCTGACCATTGGCGATGAGATCCGTACGACTCTGACGCCGATGACCTTCTCCAAGCCCGGATTCAATGGCATTCAGTTCGACTTCGGCGCGGACAAGTATCAGGGCACACTGCTGCTGTCACGGCCAAGTCGACCGGCGCAGGTCACCCAGCCAGAGGTGCCCGACACACGCACGAGTGTGACCAACCTGCTCGGTGGTCGCGCCGAGGTGCAGATGGGTGACTTCATCAAACTCGGTGCAACCTATGTCAGCGCCTTCCAGGCACAGACGCTGCGCGATGATGTGGCGGGCACGCCTTTTTCGGGTGGGTCACTGACGACGGAGCAGAATGCGGTGCCCGTGGCGCGCATCATCCTGCGTCTATCAGATGACTCGCCTGAAGATGGCATTGGTGGCGCAGCACTATTCGACGATGAAATTGTCATCACCGATGTGGATGGCATTGTCGTGCGGGGTAGCGAAATCGGTTTCGAACCGGTTCGCGAGGGTGGTTTCCAGAAGGTCGGTTACCTGGCCGCCGATGGCGGTGAGCGTATTCTGCTGACGTACGATTTCACGGATCCCAGCTACGTCGGGCCAGATCGATCGGTGATCAAGGAGGTCGCCTTCGAGCTTGTCGTGTCAAACGACTACGTCGTTGAGATCACGTCAGACCGGCAGACGAACGAAGACCAGCAATCCGTCTTTCTGCTGAGCGAGCGCGCAGCCGGCAATATTCAGGACAACTCGAACCAGCGTCTCCTGCGTATCGAATACGGTCTGCCGACGTCGAATGTGGTCTTCGGCTTCACCATCGAAGGCACGCAAGTGTATGGATTCGACTTCTACGGTGAATACGACTTCAACAAGCGCTACCGGAAATACCCCAATGTGAATCGCAAAAATCACAGTACCGCCGTCGACGATGCCCAGGCGTGGATGCTCAATGTCACACGCACGACATACCCCTGGTTTCTGTCTTTTGAAGGCTACAGCATGGACAGTGACTACTCGACGCGATCCTTTCTTGCAGGCACACGAGTTCAAGATGAGATCGACTACGAGAATGAGCGACTCTATGTCTACGAATTCGTCGAAGACAACGATGATCAGGATCGCCGCCCAGACTGGGATCGCTTCGGCCAGAATCTGATCGACAACGCCATTTTTCCCGGGTATGACGAAAACAACGATTTCATCTCCGATTTCAACCAGAACGACACCGATGACCGGCCCAATCTGGTGCCGGACTACGAAGAGCCCTTCCTGCGTTATCACACGGATCGCCCGGAATTTCTCTTCGGCATCGACATGAACAACAATGGCTGGATCGATCGGTTCGAAAATGACAACGAACCGGATTATCCCTACAAGCGGGATCGACGCGGATACAATTCCTACGTAGGCCTGCATCTGATGTCGGATGCGCGCCTGACAGTTGGCCGGACCGATGAAGATCTGATCGATGGTGACGGTACCAATCGGACGACGTATTTGCTGCTTACCCTCGACCGGGATCGGGCCAATCTGGGGCGTCTGCGCTTTTACCAGTATTTGCGTAAGGCGAAAGATGATATTCCCGACCACCTGTTCCAGTGGGTCCAGTTACCCGACTCACGTGGAGGTCTCGTGGACATTCAGGATCCCCTGCCCGCCAGGGATACCTGGATCAATACGACCTACCTGCGTTTCGACTACAAGGCGATCGAGAACTTCAATTTCGTCAATAAGCTGAAGTACGAGATCTTTCATCAGAGTGACAACGTCAGCGAACTGCGAGAAACGTCCAGTTTCCTCGGCCTCATCAACAAGGCGGACTACACTTTCCAGTTTGGCCCTGTCGATGTGCAGCCTCGCTGGAAGAGCGAATTCGTCCGCCAGCGCCCAGTCGAGGCGCGAGATCCGTCAAGACGTGAACTGACAGAAACGCTCTTTCTCGTCACACGATTTCCCATCTTGCGGCACACGCTGGTCGAACTTGGGCTCGAGATTTCCCATTTCGAGCAGATGCGGGACAAGAAGGGGATCCCCGTCAATCGTGCGTTGCTGCCCGATTCCAATTCTCGAGTTTTCGCCATGCAGTTCCGCAATTCATCACCCTATCTCGGCTACAATCTCGAGTTGCGTACAGGATTGCGTTTACAGAAACAGACCTTTGAAACGCTGCCATCAGAGACGACGAGCACCCTCTTTGTCACCGTCTACGCCGGGTTGGGTGGTTAAAGGTTTCCTGTGCAACAAGATATAGGTGCAGGCCGAGTCCTCTGTGCGGATCACCATGCTGGCCATGAATCTTGTTGCCTTCAGACCTCGGGGTTTGTAGTTTTTCTCACTTGATGCGAGCCGAATCATGGCAGGTGCCAGAGATGACGCCTACGGTGACTTGGTTCCACATCTGATCGCGTACTCTTCCTACCGGCTCAAAGGAGCAAAAAAATGAAGAGACTGGCACCGATCGCAGCATTGTTGGTCCTATTGGCCTCCAGTGGTGCAGACGCCCATCAGGGCGAGCTTCGATTTATGTTTCAGTTTCCCGCAGGACTCGAACCCACCCTCGATGGTGACCTCGATGACTGGGCCTTCGTTCCTGAGGTCTATTACAATCGCGCCGAGAACATGTTCAATCAGTTCGGCGCGCCATTGGATCTGAGCGACTTCAACTCGTTCCAGATCTGGGGCTACTCCTTGGCGACGAACAAGGTGTATTTCGCTTTCTGGGTCGCCGATGATGCCCTTCACAATACGGAGAAGTGGTCGACGACGACGGACTGGGATCACACAGGTGGTCAGTTTCGCAGCTTCGGTGATGAGAGCGAAGAATTCCAGGAGCGTTGGACCGGTGCTCAGGCACAGCGTTATGACATCTATGCTCCGACCTTCGCCTCTGGTGGTTTCTACACCAAGCAGTATGGCCAGGCCTGGGCCGGCGAAGAGCCTTACGTCATGTGGGGCGGCAAGCACACGAAGGGTGAGGTAGGCAACTTCGAGCCCGCAGAGATGCAGGGCGAAGTGTCAATCACACCTTTCGATGACATCCATCCCGATGGTCCCGACGCCAGCACGGAGCATGTCTTCGCCGTGAACCAGATTGTCGGTCTTGAGGCAAACTGGGGTGACAAGGATCCCGAGCCGGGTGCCTACGACGACGCATACTGGTCGTTGTTCGGTGGTATCGGTGCTTCTTCTCAGGCTGATCAGTTCGGTGATTTCCTGACCGCTCCATTGGAGCAGGGCCTGCCGACAGCCGTAGAGACCAGCACTTGGGGTCAGGTCAAGGCTTCTTTCGCGGCCGAGTAAACCGCATCGCCTTATACGCACCTGCACTTAAGTGAGTCACAAGAAGCGGGGTTCACGGGCTTTCGTGGACCCCGCTTTTCTATTCTGGGGTCGAATATGAAGATCAAGTGTTGTGTCATTCTGGCAATTCTCTCGTTGAGCTGCTCGGTCTGGGCACGCGAACGTTTGCAGATAGGTGGTGCTGGCGGACTGGAGTGGTCGGCGACGGGCTCATTCACCTTCGTCGATGACGCTCATACGGCAGGCAGTATTCGACCCTTTGAGACGGAACCGACACACAATCTGATCTCATCCATGCGCTCCCGTGGTGGCAATGTCGACACGATCATCGACAAATACACGATCCCGAACACTTGGACTGACGGCGGCGACGAGTTCGTTGTCGATGGTGATTCGACGACAGCCTTCGTGCATCCGCCGCGAATTCAGATTCTTGGCGGTGGTGGTGGCTACTGGACGGTGCCCATGTTCTTTGATCTGGGCGCCCCGTTTCTGGTGGAGCGGATTCGCTTTATGACTCGCGCCGATCACCCTGAGAACCAGATGCGCCGCTACATCCTTTCCCTCAACGATGGCACCGAGGCTTCAAAGGATCGCGTCGGCAACATCATCTGGAGCAGATACCGAGAAGAGATAGACAACCTGGACAGTGTCGTTGATCTCGAAATCGAGCCGCAGATGGTTCGCCACATCTATGTGCGGCCAGGGGGAATCGGCACCAACAATGGCCTGAGTGAGACCTGGGAAGTGGCAGAGATGCAGGTTTTTGGTCGCGGTTTCGTCCCCACCGCTGAGTACATATCAGATCCGATCGATCTGGGTGCCTCTTCGACACTGGGCCAGATCCATTGGGGCTCGCAACTTGACCCTGGTGGACAGATCATCATCCAGACTCGCACTGGAACGGACGATCAACCGTATGTCTACTGGCGCATTACAGGCGTTGGTGATGAACTGTCGACCCAGGATGAGCGGGGGCGTCCGCTCACGCGCGAACGCTACCGGTTGCTCAAACCCAATCAGCGTGGCGGAATTACGGACGATCTGAAGGACTGGAGTCCCTGGCAGACATACGAGCTTGATTTCGGTGTGGCAGGAACACAGATCTTGTCACCGAGCCCCAGTTCACACATTCAGATCCGTATTCAGTTTTCATCGGGCGCTCTTGCCGGCGGTCAAGTGGACTCTCTCTTCTTCGAATATTCACAGCCTCCAGTGGTCACCTCCGCCGTGGGCGAAATTTCGCCCACGGATGTCATCGCGGCGTCGCTGACGAGCTTCACCTACGCTGTCAGAGCACGAATCGAGCGTGGGCAAACGGGGTTCAACGCCATGCGTCTGCAGACAAGCGCCCTCGTAGATTCCATCACGGACGTGCGCGTCGACCGCGGCGTGGTGGAATACCGTATCGAACCACAGGACACGTTGGGTCAGGAATATCTGATTCACTTTCCACGGATCGTTCAGGACCAGTCTCTACTAGAAATTGACTTTGACGCCCGCGTCTTCCGCTATGGAACTCCTTTCGACGGGGCGCTGCTGGATACCAGCACCGACGACGTTCCCCTGGCGATCAGTGCCGGCGACGCAGTCCCCGGCACACTCAGCGACGAGCTCGTCGTACGAACCAGTCTTACAGGCGACATTATAGCGGATCTATCGGTGCAGCCGAATCCTTTTTCACCGAATGGGGACGGCATCAACGACCGGTTGAAGCTGACTTCCGCCGTCTTACGCCTCACAGGTCAGACGCAGATCGACGTACAGATCTTCGATCTGGCAGGTCGACTCATTCGTCAGCTGGAAGATGTCGTGAACGGCAGTTCGCCCTTCTCGATCGAATGGGATGGCACCGATGGGGCCGGTAATTTGTCACCACCGGGTCTGTATGTCTTCCGCCTGGTTCTCGACGCCGATTCAGGCACGGAATCACGCGTGGGACAGGTGGCACTCATCTATTGAAGCGCTCCAGGTTCTCTATTGCTGCAGGCGCCATTGCTACAGGGCTGATGCTGATCGGATGTGCCACAGAGCCGCTCGTGCCACCCGCGCCGGGTGTGGTTGCCAGTATTGGTGAGGAGCGGATTCTGGCCCAGGATCTACGCGATTACGCGGAGCGGGTTCCCATCACCTTGCTTGCCAGTACGCATGGCGATTCAGCGCGACAGCAATATCTACGAAGTCTGCTCGTGCGACGACTTCTTGCCCGCGAAGCTGCCGAGCGGGGTCTCGACACGGCGCTGGCCATCGCGCAACAGGTGGATGGTCGATTGCGGGACAAGCTGAAGAATGTGTATCTGCGAGAGCAGGTCTGGCCTCACATCAGTGTTGAGAAGGCGCGAGCCCAGGCTTTCTACGACAGTCTCGGGCTGGGGCTGCAACGCCGCCTTGCGGGGATCGTCACGACCTCTGCGGCCCAGGCTGAGACGCTGCGTGACGCACTGGCAAGTGGAGAGCGCTTCGAAATGCTGGCCATCAAGCACTCGATCCATACTTCTTCGGCGCCAGGCGGCGGCGAGTTGGGATATGTAACTCAGCGCCAGGCAGCGCAGTTGGGTATTTCGGCCTCGGTCTTCGCCAGTCTTCCCGACAGTGCCATTTCGGAGGTGATTCCTCTTGGGCAGGAATTTCAGGTCCTGCGCTTTCTGCATACGAAGATCTCACCCATCGAAGACTTTGTACAGCAGATCCTCGATCTACTGATGGAACAAGAGCGTTGGAAAGTTGAGTCCGAAACACTGCAGTCGCTGGCGGTCGAATACGATTGGCGACCAGTCCCTGAGGGCCTGGGAATTCTGGACGAGCGTGGCGCAGGCGATACGGTGCTACAACTGTGGTTGCTTGAGCCCGGTGAAGCCGCCCTGCCGCTGTTCACCTACGCGGACACGGCGATTTCCATCGGGGAATTTCTGCAGATCAGCAAGCGCAACCGGCGAGAGATCAAAGACGGTGCATCTGCCGTGCGAGTGGCAGATGAAATCCTGCGCGCTGAGCACCTCTACGCAGAGGCAGCCCGTCGCCTCGGGGCAGACCAACAACCTGAGATCGTCTCCTGGCAGCAGGAATTGGTCGAGGAGTTGGCGATTACCGAATTGCGTCGACAGGTGCTCGATGCAGAACCCGTTGTCACGTCCGAGGATGTACAGAAATTCTACAAGGATTATCCCGACGCATTTCGTGAGAGTGATGACATTCTCATCGTAGAAACCCTCGTTGGATCCGAGCAGGAGGCTCTTGCCGTACTTGATGAGGTGGCGTCAGGGCACGATCTACTGGATGTCGCCCGACGCACGACTCTGCGGCGGGAAGGACCGGCAGATTCGCGCGGCACACTGCGTCTCAATGAACACGAGCGCATGACGAACAGTGTCCTCTACGCTGCCGTGCAACAAGCGCCACTGAACGATGTCGTCGGCCCCGTTGCCGTTGAAGGTGGGCACAGTGTTTTTCGCACCATCCACCGCGAGAAGGGTGCACTCATGCCATTTCTGCAGGTGGAAGCTCGCGCCAAGGCCTACGCTCGCCGGTTTAAGCAGAATAGTGCCTTCGAAGGTTTTGTCGAAGAGTTGCTTGCACGCCACAAAAATCAGACACTGATCTACGAGATGGAGTTAGCCCAAGCCTTGCCCGATTCACTCGTCGATGAGATCGCACGTCGCGATCACCAGCGTGCTGGTCTCCCCGTCGACCTCAACTGAAGCGGCCGCGTCGTACCGAGAGGAACCTCCCATGTCACTGACCCACATTCGACCACGTGTGTGCACAAGTTTGGGGATCCTGCTTCTGTGCACTGCGTGCTGGGCCCAAAATGGCTATCGCCACACGAGTCAATCGATCGAAATCGATCGGGCGAGCCACTGGCGTGCCTGGTCGGCGCCCGCCGGTCTGGTGACCATCACAGACAATGGAGCCGTGCAACCGCGCAAATTGGCGACTTCGATCAATGCATCCTTGACTGCGGGAGACTTTCGCTACGAACTGGCGGGCTCTCTAAGCAACTTTTACGACAACTCCGTCAATGAGTCGGGTGTGCTGCTGGCGACGGGGGGTATCAAACGCGCCTATACCAATGCAGCTGTCGCGCGACGCATGATGGATGGCGACGATGAGACATTCTGGGAGCCCAACGCTGACGACGAGTTGGCCAGTTGGCAGGTTGAAGTCGATCTGGGACGACTGGTTTCCGCTACACGTATTGTCGTGCGTTTCGTCGATGATTCTCCCGAAGTTCGTGCCGATCCCTTTTACCAATTCCGCGTGCACACAGCGACGGGACAAAATCCTTTTGACGATGCCAGCAGCTCCGCTCTCGACTATCAATTAGCCGGCGGCACAACAGAGCCAAATCTCGACCAACGAGAATTTTCCTTCGATCTGGAACCGGCCCTTGAGCATTCTGACGGGTGGACAGGTCGATTGGTGCAATATGTACGACTCGCCGTCACTGGACGCCGTGGAACCCACGGAGAAGAGCTCACTCAAAGTGAGTATGAAGCACTTGGTGCCGCCGATCAGGGTGACGTTGAGAATCTCTGGCTCATCGCTGGCGAGCAGCGCCTCGTAACACAGGCGTCATACGACGCGTTGCCCGTCGATCAGCAGGGCGGACACCGTTACTTCCGCCGTGAACGTCCTCGTCTGGCGGAGGTGGAAGTCTGGACCGCAGGTGACAATGTCGCCACGCGTATCGTCGAACGCGGGGGCAGTCTGCAGGAGGGAAATCCGAACTCCGCTGCTGAACTGGCTTTTGATGGCAGCATCCGTTCAAACTGGAATGCGACTGTTTTCAGTACAGTAGGTGATATCGCGGGATGGGGGTTGTTACAGATCGATCTGGGCGCACTACTGAGAATCGATGCGGTACGCACCATCACCCGCCGTGCGGCTCTTGCAGAACGGGTACTCTACGGATATCAACTGCGAGGGTCCGACGGTTCTGTGGCCCCAGATGGCAGTCTGATCTGGGAGACGCTCAGTAGCAAGGATCGATTATTCAATCAAAGCACGAGACTCTTTGAGGATCGTTTCGATGCCAGGCTCTTCCGCTTCCTTGAATTTCGCAATCTCGATACGGCGCGGCGGACACTTGCCCATGAGGGGAATCGGTTCCAGAGTGTTGTGACGGAGATGCAGATCTACAGTAGTGGGACTGTGCCGGAGGTGAACATGGTCTCCGATCTCATCGATATGAACACACCTCGTATTCTGCAGAATATCTCCTGGGATGCTGAGACGCCGGAAGGCACATCCGTTGAAATTCGCACACGCACAGGTGATGAACTTAACGAGATCAGTCACTATTATCTCAAGACCGGCGAAGAGGTCACCAAGTCAGAATGGGACTCAAAACCGTCCTTCTTTCGCGATCCCCTACCTCGAATCGAGACCGTCCCCGGCCCCGGGTGGAGCAATTTTAGCCAGGCCTATATCGAGCAAGGCGAGCGGATCGTCTCGCCAAGTCCACGACGGTATCTGATCGTTGAGGCCAGGCTGCTGACATCATCTGTCGATACGGCGGCCACGCTGCGTTCGATTTCCGTGTCCACCTTACAGCCTGTGGCGACGCAACTTCTCGCTGAAATCTCACCCAATCGTGAGGTGCCGGTCGGCGAATTGATCGACTTCGATGTCTATCTTCGACCGTCCTTTGTCACGACGCGCTCGGGAAATTTCAACCACTTGCGTCTCACGGCTCCATCCAGATCGGTCATGACGCTACGTGGTGTCGATCTAGGCGATGAAGATGACTTCTCTGCGGCGACGATCCAGGGTTTCACGCGTGCTGGAGACAGTCTGTTTCAAGATGATTCGGGACAAACGCTTTCGGTGACCGGAGATGGGACCGACACGCTGCTGGTGCAACTACCTGCGTCGATTCGGTCCACCGGTCCTGATCTGGTGCGTTTGTCCTTTACGGCCACCGTTTTTCAAAGTGGATCCACCTTCGGGCTCGAGGCGGCCGCTGCCTCTACCCCAGATTCGTGGCAGTCTGCTGATGGCGGAGATGCTGTCGGCGATGATCTGTCCATTGGCTCGGGGTTGACGGTGATGACTCCCTTGGGAGGTAGCACCGTGCGAATCGGGGACGCAACGAGCCGTGTGTTCTCGCCCAATGGCGACGGCATCAATGACCAGGGTTTGTTCGAATTTGCTGTGCTGCGCATAAATGTGCATCGCGAGGTGGGCGTCCATATCTACGACCTGACAGGTCGCCAGATCCGCACCTTGGCAGAGACCCGCAGCAATGCCAGCGGTCTTTATCGGATCGAATGGGATGGTCTGGATGCGAAGGACCAGTTAGTACCGCCCGGCATCTACATCGTGCGCTACAAGGTCGACGCTGATGCCGGCGGGGCGACGCCGACGGGGCTCATTAGCGTCGCCTACTGACGCGGCCGCTATGGGTCGTCTTCTTCGGGGCCGGCAGGGTCCGAATTCCGCTCACGAAGATCGGCCAGGGCCTGGCGCAGTTCGCGCAGGTCTGGGTCGACGAAGTACAAGTGCAATACCTTTTCGCCATTGCGCGTTGCCGTGTTCAGCACACCGGCTCGGGTTTCTCCCAGAATCCATGTGCTCTCTGCTGACCAGAATTGGATTCGGTCGCCACGGCTCACGTCCAGATCGACACTGATCGCCGCGCCCCCCTCGCTGATATCGAGCAGACGACCGGCGACAGAATTCATGCCCTCACCAAGGCCATTTGCTTCATCCTCCCCATCGGTCGCGTCTTAATCATCAAATAGTTCCGTTTCAACCGGCGATCGGCGTTGCAGCACCCACACGGCGAGATTTGCTTCAATTCTCGCCGTGTCTCGCGTTCATGCACATCTTGATCCCGCAAAACGATCAGGCGTGATTTCAGTTTCTCCAACACGCGTATTTCACCTTGTCGCTTGCCGATCCGTTTGTCGAGATCGCCGACGAGATACTCTCGGCCATCGGCCGAGTTCAGCAGCTTGAGTGGGGCCTTGGGAGACAGGCGTACGGCGATGCGTTGCACCGTGCGTGCCTCGCCCTGTCGAAAGCCGAGGGCCGTCGCCCGTTCCTCAAAAGCATGGGATCGTTCGGCCTTGGTCGAGGCAGTATTGGCGCGCGCCCTGCGGTTCTTCCGGTGCTTGGTCACAAACGAGTAGGTCAGATGTGCAAGCCCGCCGAGGAGTCCAAGGGGAATAATCCATTTGGCGAATCCCACATCCACATTCTGATCGAACTGGAGGTACGTGCGCTGTGCATGGGCCGGGACCTGGGTAAGGCAGACGATGGCGACAAAACGAATGAGGCGCTGCATACAGGCCTCCTGGCGTTGGATGGGCGGGAGAGATCTTTCTACAAGCTCACCATACCAATTTCTACAAGCTTACCATAACAAAGGGTCTAGTGCTCTTCCACAACTGGCTCTATTTGCCTGAAACCGTGCAATGTCCCTAATGTCTTGTCTCTATGAAAGAGACAGACCAGAAGAAAATAGTCACCGCTGTTGATGAGAAGCGCTTGCTGGCGACGGCAACGGCTCTCGTCGATGTGCCCAGTCCCACCTGTGATGCAACGGCCGTGGCCGCTCGACTTGCCGAGATCCTGACGGCGGACGGCTTTGAGGTGGAGCGACCCGATGCGGGCTGGCCGAAAGCACCCGCTGTTGTGACGCGCCTGCATGGCAGTAGCGTGGGACGTACCCTGCAATTCGATGGTCACCTCGACACGGTGCATCTGCCATTCGTGCCGGCAAGTGTCGTCGATGGCAACCTGTTGGGCCTTGGGGCCTCGGACATGAAGGGTGGGATCGCTGCGTGTGTCGAAGCAATGCGCGCTCTACGCGATACCGATGCCCTGCAGGGCGGCAGTATACTGCTCACCACCCACGACCATCACGAAGCACCCTGGGGGGACGGTCGCCAGGTGCATGGTCTGATCGAAGGAGGGTTCACGGGCGATGCGGTCCTGCTGCCGGAATATCTCGCGCATCCCTTACCTCTGGCCGGTCGGGGGATGGCCGTTTTCGAGGTGACTCTGTCGCGTCCGGGTGAGCCTGTCCACGAGGTTCTGCGGCCAGCCAACCAGCCGAATGTCGTCAACGCCGGGGCGGAGCTCGTGGTTCGCCTCAAACAACTCGCCGCCGAACTGGCGCAGAGTACCCATCCACACGCTGGCTGTGATACGGCTTTCGTCGGGTTGCTGCAAGCAGGAGAGATCTACAACCAGTCACCAACCACCTGTCAGGTGAAGGGGACACGTCGATGGGTGACGCCTGGACAGGTCGAGGCTGTAAAAGAGCAGCTTGGTTCGATCATCGAGCGTGTGGCGCAAGACACGGGAACCGTCGCCGAGTGGCACATCGAAGTGCCAGGTGATGCATTCCATATCGACGAGACAGAACCGATCGTCCAGTGTCTGCAGGCTGCCTCGCAACAGGTGAGTGGCGCGCAGCTGCCTTTCGGCGGCAAACCCTTTGTGGATGATGGCAACAAGTACTCAGCCATGGCCGGTATCCCGGCACTAACCCATGGCCCCCATGCGACCGGTGCTCATACAACGCAGGAGAGTGTGCCTGTCAGCGAACTGACACGGATCGCGCAGGTCTATGCACTGACAGCGGCACGCTTCTGCCCTGCGCTTTGAACTAAAAGAGACAGGAAAGGATCCATGCCAAACATCGATTGGCGCTACCACCGCCCGGGCTGAACAAGCTGCAAAAACACGCAAGAGTTTCTTGCGCAGAATGATGTATCTGATGGCACTGTGCAAAGTGCCACCAAGGAGCCCGTCACAGCAGAGACGGCCCTGGATCTACTACGAGGCATCGATGAGATGTTCGTTGCAAAAGGCCAGAAGATCGATCGTATTGATCTGCGTCAAAGTCGGCCTGGCGACGACGAGTTGCTGGCCCTGCTACTGGGCAGATCGGGCAAACTCAGGGCTCCCACGATTCGTGCCGGCAAGCGGCTCCTCGTCGGCTACAATCAGGAGATGATTGCCACCCTTCTGTGAAGGGTCGCCGCTCTACCGGGTATCATCTGCACGTTAGAGGCTGAAGGGCGGATAGCGCTCTGTCGTCAGCATGAAGGCGGAGACGACGACTCGTAGCCAGTATCTCATGAAGTGGACGACGAAGTCAAACAATCCCCGCAGATAACGCCCCGCGAAGAGAATAGCGAACCAGGCGATGATCACGCAGATCGTTGCCGCTATACTCAAGAAAAGCAGCACGACGTAGTGGGGAACTGCGAGGAACCACTTGATCTATGGCAGCTCCCCAGAGAGGTGATGGCTGACCAGCCATTCGATTTGTTCTCCGATCTTCATGAAGACTACGAGGCGACGGGCTTCTACATGTACGAGGCAGAGCGAGAACGGCGACGCCTTGGCGCGCAGATTGTTGATGTAGTAAAGCAGATCGGATCCATCGACTCAGAAGACAACACCGATCCCGGCCTCGAGATGCCCGTGTCGGAAGGCTTGTTCGAGATCAACCCCGCATGGCGAACATCGGGATGGTCTGCCTATGCCTATTTCGAGAGTGCGACGCACGGTGTACTGACAGAGACACCCTCCACGGCGTGGCCGCTGCACACACGTGTCGAGGCGCATTTGTTGGCCCTGCGCCTCGTTCTGGATTACTACCAGTGACCTGAACTACCAGTGACCTGAACTCTATTCAGGCGCCAGCTTCAGAGGCAAGTCTCTCACCGTGCTCAGCGACGGCCTGACTCACACGGTCTGCATCCCATCGATCAAAATTCGTGAAGTCACCGGTCCCCCCTTTATGGAAGGGTGTATTGTCGATGGCGGTGTAGCAACAGATCAACGCCCATCGCGAGTCGGGGCTCTGGTTGGCGTCTGAGCGATGTAGCAGATTGCTGTGAAAGAACAGCGCCGTACCCGGCGCCATCTCGCAATAGACGCGCTCGAACTGATCTTCCACTACGGCTACGCGATCAGGATCAATGCCCGTCTGGTCACCGACCGTGCCATGGGTGAGACGACCCATCCGATGTGATCCGGCCAATACCTGCAGGCAGCCATTCTTCTTGTGGGCTCGATCCACCGCGATCATACAGCTGCCCATATCAGGGAAGAGGAAGCTTTTGTACCAGTAGCCAAAGTCCTGGTGCCATTCCCAGGCACCGCCGACGAGGGGCTCCTTCATCATCATCTTGTGATGGTAGTGGTAGACCTTGCTATTGAGTAACTGCTCAACAGGTTCCACGACGGCCTGACACCGGGCATACGCAGCGTAGGCACTGTCTGGCAGTTCGAAGTGCAGCGACAGACGGCTGACGCGGCCTTCCTGATCGCGATGATCTCGTGCCCCTGCAGACAGGGCATGATCGGCGTGGGCCACCGTTTCAAGTGCTTGCATCTGCTGCGCCGTAAAATAGTCGGGCAGCAGCAGAAATCCATCGCGTTCGTATGACTGCAACTGCTCAGCTGTCAGCTGGTGATTCGTCTCCATCAGGTACTCCTTATAGTTCGTGAGTCCATTATAGTTCGTGAGTCCATTCTCTAAAACGCTCCTCATCGACGTTGCGACCACTAATAACGACAACGACGTCGCCGTCCCCTGCGGGATCGACGCATCGCTGCAAAAGGGCTGCTGTCGCAATCGCCCCTGAGGGTTCGGTGCGCAGACCATGATGATCGTAAAGCCACTTCATCGCTTGTCTCGTCGCCAGATCCGGCAAGGCGATACAGTTTGACACGAGTGTTCGCAGGATGGGCCAATTGTGCTCGCCGACATCGTACGAAAGCAATCCATCGCAGATGCTCTGCGGTTGCTCGATCCGTACTCGCTCTCCCTTGTCCATCGACTGCCGGAAGTCGTCTGCTGCGGATGGTTCGACGCCGATGATCTGGGCTTGTGGGAAACCGTCGGCAATGGCCAGCGCGTGCCCGGCCATCAGGCCACCACCGCTCACTTGGCAGAGAAAGTGCGACAATTGCCGACCATGCCGGCGCAGCTCTTCGACGATCTGGAGTCCGCCTACGCCGTTGCCGGCAATGACATCGGCATCGTCGTAGGGTGACGCCTGCACAGCATTCTCCTGCTCGGCAATCTCACGTGTCAGGCGATCTCGTTCACCTGTCTGTGCATCGGTGCCAATGTCGTATGTGCGGATTTCGGCGCCAAAGGATCGAGTACGTTCGAATTTGATCTTGGGCGCAGATTCGGGCATGACAATGATGATGCGTTTGTCATAGCGCATACCTGCAAATGAAATGCCGGAGGCAAAGTTGCCGGAGGAATGCGCCGCGATCGGTCGGTCGCCGATCCGTTCAAGATTCTGCGCTGTCCAATTGAGGGCACCGAGCAGTTTGAAAGAGCCCACGGGTGTCCATCCGTAGTCCTTCAACCAGACACGGCGGTCTTCAGCGAAGCCCAGTTCACGCTCAAGGGCGTAGGATCGGATCAGAGGTGGAGGCGAGACATGTTGGGCGATGACGTCGGCGGCACGGTGAACATCATCAATGGTAGCAACACGGACGGACATATGGCAGACTCCCTTGGTTTCAACACCAAGGTGGTCACCACGGGCGGGCCGTCAAGGTGCGGGCTTTAGGCAGCGGCCGCTGTCGTGTTTGCCATTTCGGCGTCATCGTCGTCCGTCCACTCGTCGCCGAACATCTCTTTCAGGATGTCTTGTTGCTCCTGAGTCGACCGCTGCACGAAGGCTTCAGGACGAAGCTCATCGTGCTCGACCAAACATTCCTGCCAAGCCTCAATCGGTTCTTCGTCGTCGGCTGGATCGAGTGGTGTCTGCATGTGGCGTGATTCCCAATCGACAAAGAATGACTCCACAGCCATGAGCAGGGCATTGCCACCCAGGCAGTGTTCGAAGGTCGAGGCCACAACATTCGCCGCCACGGCATCCAGTTCAGTCGTGTCGAGCAGCAAGGCCTGGGCAAGTCCGTGCGCCAACAGCAATTGCAATGCGGACAGTCCATGCCCCGTTTGCCCACCATCGATCGGCCGCAGGAAATCACCGATCCCCCCCAATAGATGAATCGACCCCTGCTGCTGGTAGGCCACTGCACCGGCGCGAACGAAGAGATGCTTTTCATCTGCCGAGAGGGTTGGCAGATCGTGATTGATGACCTGCAACGCGGCGACACCTTCCGTCGTGAGACGGCGTGTCAGCATTCGCGCCGCATCTGCGGGTCGCTGCAGCAGTGCATCGAGGAACGATTTCGGCTCTGGGCGCCAGATGGCCATTAATTCCTTTACTTGTGCAATGGCATCCTGGTCTCCAGGGTCGGCGATAGCAATTTTGAGTCGTCGTTGGCGATCCTGCTTTGTCTCGCTGCGGCGAAAGACAAAGCGGCCCAGTTGCTTGAGTAGATTGACGCGTTCGCGGATATCGCTGGTCAATCCGAGCAGGCTGAAGAGGAATTGTTGCTGACGAGCAGCTGCCGTATCAGCTTGCATGGGCAGCTGCAGTCGCTGCAGGGCTGCCAGCGCTTCCCCGACGCCGTTCACGAGGGGGGCGTAGTCACCCTTGAGGCTGTTGCCATCGAAGACATGCGTTGTCGTCGGGGATGCTTGTAGCAAAGACAGAACATCATCGACGGGCGGTGACGTCTCGCCACGATACCAGAATCTGACTTCGCCACTCAGCGTTGTGTCAGCACCAAACATGCCGTTGCAGCTCCAGGGTGAGGGTCTCGCTTCTGTATGTTTTTATCGGTTGTTTTGCAGATTTCTGGAGTCGAATCGTGCCTGTGACCCACATCACACCACTATAGGTTGGGGAGCGACAGCTGGATGAAGAGAATCCGTAGCAAACTCGTTTTGGCGCTGTTGGTGGTGGCGCTGATTCCGGTACTGCCCTCCTACTACATGGCCAATGGTCTGGTGAACCACCTCATGAACCTCGGCTTCAATGACACGGTCGATCAGGCGATCGACGGCGCCGTCTTCATCGCCGCCGAGCTCCATCACTACTACGAAGCAGAAACCATCGCTGTGGCGGCTCAGCTGGCCGCAAGTGAACATGTGCAAAGGTTGTTGCTGTCAGAAGGTGTTTCCCGCGACGGCAGCGAACTGATTGTGCCCGCCTCGTATCGGGTCGAGGTATATGATCCTCAGGCACACCTGGTTGCCAGCCAGGCCCATGGTCTCGACAAGGCGGAGGTTGTCGACGTCACTCGCCCCCTAGCGCCACCTTTCTGGATGAATGTGGATGTCGACACGGGCGTCACTGATGAGGAAAATGATGGATTGGGCGATCGGCTGTCGTCCCTCGTCGACCTCGATATCCAAGCCGATCCGAGATTTTACCGCGACTCTCTGGCGGTCCTGGCGACAAAGACGGCTGTGGAGATTCTGTCGAGTGCCGATGATCCAAGACTCATCACCGTCCTGGCACCCGTTGAGGAAGCGACTCTCGGATTCGTCGTCGTCACGCGTATGCTGCCAGACCAGCATGGGCGAACGACGGTGCAGCTGAGTGGTTTGCAGGAAGTCTTCCAGGCAGTCGACGAACATCAAGCACAGATTCAGATGGCGGTTCGTGTCATGTTCTGGCTGTTCTACGCCCTCGTCGCCTTCTTTGCACTGATCGTCGGATACCTGATGTCGCGTCGGCTGACGAAGCCCCTGCTGGCTCTGGTGGATGGAACGCAGAGGGTGGCTGCAGGCGACTTGGACTATCGCCTCGATGTTGTATCGAAGGACGAGATCGGTCAGCTCATGGACTCCTTCAACAAAATGATCACCCAGATAAAGGTGAATCAGCGTCTGGCGATGCCGCGCGAGACGCAGCCGCAAAGCATGGCAGAGCATGGCAGACCAGCATCAGGCGCGAGTGAAGGACCTTGAGGTGGCCGAAATGCGTGAGCGTGCTCTGCAGGCCGAGAATGAGCGACAGACCGTCGAGTTGGAGAAGTCGCAACAGCTGGCACAAGCCTATCAGGAACTAGAGGACTCACACCAGCAACTGCCGGAGACACAGGCGCAACCGATCATGAAGGAAAAGATGGCTTCCCTCGGTGGACTCGTGGCAGGAGTGGCACACGAGATCAAGATGGCCGACCTGGATGAGCGATCGAGCACCCTCGTCCTGCTGCGGCCGCAGCAGGACGAATTGAACTTGCCACCGAAACAAAGCAGGACTCGATCTATGTGCGCATCCGTGACGATGGTGTCGGCATATCAAAAGAACAGCTCAGCCGCATCTTCGACCTACAGTTTCGCTCTGGCACGACACGGGTTAAGATGGGAGCTGGCCTATCGAATCATGCAGGAACATGACGGCGAGATCCTGGTAGAAAGCGAACCCGGGGAAGGCACCCTGGTTACGCTACGGATACCGGTCCGACAAGAGCGGCCAGCAGAGCAGAAGTCGTAGACCAAATAAAGACAGGTCGTAGACCAAATAAAGCAGGTCGAGACCAGACACAGAAAGGGCGTCACAATGAAGATGTGGATGGATGTCATGCGGGATCTCGAGAGCGTGATGGACGATCACGAGCGTATTCTCGATGCTTGGGTTGAAGGTGGAGTGGATGGTGTGGTCTTCGGTCCCCTCGTCTTCGGCACGAATCGCCTGTCTCAAGGGGCCAATAGACTCGAGTCCGGGCAAGTTGTGGCAGAGGCCTATGATCCCAATCCTGCCGTCTATGAGCGGCTGGGTGTTGAGACGCCTGCCGCGCCAGAGCACAAACTGCCCGAGAAGCGAGCCCTGTTGGAAAAGACCATGTCTGCCGCCAAACAGCGAGGCATGGAGGTGTACATCATGTATGCCGACAGTGGCGCCGGACCCGGTGGAGACGGCTACTACATGAGTGATGAAAAGACGATCCGTTCGCGTGTGGCGCGCATGGTGGATGCCTTCGAGCACTTTCCCATGGCCGATGGCGCGGTGATGGATGGGCCGGAGTGGGGGTATGAGATCGCACCCCACCATATGAACCACCGATCCTATTTCTTCAATGATCTCCCCGAAGCGGTGGCACCGATGGCAGCCGAAATGGGCTACGATTACAAAGGGCTCGTGGCGGGGAAAGATCGTCTGCTGGAGTTGTTTCACTCCTTTGACCCACAGCGAATTCGGCTACATGCACGTGGTGGCCTCGTCGGTGCCTATCAGCTCTTCGGTGCTGATCCGGATGTGATGGCGTGGTTGTCCTTCCGTGCCCAATCCCTCACGGGATACTTCCGAGGAATTCGCGAAGGCCTCACGGCAGAGCTTGGTCGAACCGTCAAACTTGGCTGTGGACCACGCTCGGCTGCCTTTGCGCCCCTGTGCGGTTATGACTTCGAACAGTTGGCGCAATTCATGGATTTTCTCATGCCCAAGCACTACTTCTTTCACCGTGGCTTTGATGGGTTCATCGGCACGGTGCATCGCTATTGCGAGACGCTGTGCGAGTGGAATCCGAGCCTCTCTGTCGCCGAGTCGCTCAGTGTGGTGGAAGCCTTGTTTGGTATCGTGCTACCCGGCGTGGAGGAAATGGTCGATTTCGAGAGCGCCCTGAGTCCTGAGTTCTTCGAGCAGGTGGTCACGCTGGAGACGAAGCGGGCTCTGGCCGCTGTCGATGATCCTGAACGGATTGTCCCCTGGTTGGATACGGGGCGTTTCCCCCACGATGGTGATCCCATGTCAGCGCGTGATCTGCAAATGCTTCTGGATACTGCGGATGCAGCAGGTCTGCGGCGTTTCACCTACCACCATCAGGGCAATCTGAGCCCGGGAGAATGGGTGGTGATCAGCAACAAATGCGGCACGCGCTGGGATCCACGTACCAGTTCATATGAGCCACCGGATGAATTGGTCCTCTAAGGAGCGCGTCCGACGACGCGGACACGCTCCAGGTCTCTCTGCCAGCCGGCAGGGGACTGGCACAGGACGTTGGTGACCATGTCACAGCACATCACAGATGCCGAGATTCTCGATCTCGTCGATATACCGCTGATGGTGGAGGCGTGTCGCGAAGCCTTTGAGATGGTTGGTCGCGGCGAGATTCTCAATCCTGCGCGTTCGCAGCGAGTGGAGGTACGAGACGGGCTCGATTTTTTTGGTCTCGATATGCCTGCCGAATGGCCAGGACACTATCGCTCACGCAAGATCATCGAGGAATACTCAGACGTCGCCGCCGGACAGTTGGCGCGCCGCGTTGCCTATGTGCAATTCGAGGATCTTCAATCCGGTGTGTCCCTGCGTCTCGACGCAGGTGTGATCACCGATATGCGGACGGGAGCGGCCGCGGCAGTCGGTCTGAGTTTTCTGGCGGGCCGGGCAGTCGAACGAGTTGCTGTGTTGGGCACGGGGCGCGTCGCACGCCAGGTCGTGCTCGCTTGTGACCATCTCTTTCATCTGACGGAACTTCGCTCAACGAGTCGTCGTGCGACGAACAGGGACGCCTTCGTCACGCAGGTTGGTCCATCTCTGAAGACGCAGTTGACGATGACGACGTCAATCGAAGCATGTGTTGAAGGTGTCGATGCCGTGCTCATGGCGGTGCCAACACCAGAGCCGATCATCGATGTGGATCATCTCAAGGGTGTGGACACTGTTGTGGTGATTGCCGGAGACAGTCGCACGCGACAGGTTACGCAGCAAGTGCTCTGTGATTGCCCTGTGATCGTTGATCAGTATGAGCAGGCCCTTACGTCCGGAGAGTTTCGCTGGGCGGCAGAACAGGATCGGCTCCACGAGATCAACCTGATGCGAAGCCCAATTGGTGACGTGTTGAGCGTCGCCGATGCCGCCTGCGGGCGAGTGCCGGTGTCAGGTGGCGTCGTGTATCTCACGGGGATGGCCGCACAGGATCTGTGTGCAGCCGTGCGCGTCCACGAGCGCTGGAACCAGAAGCATTGAGCGACAATCCAGATACCCAGGGTCGTCGCGCCACGACCTTCGCGTACTTCTCGGCCTTCATCGGCCTTGGGCTGGTGCTGGCCTCCCTCGGGCCGACGATCCCCGATCTTGCCACACGTACGGGTTCGTCGCTCAGCGCTTTCAGTGCCGTCTTCATCGCCCATGCCATGGGCTACCTCGTCGGTGCCCTGTTGGGCGGGCGCTTGTTCGATCGTTTCGCCGGCCATCCCTTGCTCGCCGCGATGTTGGGATTGATCGCCATCTGCATGGCCCTTGTTCCTCTATGTCCTAGTCTGGCCATCCTGCTCATTGTGTTTGCCGTGATGGGTGTCAGCGAAGGCAGTCTGGATGCGGGGGGCAACACATTGCTCGTCTGGCTCTATCCGACGGGTCTTGGGCCGTGGATGAATGGCTTGCACTTCTTTTTTGGAGTCGGCGCACTATTGTCACCTCTCATCATTGCCGGCATTGTGGCACAGGGTGGTAGTGTCGATCACGCATACTGGGTGCTTGCCGGTTTGTTGCTGCTACCGATGCTGTGGTTGCTACAGCGACCCAGTCCGCCCATTGCGACCCATCACGTGGATGCCCCCGTCGATCTGCGGCCGCATCGGACAACGATCCTGCTCACGGGAGGCCTCCTGTTCGCAGCTGTGGGGGCCGAGGTTGGATTCGGTAATTGGCTGTATACGTTTGCTCTGCATCAGGGTCTGGCCGATGAGGCGGGTGGACGATTGATGACCTCCGTATTCTGGGGGGCTTTTACCTTCGGCCGTTTGCTGGCGATTCCACTGGCGACACGTATGGCGCCGCATACGATGCTGTTGCTGTGTCTGCTCGTGGCTGGTCTGGCAGCGTCGTTGCCGATTGCGTTCATGACAACAGACGGCCTGCAAGGTGGGGCTGGGCAGATCTCGGGGGCTGCATCTGGAGATTGGGTGGGTTGGTTGTGGTTGGCGACAATTCTTGGTGGAATCGCAGTGGCGCCGATCTTTGCGACGGCTTTGTCTCTGGCTGGCAGTCGCATGCCGATCAGTGGTCGCGCAACAGGGTGGTTCTTCGTCGGTTCTAGTGCTGGAGGCATGACGATTCCGTGGATCATTGGGCAACTGTTTGAGTCCGTCAGCCCCGCAGCGGTCTTCTGGATTATTCTCGCGGATGTTCTGCTCGGATTGGGAATCTGGCTCGCCATCAAGAGGAAGGAATCATGGCAGAAAAGCTGAACACGATCGTCATCATGGTCGACCAGATGAAGGCCACGGCGAGTCATCTCTATGGCAGCAGTTTCTGTCAGACACCGTCCTTGGCGCGTCTGGCGCAGGGCGGAGTTCAGTATCAACACGCCATCACACCCCATCCATTGTGCATGCCGGCGCGGGTCTCCTTCTGGACCTCGCAGTTCCCACACTCACATGGCGGGCGGCGCAATCAGACACCGATGCCCGCAGAGGCGACCCACGCCTTTCAGTTGTGGAAGGAAGCTGGCTATCACACCGGTCTGATCGGTAAGAACCACTGTTTCGAGGCGGCGGGTGACCTCGAATATTTTGATACGTGGTGCCAGATTTCGCATGGTGGACGTACAAAGGACGAGGCGACAAAGGGGATGGAATGGTTCCGTTCCCTTGATCAGATCGATCGTGGACACAGCATCCGCCGCAATATGCCTCACCAGAGTCCCCGTTTCGGCTACGCCGCCACTGACTTTCCGCTAGAGGACTATTCGACGGGTCTCGTCGCTGGGCAGACAGTGCGTTTTCTCGAACAGCACCGTGAGGACCCATTTGCCTTGTGGGTCTCCTTCCCGGATCCACACGAACCCTGGGAAGCACCGCAGCAGTATGCTGAGATGTTCCCTGCCGACCGAATTCAATTGCCGCCGTGGCGTGACGATGAATTCACTGACGGCACGGCGCCTGAGCGAAATCGTGTGCTCTATGAGATTTTGGGTGTCCGCGAAGATGCAGAGAAGGATGTGTATGGGGTCATGGGCGCGTACTACGCCATGATTCGCTTCATCGACGATGCCGTCGGCCAGATTCTCGATGCCATCGAACGTCTTGGGCTGCGGGACAACACGGCCATCGTGTTCTGTTCAGATCACGGCGACTTTATGGGAGAACACGCCATGACCTGCAAGGGAGGTGTCTTCTATGATTGTCTAACGCGCGTACCCTTGATCGTCTCCTGCCCCGAACGGCTGCCTGCTGGTCAAATTGACACGAGCATGGCGAATCTGATCGACATCGTGCCGACCCTGCTGCAACTGCAGGGGATCGATGTTCCTCGCTCCATGCATGGCCAACCATTGCCCACCGTAACCGACGCTGCGCCGCGAGATGCGACCTTCGCAGAATACGGCGCGGGTGGCGGGCCCTTCACTATGGCAGATTTACAGCAATACGATCAGCCCTACGGAAGACGGACGCTGCTGCAGTCACTCCATTGGCGCGAGGCAGAGGGTCGGCGAAAGATGGTACGCACAGAGTCATGGAAATACGTGCACGATCCCATGGGTGATCGAGACGAACTCTATGATCTGGTCGATGATCCTTGGGAGCTAACGAATGTTGCGCAAGAGGCGCTCCATGCCGGGGTCCTCGCCGAAATGCGGCTGCGGCTGGCCGATTGGAGTATCGATACAGAGGATGCGCGGCCCGTGCCGATGCCTGATTCGCCTGGACCGGTGTCGCGGGGATAGTCGCTGCACTGCTACCCGGTAAGGCCAAGCTACCGCGTGCAACCCAAGCTACCCTGTGGCAGCTAAAGCTGGGCGTCGATCAGCTGTCGACTCGCACCGTCGAGGTCGCGGAGGTCGCGAATCTCGTAGCGATTGCCATCTGCATCTCGTAGCAAAACATGGGAGCTTCCCAGCATCCGCAGGTCGCGGCGACTGCGCATCTCGAAGACCCGTCGCCCTCTCTCGGTTTCCACGTCCCAGTGCGGCACGTAGTGCTTTACATCAATGGCGTGAATGGCGGTGATGCGGGTGGAGAAGTGACGCCATTCCAACTCCTGTCGCACAACACCCTGGCTCTCACGATCCAACTCACTCAGTCTGCGAATGATGCCGATCTCTTCGCCACTGTTTTTTGACAGAGAGATGAATTCGTCGCCGTAACTCAGAGGAAAGGACAAGCGTGCCACGAGTGGTCCTGTCGGTTCTTCGCCCGGGCGACGTAGAAACAACTCCGAGAATCGATTGAGATAGAGCTCGATCTCGCCCGCTGCGAGCAAGTCCAGCTCCTGCATCAGATCGTGGGGCTCTTCGCCACTCACCAGATTTTCCTCTGCACCATCTCGGTCTGAATCCGACACAGGCGCGCATAGATACCATCGGCGGCGATCAATTCGTCGTGCGTGCCCACTTCAGCAACCTGCCCCTTCTCGAGAATCAACAAGCGATTCGCGTGGCGCAGCGTCGACAGTCTGTGGGCGATGGCGAAGGTGGTGCGACCTCGAATCAGTCGCTCCAGAGCCTCTTGAATCTTCACCTCTGTTTCCGTGTCGACACTCGATGTGGCCTCATCGAGGATGAGAATTCGGGGATCGCGCAGCAAGGCACGAGCAATACTGACACGCTGACGCTCACCACCCGACAGGCGCGTTCCTCGTTCGCCCACAAGTGTATCGTAGCCGTCGGGTAAATCGACGACGAATTCGTGGGCATGCGCCGCGCGTGCAGCAGCAAGTACTTCGTCGGGGGTGGCGCCCGGTTTGCCATAGGCGATGTTGTCGGCGATAGACCCATTGAAGAGAAAGGGGTCTTGCAGAACGATGCCGATTTGATCGCGCAGTGACTTCAACTCGACGTCACGGATGTCGTGCCCATCGATCAGAAGGGATCCGCCATTCACGTCGTAGAAGCGACAGATCAGATTGATGAAGGTGCTCTTACCCGCACCACTGTGGCCGGCGAGACCGATCATCTCTCCCGGCTCCACCGTGAGATCGACATGCTCGAGTACGGGTTTGCCTTCGTCATAGGAGAAGGTCACGTCGCGGAACTCGACGCGACCCTCGACGCGAGGCATCACTTTCGCATGGGGGCGATCACCGACATCCACCGGCGAATCGAGTGTCTCAAAGACACGTTCAGCGGATGTGGCGGCGCGTTGGAAGCGGTGATTCAGGCGACACAGACTCTCGACGGGACCGTAGAATTGCCACATGTAACCAGTAAAGGCCGTGAATTCTCCCAGGCTCAGACTCTCGTCCAGCACCTTTGCCCCCCCGACAAGCCAGATGATCAATGTGCCAATGCGGGTGACAAACGACATGATGGGGCTGAAGAGGCTCTGCAATCGCGCCGCGCGCAATTCGCCCACGAGGAGTTCCGCCGAGCGCGACTCGAACCTTCCCACCTCTCGTTGTTCCTGGGAGAATGCCTTCACGACCCGAACGCCAGGAATCGTGTCTGCCAGCAGGGCACTGATCCCCGCCCAGCGTCGCCAGAGCCCGCGATACACCAGATGGAGTTTGCCGCCAAAGTGCAGTGTCGTGAAGACCAGCAGGGGGGTCGGTAAAAGTACGAGGGTGGCGAGGGTGGGATTGAGATAGAACAGGATGGAACAGATGATGATGATCGTGAGCACATCGCGGATGATCTCCTGCAGACCATCACTGATGAAATCCTGCAAACGGCCCACATCCTGTGTGATGCTGGACATGATACGTCCCGTCTCGCGCTCATTGTAGTAGCTCAGAGACAGGGAATGCAGATGTCGATAGACCTGGTTACGCAGGTCGAGGGTGACATGTTGGCCAAGCCAGGCCAGCACATAGCGGCGCACAGCACCCATGACATTGCTGGATACGTAGATCGCAAGAAGCAGCAATGCCAGGACCTGCAGTTGCTCAGGTGCTGCCATCCCGTGCAGGTAGGGGGTCAGCCAAGTGCCCGACGTCGTCGGCCTGAACACGTCATCGAAAAGAGACTTCATCAGCAATGGCGGCATCAGGCCGATGCACGTGGCCATCAGCATCAAGCTGAGACTTAAGATCGCGAGTCCTGTGTAGGGACGCGCATAACCAAGAAGCCGATATAGCAGCTTCCGCGTTTCGAGGCAGACTGGACACACCCCAAAGCGCCGTGGAATGACCCGTCCACAGTGCTCACAGCGGCGACTGGAGCCCTGGCGCCAACCTGGGTCACCGCCAATGATCTGCTCGTCGTCACCGCGGGCCTGCTGCACAAGCGTCTCCAGCTGCGCAGGAACCTCGCCAAAGGCCGACATGAGGGTACGCGTGAACCGGGCCATCACCTGGCCCTGATCCGCTGTGCGAATGCGCAGCGCTCCGGTGCCGTGATGGTCGACGAGTTCGATCTTCTGCAGTTGAGTCAGGGGGTAGTCGACGATATCCGGCGCGGCACCAGTGAGTGCGATCGAGAGAAGGCGCTGATCGGTGGCAACCAGCCAGGCATCCCCATAGCGGCCATCAGGAAGAAGATCCGTCGCCAGGGCAAGATGCACGACTTCGCCTGCTTGCAGGCGGTTCGTGATGTGATGCCTCAGATGCTCGGGTAGATCGTTTGATGGATCGGGTGCTGGCGCACCCAGATCGATATTGCTCATAGCGGCTCCCTTGACAGCATAGGATAAAGGCCCTGAATGTGTTCAGGGCAAATTGAGCGAATTGAAACAGAGGGAGTCGGATCGTGGTCGATGAACTGACGGTGGGTGTTTTGGGCCTGCGTCGAGGACGAAGTCATCTGCGCAATTTCCTGCGCACGGAAGGGGCACGGGTCATCGGTGCGGCGGATCGCATCGGCCAGTGGCGCGATCGTGCGGCGACGATATGCGCGGAAATGGGCCAGCCTCTCACGCCGATCGCTGAGTTCGACGATCTATTGGCGCTCGAACCTGATGCTGTCGTCATCGCCAGCAATGGTCGCCAGCAGGCGCAACAGACGATTCAGGCCCTGGAGGCGGGTTGTCATGTGCTCAGCGAAGTGCCAGGTGCTTTCACACAGGAAGAGATCGTTCACATAGCTGCCACCGTAGAGCGGACGGGCAAGCAATACATGCTGGCAGAGAATTCCAGTTTTATGGGGTTTCTGCGCTATTGGCGTCGTTGGATGGTGGAGGGCCGTTTTGGCGCAGTGTCCATGGCAGATGGCGAATATCTGCACTACCTGCCCACGACCCTCGTCGACGCAGAGGGGAATCAGTTCACGCCGGCTGAGGCGACTGCGCAGGGACTCAAGGGATTGCAGCCCCTCTGGCGGTCAGACCAACCACCGATCCAGTATCTGACCCACGATCTGGGCCCACTGCTGGAGGTGCTCGATGATCGTGTGGTGAGTGTGAACTGCGTGGAGGGGCCGTGGTGGAATCCGGAGACACCCTTGAGGTCGGATGGTCAATACGCACTGTTCAAAACCGCGCGGGGGCGCTTGATCCGCATTCTCGTGTCGTTGAATACGCGTCGTCCTGGTGCGCACAATTATCGGCTCTTTGGCACTCAGGGCAGTGTGGAATGGTATTCACACGAGGGTTTCTGTCGTCGCATCGATTCGGCCCGTGAAGAGAAGGAGGGCTGGGAGCGGATCGACATTGGCACGGCGCGCGATGATGTGGACAAGGCCGACTCTGGGCACGGCGGTACCGACATCTGGACGGCGATCACCTTCACGAATGCTCTGCTGGCGGGACGACGTGTTCCCATTGATGTCTATCGCATGGCCGATTACACCCTGCCTGGCATCCTGGCGAATCGCTCAGCCATGAATGGTGGCGGGGTTATTCACGTGCCCGACATCCGGCGCGAGCCCTTTGAACACACCGAATTCTGGGATCATGTCGGCCTACCCGAGGATGAACCAAAGGGGCAGGCTTACGATTCAGGGCAGGGGATCACATTCTAACAGGAATCTTGCGTCGGGCCTTCAAGCAAACTCGCTCAACTGCGTGCGCAGGAAGAACAACCCGGGTCCGTCAGTCAAGTCAGGTGACAGGTCGTAGAAGAGTGTGCCCAATGTATCTGCGTCGATTTGCACTGTGCGCGGCCAACCACGGCCACCGATCCGTCTT
>Ga0115002_10001663_pt1 | contig 30238 bp, 18 predicted proteins | sample ArcticOcean_MG_C_8_FD_89576 | JGI IMG/M metagenome (GOLD analysis project Ga0115002, IMG submission 89576) | Marine microbial communities from western Arctic Ocean - ArcticOcean_MG_CB11_86 | ecosystem: Environmental > Aquatic > Marine > Oceanic | place: Arctic Ocean: Canada Basin | collected... | reverse complement strand
TCATCCAGGGTCTGCAGGCGATCTCCCAGTTCATCGAGGGTGACCGTCCTGTTCTTGAATGCTTCCAGGTCATCCTCGAGCACTCCCAGCGGAACTCCACCGTCGGAAACTGCCGACTGGAGACGGGTGGTGAGGAAGGTCGCTACCCCGATGAAGTCGAGACCACGTCGGTCGAGATCCCTGAACAGGTCGCCATAAGTCAGTTCTTGTGCCGACTCCGCAGTGGGAAAGAGGGTGCTTCTTTGCAGTTCGAGAATGGCACGGAAATCACGATGCTGCTGGTCGGTACGACCGAGTAATTCGATGAAGGAGGCGAACTCCATGAGGGAGCGAGTGTAGACCTGTTCCAGACTGCGAATCGTATCCTCCGACAGGGTGGTCTCGCCACGAAACACCACCAGGTCTCCCTTGTCGTAAAAGGTCTTCAACTTGTCGTACGAGAGGCTGACATGATAAGGGCTGGTAGGCACCACGATTTCCCGCCTCGGAGATACGATGTCATCGTAGTCGAGCCCTGGATTGAGGCTCTTGATGTTCTCGACCAGGATTGCGGCCGCCTGGAAGAATAGTTGGCGCTCCTCAACACTCCAGGTGCGAATCGACTTCTCGGGATGCTTCCTCTTGAATGCACTGAGGGTTCCAGCCGCCTCTGGAAGGTAATCTTCAAAGATCTTCAACCGACTGACCAGTTCACGCTTCTTGACGATGTTCAGCAGCGTCAGGTCGATCACCTCTTCACTGGAGAACCCCTCCACCGGCGTCCTGCTGATCGGATCCAGTCCGACCAGGTCACGTCCCTTGAGGATGTAGCGGTCGTTGAAGAGCACGCTGTTGTAGGTGTCGAAGTGGCTGCTCTCCTTGGGAGTCGAAATCGGATCGATGCCATCCTCGCTGAGGATGTGAGGAGTCAGCACGATGATGATCTCGGAGCGAATCCGTTGCGAGTTCTTACGACCCAGGAGGTCACCAAGAATCGGGATGTCTCCGATCAGTGGAATCTTGTTACGGGAATCGAACTCACTCTCCTTGATCAGACCTCCCAGGATCAGTGGCCTGTGATTCTTGACCCTGGCCTGTCCCCGGAAATTGCGAATGGCAATCTCTGGAATCCCGAGCAGATCCTCCTCGAAAACACGCTGTCGTCCCACCAGATTATTGACCGTGATATCGATCAGCATCGAGACTTCATTCTCGTCCGGACCGCTGATCCTCGGCTTCACCACCAGAGTGGTCCCGATGTGCTCGGTCCCCACCTTGTTGATGTTCTCTACGAAATTGCTGCCATTCGAATTTCGCACGACATCGGTGGAGACAAAGGTCGGAATTTTTTCTCCCAGGTGAAGCTGGCTCTGACGATCGTCGAGTGCGTACAACTTGGGACGTGCCTTGATGATGGCATCTCCCTTGCGCACCAGTGCATGGACTCCTGCAAGGAACTGGGCGGAAATGCGTTCGGTGGTGTCATCGAAGAGGAAGGACAGCCCGGACTGCTCGATCGGATTGAAGTTCTCGCCCACTTGGGGCATCGGGTCGCCAGGTAGCGGTGAGGCGAAGTCGATCACCGCATGACGTTTTTCGTAGGCGAGCATGTCGATTCCTAGATCTGTCAGGGAATCGGCTTCCAGTTCGATGATCTGAACCTCGATCATGATCTGCCGTGCAGGGACATCTATCTGATCGATGAATGTCTGGATTCTGGCGATGTCCTTCTCGGTTCCGACGACCAGCAATCGATTGCGCGCTTCTGTCGAGGGCGAATCCTTGAAGGTGAGGGAAAGTGCCGCAGCGTCGATACCACTTCCGAGATTCACCGGCGGCAATTCGACTGGATCGACGTGAGGAATCTCGAGAATGTAGGGGTACTCAGGTAAACTCCACGATGGCAGGACCGTCTCGCTGGCGGCCTCATAGCGGGCATAGACCGCCTTCTTGTAGGTCCGCGTGATGGTGCGATTTCCTTGCTTGGTCGAGTCGTTCTTCACTTCCTCGGTTCGATGGTAAACCTGGCAAATCTTGCCCGCCGCCAGCGTCTCGAGTACTACTTGAATTCCGGCATAACGGATGGTGATCGATTTTTCGATCAGGCGATCCCTGACCTCCAGGTTCTCGAAATCCCGAATGATCCGGATCAATGCCTCGGTGGTCGGAGGATCCGCCGTGAGGAGCAACGACTGAGGGCGACTGGGAACCATCGACACCGCACCATTTTCGACTTGATCGGAGAGCACCGGCACTCCGCGGATGAATTGCAGCACTTCCTCTGCATTCACATGGAACAACTCGACGAAGGTCAGATTGGGCACCTGAGCGATCAGCGTACCCGATCCAGGATGCGACGAGTTCACGCCGAATCCTGGCGATATCACGAAGAGAATCAACAGTGGCCAGAGGGGCCAGTAGCCCCTTACATTCTTCAGGATGGCGTCACCTTTCCAATCTCCGACTCATCGATCCAACCCTCGCTCGCACTCTTCCGGTGGCTTAGCGTCTGAATCCTCCGCTCGGTTCCCCGAATTACATTCCCGACGCAGATTCGCCATCCGCCCAAGCCCGATCTCGCAGCCCCGCTTCGCCTCCACCACCCATCGCTAGTGGAGGGGAGTCGCCGTGAGCGCGATCCGGGATTATCGGCTCATTACCAGCCGTTCTCAACCACAACCCAGCCACTCCAGGCCACCGGATTACGATCCCTCGGATCCCCTCTTCTGGCCCTACATGCCCGCCTGAGCACCTCTGCTGGCTCTATCTGGCCATCCGTGGCGGCCACCAGCGATCCAAGAAATCGTCCTGCCGAGGCGTCCTCGACCGGCCAAAGTGTCCCCAAAATCGCCTGACACCCCGCTTCGAGCGCCGCCCGCGGAAATCCCGCCAGATCGTCGGCCCCGCTCGCCGAGCCCAAAGCGGTCTCACATCCGGTCAGCGCCAACAGTCGACAATCGGTCATTTCCAGCCCCGACAACTGGTCGGCGGTGAGAACTCCATCGGACTCGCCGGCAGGGCTCAGTCGCAGATTCGAAGCGCCCGGGTCATAGGGTTTGAAGTCTCCATGACAGGCGATGTGAAGAACCTTGGCTACTGTCGCCGCTTCCTTCACCGAGGCCACGGTCGCCGCTTCTCCTGAGCGCAACTCGACCGCCGAAAAACGATCCTGAATCTGTTGCCCTTCCGCCCTCGATCCGGGCAATCGGGATCGATCGGGGACCCACGGATCCACCACCGTCCACCACCCCTCCTTGGGTAGCGGTTGGAGGGCTCGCGGCCCGCTGCCGAGTCCAGGCAACAGACTCCAGCTGCACCGTTCCACCAACGCTTCGCCATCGATGGTCAGGATGCCCCAGGGAATTCTTCGCAATCCACCGATCGGGGCCAGCAGTAAGCGATCGCATGGATTCAGATCCGCCGGAAAGAGTCGGTTCGAGAGCCAGTGGGCTGCCTCGGCATTCGCTCCTCGCGAATGATGCAATGCCATCCCACGCTCGATCGCCTCTCCTTGGCGCTGATCGATCCGACGGTGCTGCCACTCTCCGCCGACGGTGGACCAGACCAGTAGCACCGTTCCTGCGTCGAGCGCCACCACTACCGTGGCCAGCCCCTGAGCATCGCGGGCCAATTGTTCCAGTGTCGCTCGGTCGATCGGCCTGGCGCCGGGGCTGCGAATCCGGATCTTTTCGGCGGCGAGCAAGGAAGAGAGCGCATCGCCTCTGCGAGATTCGATGTCCGCAAGCAAGATCGCTGGCTGTCGACGCAGACCCATCGCTGCCGCATCGTCGTGGCGACTACCACGGATCTGTTCGACGATGGAGAGGGACTCACGAGCCTCGGTGCGCGCCTCGGACAGTTTCCCCGTTACCATGTGAGAGCGAGCCAGTGCCAGCGCACACCTCCAGCGAGTATCGGGATCGCCCGCCAGATCCAGCGCAGCTTCGGTCGCTGCACGAGTTTCCAGCGCCCAACCGCGCCAGGAAGCCGCAGCAGCAATCTCCAGCAATGCGGCCGCCGCATTGTCTCGATGGTCGAGTTCGCGTGCCGATGACAGAGCCAACCGCGCCCGTGACAACGCCTCGGTCAGTTCGCTCCTCCAGGTCTCTCGATCGGATGAAAACGTCGCTTTACGAATGCTCTGAGCCGCTTGATCGATCAACACTTTTTCTCTGGTCGATGATCCTACGGGCGCGCGGAGAGCCGCGGACTCGAGTAACTGTTCCGCGGTGCGACCGTGGATCGAACTGACATCCGAATAGGCCTGCTGTACCGATGCATTCAATCTCATCCTTTCCGATGAGAGTGCCGGCACCAGCGCGGTATCTCGAATCGTCAGCAAGTCCTCGGCGGCCTTCTTCGTCAGTCCCTCTTTCAACTTTCTCGCTGCACGCTCCAGAACATCTTCGGGAGTGGCTCCATAGGGATACCAGGGCGCAGGATCGACAGCGGAAGCCATCCGATGAGGAATCGCCTGCTGTCCTGATTCGGTGATCCGGACCAGCAGTTCTCCTCCGGAGAATCGTCCTGGATCGGGTCCGAACAGTTCCTGATCTGAAAATCTCAGGTGTCGCTCTTGCCCATCGACATCGGCAGTGGTGAGAGACACCTCGATTCCATCACTGACCAGCAGCACCTCGATGTACCGCCAATCGGCGGAAGCTGGCAAGGCGATCGCCAGTACGTCGGTATCCATCAGTGGACGACTGGTCGACAGTTTCCCCTCGAGCAGGATCAGGTCGTTGATCTGCGCCGCACCCCCGGAAGGAAAGAAAAACAGAACGAGGCACAGGATGAGAAAGGGTATCGCTGCGGTGGAGGTCGAATCGCGCGGGAGCGACTGGCCGACACGAGTGAATCGTCGCTCGGATGAGCAAACCTGTGGATTGCGGGTCATGGAATTGCGAACCGTAGAATCGCGGACCGTAGAATCGCGGACCGTAGCAATACGGACCACAGAATTACAGATCGTCGAGAAACAGAATGCCGTTAGCCTACGGCAATGGACAGATCTCATCCGAAAGAACTCCAGTAACCAGATCCCGGAGCGGCAGACCGGGACTCTCAAACTATGCCGGATCGTCAGAAAAAGTTCAATCCCCCTTTTCAGTCCGGGCTCATTGGAGTCTCTCATCGGACCAGATCATCGGTTCGGTCGGGAGGCTCGACAAATCAAATCGAGCGAGCAAATCTTCCGGTCGACATCGAGTTCCCTCTTCGACCCACCCGCTGCCATGAGCCAGTGCTCCGATGATCGCCTCCGGAGAGATCCCCTCTCGACGATAGCGAGCCAGACTGGTATCGCCGTGGCGCTTGGCCAGCCGCCTGTGATCGGGACCGACGACCAGCGGAACATGAGTAAAATCGGGTGATTCAGCCCCCAGATGGCGATAGATCAACATTTGACGCGGTGTCGAAGGGAGTAAATCATCCGCTCGAAGCACCTCGGTAACCCCGGAGTCGAGATCATCCACCACCACTGCCAACTGGTAGGCCGGAGTTCCATCGCGCTTACGGATCACGAAATCACCATGGAGCCGCCCTTCACAACGCCCCGCGAAACGATCCTCGAAGGCGATGGCGTCCTCACTCACCGCCAGGCGGATGGCACAGTCTCGACCCGTTTCCTCGGTCGCCTGCTCCTCGCTGCTCCAGCGCCCGCGGCAACTCCCCGGGTACACCGGAGCATCGACGCCGATCGATTCATGCGGCGCAGTGGCCGCCTCTTCCACCTCGCTGCGGGTACAGACACAGGGATAGGCGAGTCCCGCTTCGATCAGTGTGTCGAGCACCTGCTGATGACGCGGGAGCCGATCACTCTGGATCTGGACTTCCCCGTCCCAGTCGAGACCCAGCCACTGCAAGTCCTCGATGCTGCTCTCGATGGCCCCCGATCGAACTCGAGGACCATCGATGTCATCGATCCGTAACCACAATTGGCCCCCCTGGCTGCGAATCGACAGCCAGGCCAGCAGAAAGGAACGGGCATTCCCGAGGTGCAGGACGCCGGTCGGACTGGGGGCCAGGCGACCGATCAGTGGTCGCGAACGGAGACCCTCTGAGGCACCCACCATGTATTCCTCCTGCCACACCTTCATGACCTGGATCGGATGGACCGAATGGCACGCCAATTCACGCAATTCAGGGCAATTCTGCCGCACTGCTGCGCCGACGATTCCCCCATCTGGGCCAGATGATAGAATCGTAGCACAGGAGTCGACATTGACGTCGATCTCCGCAATGAACAGCGTCGGACACTACCGTGTCCGATCCTGTTCCAGCCGATCCGGTGGGACGCCACTGGACGGGACCCTGTCCCCCCGGCTGCGGGAGCCATGTCCGCGCTAGGCCGGGTGTTGACCCGGAAGGAGGTGATCCATTGATGATAGTCCGTGGCTCTGCTGAGAGGTGCGTGCGTTGATGCACCCACTCCATGGAGTGGGCAGCCATCGCTGCCTGACCGCTCAGTAGATGATGGGGCCCGGCAGGAGATTCTCCTGCCGGGCTCTTCTTTTTCTCCTCGTCGTGACCGCCTCCGAACCGTGCCGATCGATCCCTCCCCCCCCGAATCCCCCTCCATCTCGAAAAAACCGCTGATTTCTTGAGATTAGTTGGGCCCGAGTCCTCGGGTCCTCTTGGCCCGGAGCCCTCTCGGCGGCACCATGGGCACCAGATCAATAACAACCCCTGCAGGACGGTGGAGGATCGTGAACGCCGAGATCAACTCGAGACTGCACGACATCGAGTCCCTACTCGAGCGGATCCGCGATGCCACCTGCCATGACCAGCAGAAGGAGCGCCTCACAGTTCTCGAGGAGCAGATGTCCGTCGCTGATTTCTGGGATGACCGTGATCATGCGGAAAAGACCATCGCCGAGTTGAAGCGGGTCAAGGAATCGGTACAGAGCATCGAAGACCTGGCACAACTGGTAGAAGATTCCCTGGCGATGGTCGAACTGGCCGTGGCAGATCATGATGCCGAAACCCTTGAGGAAATCGAACGGGATAGCATTCAGTTACTGGAGCGTGCCGATCAGCTGGAACTGAAGACGCTGCTTCGTGGCAAGTACGACAGTGCAAATGCCTATCTCGAGATTCAAGCAGGCGCCGGTGGAACCGATGCCTGTGACTGGACCTTGATGGTTCAGCGCATGTTCCTGCGCTGGGCTGAGCAACAGGGCTACCGAACCACCATCATCGATGAGCAGTTCGCCGAAGAAGCGGGTCTGAAATCCTCCACCATCCACCTGCAGGGAGATCACGCCTACGGCTACCTTCGTGCAGAATCGGGAGTCCATCGAATCGTTCGCATCTCACCCTTCGATGCCCAGGCCAGGCGACAAACTGCCTTTGCATCGATCCGGGTGATCCCGGAAACCGATGTCGTGGATGACGTCGAAGTCGCGGAGGTGGATCTTCGAGTCGATACCTATCGCGCCAGTGGAGCGGGAGGACAGCACGTCAACACCACCGACTCGGCGGTTCGTATCACCCACATTCCCAGCGGAATCGTGGTTCAGTGTCAGAATGAACGCAGTCAGCACGCCAACAGAGCCCAGGCGATGCGAGTCCTCAAGGCTCGGATCCTCGAGGCAGCGGAGCAGAAGAGGCGTGAGGAGCTGAACAGGATCCAGGGCATCAAGAGCGAGATCGCTTTTGGCAGCCAGATCCGCTCTTATGTGCTGCATCCTTACAAGATGGTGAAAGATCATAGAACCGAACACGAGACTTCAAACACCGACGCAGTTCTCGATGGAGACCTCCAACCCTTCATCGAAAGCTGGCTACGACAACAATCCAGGACCGATCAGTCGGCCGGATAGGAAGAACCGAGATGACTTCCATTCAACAGACGGACCCCGAAATCGCCGAGATCATCGTCCGTGAAGAAGCCCGTCAAAAGGGTGAAGTCAATCTCATCGCGAGCGAGAACATCGTCAGTGATGCGGTGCTCGCCGCTCAAGGATCGGTGCTCACCAACAAGTACGCAGAGGGCTACCCCGGTCGACGCTACTACGGCGGCTGCGAAGTGGTCGACGAAGCGGAAGAACATGCCCGCTCTCGTGCCTGCGAACTGTTCGGTGCAGATCATGCCAATGTGCAGGCACACTCTGGAACCCAGGCCAATATCGCGGCGTATTCCGCACTCATCTCTCCCGGTGATCCGGTTCTGGCGATGGATCTGGCTCATGGTGGCCATCTCTCTCACGGAGCCAAGGTGAGCCTCACCGGTAAGATCTACAACTTTCATCACTACCCGGTTTCCCAGCAAAACGAGATGATCGACCTGGATCTGGTTCGCAAGATGGCGCACGAGGTCAGTCCTGCACTGATCGTCGCCGGTGCCAGTGCCTATCCGAGAATCATCGATTTAGCAGGCTTTCGGAGCATCGCCGACGAGGTCGGTGCCCAGTTGATGGTCGACATGGCGCACATCGCTGGCCTGGTCGCCGCAGGTGTGCACCCGAGTCCTGTTCCGCACGCAGATGTGGTCACCACCACCACTCACAAGACTCTCAGGGGACCGAGGAGCGGCCTGATCCTGTGTCGAAAAAAGTGGCGCAAGAAAATTGACTCTGCGGTATTTCCCGGAGGCCAGGGTGGTCCATTGATGCATCAGGTCGCGGCGCGGGCTGTCTGCTTCCGTGAAGCGATGACCGACTCTTTCCGCGACTACGCCCGCCAGGTGGTCGAGAACTCGGTCCAACTGGGAGAAATTCTCACCGCTGGTGGGTTACGACTGGTTTCAGGAGGAACCGACAATCACATGATCCTCGCCGATCTTCGCTCGATGGATCTGACCGGTGACATCGCAGAGGCTGCGCTGGGCCGTGCCGGAATCGTCGTCAACATGAACATGATTCCCTACGATCCGGCCCCTCCACGGCGCCCCAGTGGCATGAGGATCGGCACCCCCACCATCACCAGCCGAGGGATGGGATCGGCGGAGATCACCAGCATCGGCGAGATGATTCTGGAAGTCCTCCGTAACCCTCAGGACGAGAATCGGATCGAGCGGATTCGCGCGCAGGTACGGGAGATGTGCGAGCAGTTCCAGACCCGAATCTAGCGGAACAGCATCGAGGATGCTGCTGCTAAGATGCTGCTACTACGATGCTGCGGAATCGCTACGAATGACTGGGAATCACCCCGATCGCTGACCGTACCGCATCCATCGTTTTCTCGACCACCGGGCGAATTCGATCCGCTCCACTGCGTAGGATCTGCTCGACCTCATCCGGATTCTCCTCCAGTTGCAGTCGACGACTACGGGCATCGGCAAAGTACTCGAGCATCGCCTCGAATAGTTCCTGCTTGGCGTGGCCGTACCCATAACCGATCCCGCTCGACCTCAACTTGTCCGCCATCGCAGCGACTTTCTCGTCGGTGGCGACCAGCTTGTACAACTCGAAAATGGTGTTGCCCTCTGGCTCCTTGGGCTCATCGACTCCCTGCGAGTCGGTCACGATCGACATCACCCTCTTCCGGAGTTTCTTCTCCGATTCGAAGATGCAGAGATCATTGCCATAAGACTTGCTCATCTTCTGGCCATCGATCCCAGGCACCTTGGCGGCATTTCCTTCGAGGATCAGCGGCTCTGGAACTGGAAATACTTCGCCATAGGTCTGGTTGAACTTCCCGGCGATATCCCTGGTCACTTCGACATGTTGTTTCTGATCCTGACCGACCGGAACTCGGTGCGATCGAACGATCAAGATGTCGGCGGCCATCAGGACTGGATAGGCGAACAAGCCATGGTCCGCAGAGATTCCCTGCGACACCTTGTCCTTGTAGGCATGACATCGTTCGAGTAATCCCATCGGCGTCAGCGTCGAGAGAATCCAGGAGAGTTCGCAAACCTCCGGTACATCTTCCTGGCGATAGATCACTGCTCGCTCTGGATCGAGACCGAGAGCGAGATAATCCATCGCCACGGCTCGGATGTTGGAGGAAAGTTTCGCAGGATCCCGTACGGTGGTGAGTGCGTGATAGGAAGCGATGAAGTAGTGGGCTCCTCCGGCATCCTGAAGATCGATCCATTGCCGAACCGCACCGAAGTAGTTACCCAGATGGATCCCTGAACTGGTCGGTGTGAGGCCTGAAAGTGTGATGAGGCTCATTGGATCACTCCCCCCTATCCCCGTGACAGGGTTGAAACAGGGTACCCAAACCGGCCTACAACTCCAAACCGACTGTAGAACTTGTCGAGCCACGGTTCATTGACCAGAATGGCACCTCAGCAGCGTCACCGCCCAGAGAGCCCGAGATCCACGAGCCAGGCGAGGGGATCGTCAGAGCCATGGTATTGGCACGGGGTCGTCGATGGGGTCCACTGACCCACCAAAGAAGCAGTCGGAAGGGATACCTTGTCCGCAATCAAGAATCAGAAGAAGCCTCGAGGGGGGCTCAGCCGGGCGTTCCTGACCGGCTTGGCAACCTTGCTACCGACGGTCCTGACCATCCTGATCCTGACCATCGCATACAACTTCCTCGACGAAAAGATCGCCGGTCCACTCAATAATCTGATCCAGAAGGGACTCTCTTCACAGATCGCGAAGGAGCACTTCTGGGGAGGGATACTCAATTACCCCGACTGGCAACTGGACGAGGAGATCGATAGTAGCGGAGCACCGGAGCGTGCGGATGATCTGCCCTTCTCTCAATTCGTCGAGGGAATCGCTCCACAGTGGCTCGGATTCCTGCTCGCGCTGCTGCTGGTCTTTACCGTGGGAATCGTCTTCAGGGGCTATCTCGGCCGCCAGTTACTGAAGTTGATCGAGAGCTTCATCCGACAGATCCCACTGATCAAGATCATCTACCCCTACGCCAAACAGGTTACCGAGTTCTTCTTCGAGGAAAAAAATCAGATCGAGTACGAGACCGCAGTGGCGGTCGAGTATCCACGCAAGGGGATCTGGTCGCTGGGGTTTGTCACGAGTTCCGGATTCAAGGCGGTCAGCGATTTCGCCGACGAAGAAATGGTCTCCATCTTCATCCCCTCGAGCCCGACACCGATCACCGGATATACCATCCTGGCCTCCCGGGATTCTATTATCCAGTTGGACCTGAGTGTCGAGGAGGTGCTTCGCTTCACCATTTCTGGAGGGGTCATCCTGCCCCCGAGCCAGTTGCCGGATAAGCCCAATACTACGGCCCAGGTCGATTCTAGTGTCGAAACTAGCTCAGAAGAAGAGGATGAAGGTGTTGGGAAGCCTTGACGGGAGCGACACTATCACTAGCATCCATGACCTTGCCACGAGACAGATTAAAAGTCGGGCCGTAGCACAGTTTGGTAGTGCGCCACGCTGGGGGTGTGGAGGTCGGTGGTTCGAATCCACTCGGCCCGACCATTTTTCTTCTTCCAACAATCCTTCACCCAACACTCCGGTTCGATCTCCTCGAGATCGCGACAACCGAGTTCCCTCCAACCGTTCCTCGGCTGCCGTTTCAGCCAAAGGCGGCTGGCGGATCAGGGTCCAAGAGCGCCGATGATTCAAGATCCGACCCCGACTCCCAGCATTCCTGTCCCTGCCAAGGGAGCCCGAGTCACCCCACCGATTCGATTCGAATCGGGTCAGCGAACCGTATGGATCCTCCCTTCCGAGGTGAATGTGGTGCGAGACTGTGGTTTCCTCGGGGGCATTGCGACCAGCCATCCAGAACAACACCGCAGCGGGCGTGAACCGCATCCGGTGTACCGCGGAACTGACGGATCGCTACTGCTGTGGAAGCGGTGTCTCAGAGGAGGCTGGCTCTCTCACTTCATCTCCACGCTCCACCTCAGTTGTGCTCGATTTCTGCGGGAGATGGAGTTGGGTGAAGAAACTCGGGTTCTGGGAATCCCCACATCCAACGTGATCGCCGTAGCCTCCACTGCTGCCCCCATCGGTCAACGAGTAGAGATGTTGATCCGACTGGAAAACGATGTTCAAACCTTGAAACAATTTCTTGAGGATCAGATGCCATCGGATGGACAACGGAGAGCCGTGCTGAAAGCCACCGCCGATACCATCCAGAAGTTCCATCAGGCAGGCTTTCTTCACGGCGACCTGAACCTGATGAACATCCTCATCCAGCAACGAGAAGAAAAATGCCCCGAGGCCATCCTGGTCGATCTGGATCCGGGGGGGCTCGGCCCACTGGCGAATCGACACTCCAACTTGATCCGACTGATCCGTTCCTACCGCAAATCGATCAGGCTCAACACCCCACCACTTCGCATCGGTGAGGCGATTCGATTCATCCACTGGGTGACCGGTGCGGATCGTGATCGGATGAAATCGCTGATCACTGCCAGCCAGCAGTACCTACCCCGATCACAGTGGAGGCGCTGATGACTCGCATCGGAGCCATCCACTTTCTCAACGCTGAACCGCTGTGTGGGCATCTGTCTCGAAACGACCCTCGCTGGCAAATCGTCGATTCCAGTCCCAGTGAACTCGCCCGATCACTGCGCAACGGAACCATCGATGTCGGGCTGGTCCCCCAGGTCGAAGCTTGCAGAAGACCCGATTACAGGATCCTCGAGGGCCACTGCATCTCCTGCCTGGGAGAGGTCGCCTCGATACTGCTCTTTCACAAGAAACCGTGGGAAGCCCTGCAACGTGTTGCCGTCGATCAGGCCAGCAACTCGTCGGTGGCTCTGCTGCAAGTTCTCAGACACCTCGATCAACTGCCACCGCTGGAGATCATCGAGACCGCTTCAAATCTGTCGTTGCTACAGCAGGATTCAACCGTCGATGCGGTACTCCTGATCGGAGATGCGGCACTGAAACACCGGACCCGTTCACCTCTCGACCGGATCGACCTGGGCATGGCTTGGAAGCAACGAACGGATCTTCCCTTCGTCTTCGCGGTGTGGCTGACCAGAACTCAACTGGACCCAACGGTCATCGAGGAAGTGGCACGCGCGGCCCGACTTGGCATCGACCAGAGTCCACTTTTTGCCGCGCAGTTTTCGAAGCGGTATCCTGATGTACTCGACGAAGGGGCTGCCCGAGACTACCTTCAGCGTTGCGTTCGATACCAATTGGGTTCACCAGAGAAGGAGTCGATCGAAGTGTTTCACCGGTTCCGTGCTGAAATTGATCCTTCCCTCGATCGGCAATGGCAACCTCGTTACTACGGCGAGATCTCATGATCGATCTGACCGCAACGGTGATCACCTTCAACGAGGAGAGCAACATCCGGGAGTGCCTGGAGTCGCTTCGCTGGGTTCCCAACATCGTCGTTGTCGATTCCGGATCCACCGATCGGACCGTGGAGATCGCCCGAGAGTTCACCGATCGAGTGTATGTCACCGACTGGCCCGGCCATGTCGAACAGAAGAATCGAGCAGTGGGCCTGGCCCCCACAGACTGGATCATCTCGCTCGATGCGGATGAACGGATCACCCCGGAACTCCGTGCTGAACTGGAACACCACCTCGAAGGTTCTCCCAGCCATAAGGGATATTCGATGCCGCGTCTCACCAGGCATCTGGGTCGCTGGATCCGACATGGCGGCTGGTATCCAGATCGGAAAATCCGTGTGTTCGATCGTCGCAGCGCACGCTGGGCAGGAAACAATCCTCACGACCACATCTCCCTCGATGGTTCAGCCTTCCCTTTGAAGGGCGATCTGCTCCATTACTCGTTCGATCATCTTCATCACCACATGGAGACGATCGATTTCTTCACCAGCATCGCAGCGCGAGAGATGGAAGGGACGAAACGCAGCGCCATCCTGGGAATGGCGTTGAATGCGCCGTGGAAGTTCCTGCGCATGTACCTGCTCGATCGCGGCTACCGCGATGGATTCGCAGGTTTCATCCTGGCCGCTGTCGGATCCTTCTATGTTTTCCTCAAGCACGCAGTGCTGTGGGAACGAAGGTCATTACGGGCTCGTGGAATCGATCCCGATCGGGTTCCTCGGCACCACCGGGGTCCAGAATGGCGTCCGCCTCGGGCACTGCCGGAGTCGGCGGAGGCCGAAGGGTGAAAATCTTCCACCTCTTCGCCAATCACAAGTTCACCGGACCTGCCGATCTGGCGATGGTGATGGCATCCAGTCAGCAGGCAGCAGGCGCAGAGGTGCGCTTCTTCTCCAGCACTCATCCCGGTGCAGAAAACAGCGTCGAGCAGATCGCCCGCAGCCGTGGACTCGACACGGTCACCGGATTACGACTGGCCAAGCACTTGCGCTGGACCTCCTTACCCCGAGATGTCTCCCGACTTCGCCGCTCGATCGAGGCGGAGCGCCCCGACTTCCTTCACTGCCATCTCGATGGAGATCACCTGCTGGCTTGCCTGGCCTGTGGAACGAAGGGGCCCGGAGTGATCCGAAGCAGCTACCAACTCGACCCCCCGAGTGGCTGGCGTGCGGCGTGGACCGCCGCTCGGACAAGATTGTGGCTGCCACCCTCCAACCGAGCGGAAGCTCGATTGCTCGAACAACACCCGAAGTTACAGGGCCGCACCCGGATCACCGCCCCTCCCGTCGATCTGCAACGCTTCGCTCCTACCACGGATCCAGGCCGCTCTACCGATCGAGATGGACCGGTGGTGATCGGCGTTGTCGCCCGAATGCAGAGGCATCGCAGATTTCCCCAGTTGATCGAGGCATTCGCGGCCGCCGCCGCAGAGGATTCTCGGTTGCAGCTGGAGATCCTCGGCCGCGGAACTCACCAGGATGAGGTGGCGAGGATCCCCGCACAGCAAACCGGGCTCGGCGATCGGATCCGATTTGCCGGCTACATCGACCCCGAACTCTACCCGCAACATTTGCGCCGATTTGACCTGCTGCTCTTTCTCGTGCCCGGTTCCGATGGGACCTGTAGAGCCGCCCGCGAAGCACTCGCCTGCGGCGTTCCGGTGATCGCCAGTCGCCGCGGATTGCTGCCAGACCTGATCCCGGAGCAGTGCGGACTACTGCTTCATAATGAAGCAGTAGAAACGATGACCCGTGCCATTCTCACTCTGGCGGACGCCCCCCTGAGACGACAGGAGATGGCCAAGAACGCTCGAGAATATGCTCAAAAGACCTTTGACGCCAAAACGCTGGGGTCTGATCTGATCGCCGATCTGGCGGATCGATCCTCGGGAAGCCGCCCTGATCTGGCACAAAATCCATCGCATCGGTAAAGATTCCCTCGCCGTAGGTCGAAGAAGGCTTAGGGCCCGGACGGACTGGGCCAGCGAAGCCGAGCCGGCACCGTTGAGTTTTACGCCGGCACCATGAGAAAGGTCTGGCCATGAACGCCAACTCGAACGGCAGCACCAGCTGCAACAACGTCAACTACCCGACAACTCGGGTTATCACCGGTGTCCTGGGGTTCCTCGCCCTCTGCACCATCGCCACCAACTACGCCATCAACACTGCGTTTGATGCAAACGTCTTCTTTGCGGTGATCGCCACCTCACTGGTGACCTGCTTCGCCGTCTGCACCACCTCGATGTGGAAGAGTGGCTACCAGGTCTTCAGCGGCAACGTGGACAACGCCTATGATGCGTCCTGCTATTGGAATAGCGCCGCGCAAGGATTCCTCTACGCAGGACTCCTCTTCTGTGGTGGTGCCTTCTTCACCACCTACGCCAACAGTGCCGTCGCTGCGGTGGAAGCGATCTACTTCCCCTTCGTCGTCAGCATCTGTGGATACTGGGTCACCAAGGCGATCTCCAATGCTTGCACCTACTGCGTGATCGAGAACCCCGCCTCTACCTGGGTCAACAACGCATCGGTTGCAACGAATGCTACAAGTGACATCAATGTCACGAACACCGAAACTGTCAGTTCCTAATCGAATATTCATTCGAAAAGAAATCTCGCGCTCAATGTCGGAGGAAGTGCCCATACAGGGCACTTCCTCTACTTTTTTGGTCTGACGCGCGACTCCAATCCGGCCCGACTTGGATTCTCCCTGATCCTCGGCATTCCTTCCATACTGGTCAAGTACTTGCATTTGGGGCGTAAGATCCTACTCTTGTGTCGTATCCAGATTTCTCTTAGAGCGAACTGGTCAATATTGATCTTCGATCATCAGGAGTGTGTCCTGTGCCCATGATGCGGTGCAACTATTCGTAAAAATTGGAGTGCTTGTTATGGTTCTGCGTATATATACCTGTGCTTTATTTGTAATCGCATTCGCCCTTCTCTCGCCCTTCTCGTCGGTCGGCCACGCCTCAGATCAGGTCTTCATCGATACGGCACAGATCCAGATCATTGGAGCCCACGCCGAGGACCATCTCGGTGCCTCCACCTCGGGTGCCGGAGATGTGAACGGAGACGGGATTCCCGACATCGTCGCTGGAGCCCCGGGATCCGATAACCACTCCCACAACACCGGTGGAAAAGCTTATGTCATCCTCGGTTCCAGTTCCCCGGCCACTGAACTGGACCTGCTCTACCCCCACCCTGGAAGTGTCATCATCATCCAGGGTGCGCCTGGCGGTTCGATGCTGGGAGCCTCCGTCTCTGGAGCCGGTGACGTCAACGGAGATGGTTACGATGACTACATCATCGGTGCCCCCGGAGCCTCCAGTAGTTACCCGGATGAGGAACAAGCAGGACGTGCGTACCTCATCTACGGCTCGGCCAATCCTGCGGGAATCGTCGATGTTTCCAATCTTGGATCTTCCGGAGTCGAGATCATCGGTGCCCGCGAAGGCTCGCATCTGGGTGCTTCCGTATCGGGTGCCCGGGACTTCGATGGAGATGGCTTTGCCGATATCCTCCTCGGGGCCCCCGAGGACTCCAACGACTCCGAGGAGGTGTGTGGAAGTGCCTTCCTGATCCGCGGAAGCAACTCTCTTCCTTCCACCATCGACCTCAAGAACTCCCATAGCAATGTGACCATCTTCCGCTCCGGCGGACCCCATCAGGAGGTGGGGTCCTGCGTCGCCGATCTCGAGGACTTCAATGGAGACGGAAAATCGGACATCGCCATCGCATCGATGCGCCACTCCGACGGGTCCTCCGCAAATGCCGGCCGCGCCTGGATCATCTATGGAGGCAGTGCTCCTCCGGCTGAAGTCGCACTCAACGACATCGCAGCCAGTGGCTTGACCAGTACCACCATTCGGGTTCCCCAGGCCAACCATGAATTGGGGCAATCGATCTCCTGTGCCGGCGATGCCGATGCGGATGGAGATACGGAACTGCTGATCAGCCGCTCACTCCACGATCACGATCCTCAAACGATTGCCAATGTGGCGTACCTGGTTCGTGGAGGGTTCAGCCCCCCTGCCGAGATCAATCTCGCCATCCCTGCACCATGGATCACTAGATACATGAGTTTCTATGACAATGATGAAGAGGGGCAATCGGTTCACACCACTCTCGACTTCAGTGGTGACGGTATCGATGACCACATCATCGGCATCTCCCGATCGATCTTGCTCGATGTTGAAAAAGGAATGGCTCACCGGGTTAATGGTGGCCAGATGCTGGGTGAATCCCAGTTGCTGGACCTGTTCCAGCATGGAGGACGCGGATACCTCGGTCTCACCGAAGGGCAAGAAGTAGGTATCTCGGTTGGTGCCGCTGGCGACTTCAATGATGACCGAGGAAACGACCTGTTGATCGGTGCGGCTGGAGCGAAGCCCTACGGACGCCACATGGCAGGAAGCGTTTACATATTCCTCGGTCACAAACTGCGTTCTCCCAACAACGTTCAGACCGTTTGCCTGGGACAGACCGTCGATGTGACCTGGAACAACCGTGCGGTGTACGACGAAGTCGACCTGTTCAGAGATCATGTCTTGCTGGCGACCTTGCCAGGTGGCACCGAGGCTTACACCGATTCAGGAGTCACCTACGGAGATCACAACTACTCGGTCCGTGGACGACGTCGTGGAATCGATACCGTGAAGCGCGACAGCGACATCCGCGTGATGGTACCGATCGCGGCTCTTGACTGCACATCCCTACACAGGGACATCTCCATCTCCTGGAGCAACAGTGATAACTACGACCTGATCGACCTCTACCGCGATGGTGTTCTTCAGAGCACTCTCCCGGGTGGTAGTACTTCCTACCACGACAACAATGTCTCTTCCGGAATCCACCAGTACAGTGTGGTGGAGCGCGGAGATCGAACCACGACACTCTCCACTAGTTGCAGTATCACTGCGCTGATGCCGCCCTACACGGCCACCTGCAGTGCCGCTCCAGATGCCCAGAATCAGATCATCGCCACCATCCACTGGAACCTGATGCCGAATCCAAATGGATTCGAGCTGATCAACATCTATCGCGATGGATCCCACATCCAGACCCTCGCCGGAGATGCCACCACCACCCAGGATGCCATCACTGCAGGACGCTTCATCTACGAGGTCGAGGGTGTCGCCGATGACGGACGAGCGGTCAGTGCTCGTGCCACCTGTGAACTGGTCGATCCCTTCTCGGTAGAGGCGGTCCTCTGCTCCTCGGATGTGGATATTGCCACCATCAGTTGGATCAATACCGATGCCTATGACTACATCATCATCGAGTTCGGACCTGGCAACGACACCTCCTCCTTGCCGGAAATCGATCAGATCCCCGGGAATAGCCAGAGTTTCACCACCCAGATACAGGGTGGACCTGGCGACTACTCGGTCTGTGTCCGCGGGGTCAAGTTCACCGGAGAAAGCGGAAGAACCTGCTGTACCCTGACCATGCCCGATCCGCTGGGAGCCCTCAATTGTTCCGCCACCGGCTCCTCGGTGTTCCTCGAGTGGACCAACGGAGGAACCTACAACGACATCGCGATTCGGCGCGACGGCTTCCTGATCGATACCATCTCGGGAAATAGTACCAGTTACACCGATCAAGATGTTTCCTATGGTGATCGTAGTTACTCGATCACCGCGCAACGTCGTCAAGGTCTCTCCGCCGCACAATCGTGTGGATTGACCGTCCTTCGCCAGCCGCAGGCTTTGACCTGCAAGGGTGAGGGGGATCAGGTTCGCCTCAACTGGCAGAACCCCGCACCCGCCTATGACCAGGTCGAGGTAATGCAAGGATCGACGGTCATCGCCACCCTGAGCGGCACCGCATCGGAGTACATCGACTCGCCGCTGGCTGCGGGAGATTTCTCCTACACCGTTCGAGGTCTCAAAGGTACCAGTGAAAGTGATCCGACCCATTGCACCACGGCCATTCCCGAGGCGATCACCGCCCTCGGAACCGGACTCGTCGAGGGCACTCACATGCTCCTCACCTGGGCCCCCTCCGAGGACGCCACATCGATCCGGATCTTCCGCGACGGACTCGTCATCGCGACCCTTCCCGCCTCGGCGACCTCTTACATCGATCCGACACTCGAGCCGGGTACCTACCAGTACTGCTTGCGTGCCAGGATCGACAACAACCACAGCACCGACACCTGTACCCCGGCCATCGTTCCGGCCCCACCGGTGGAGATCATCTGTGGAGTAGATTCTGCCATCGCCACCATCAGTTGGACCAATGCAGAGTCCTACGACAATGTGATCCTCAAGCGCGATGGAGGCACCATCCTGGAAGACCTCGATGGCCTCGCCAGTAGTTATGTCGATGCCATCGCCGGACCGGGTCCTCATCTTTACGAGGTCAGTGGCCGCATCGGAGATCACGAATCGAAAACCATCGCCTGTGAAATCACCGTTCCTTACCCACCCGCAGATCTGACCTGTTCAGTCTCTGGTGGAGTGGATTCGGTTCTGACCTGGATCAACACCCAGCCCTCCACCACCATCGAGGTGTGGCGCGACGGCATGTTGATTGCCGAACTCGACCCCTCCAGTGCTGGATACACCGACGCTGGTGTGGCTCCTGCGACCTACACCTACTGCGTGTTGAATCGCTTCGGACCCAAGACCAGTGCCTCCGCTTGCTGCACCCTGTTGGTTCCGGCTCCTCCGACCAACTTCTCCTGCCTCTGCAGCGCCGGAGATGTCGACATGAGCTGGACCAATAATGAGGAATACGACAGCGTGACCCTGCTCAGAGATGGAGCCGTCATCGCCGTGTTACCGGGAGCCGCCGCCTCTTATACCGATATCGCCACCGAACCTGGTTCGCACACCTACACCCTCAGTGGTGCCAAGGATGTGAACAGCTCCTCGACGGTGGATTGTTCCGAAGATGTCCCCGCTCAGGCGACCGATCTACAGATCACGGCGCTCGCCTCGACCACTTCATTGTCGTGGAATCACAGCGGACCTGGAGACACTGCGGAACTGACCAGAAATGGCGTACCGATCGAGTCCTTACCGGCAGCCACCCAGTCCCATGACGACACCGGGTTGGCCCCGGGCGACTACCTATACTGCGTCACGATGCAAATCGGTGATGCCACCAGTGCTACCATCTGCGCCACCATTCACGTGCTGGCGGATCCGACCGACTTCAGTTGTTCGACCGTCTCCGGCACTGTCGAGATCTCCTGGACCAACAACGACAGCTACAGCACTCTCACTCTCAACCGTGATGGCCAGTTGCTGGCGATCCTCTCGGGAGGCGATTCCTCCTATCAGGATGCGTTGCCGGCGCATGGTGCTCACAGTTACGACCTGACCGCTCACGGCGGCCCGTCCAGCACCAGTGCCACCGTCGATTGCAGCGTCGATGTTCCATCGACCCCGACCGACATGACTTGCTCGGCACTCGGCTCCACCGCTTCACTCTCCTGGACCTTGCCAGCACCGGGTGAAATCATCGAATTGAGTCGCAATGGTGCGGTGATCGCAACGCTTGCAGGAGATTCCACCTCCTACGACGATGTGGGAGCACCGGCGGGCACTCACGAGTACTGCATCGTCAACAGGATCGGTAGTGGCACCAGTGCCACCACCTGTTGCAGTGCACGGGTACTCGCCTCTCCGACCGCCTTCTCCTGTGCAGTAGTCGCCGGAGAAGTCGACATCACATGGACCAATAACGATATCTACGACACCATCACCCTCAATCGTGATGGCCAGTTGCTGGCCATCCTCAGTGGAGGCGACAGTTCTTACCTGGATGCGGCCGCAGGAGCCGGGCCACACAGTTACGACATGACTGCCGATGCCGGCGCCGCCAGCATCAGTGATACCGCCGGTTGCAGCGTCGATGTTCCATCGACACCGACCGACATGACTTGCTCGGCACTCGGCTCCACCGCTTCACTCTCCTGGACCTTGCCCACCGACGGTACATCCGTCGAGGTGAGTCGAGATGGAATCGTCATCGCCACCCTCGGCGGTAGTGCCACCTCCTACGAGGATATCGGTGCTTCCGCAGGTACCCATGAGTACTGCGTCGTCAACCAGATCGGTAGCGGCACCAGTGCAGCGACCTGCTGCTCAGCACGAGTGCTGGCAGCCCCAACTGGCTTTGGCTGCGTTTCAGTGGCGGGCGAGATCGATATCAGCTGGACCAACAATGATGTCTACGACACCATCACTCTCCACCGAGATGGCCAACCGCTGGCGATCCTCTCGGGTAGCGATAGCTCGTACCACGACGCTACTGCGGGAGCCGGAGCACATAGTTACGACATGACTGCTGACGCAGGAGCTTCCAGTGTCAGCGATACCGTCGATTGCACCGTTGATGTGCCTTCGACCCCGATCGACATGCAGTGCTCAGCACTCGGGTCGACCGTCTCCCTCTCGTGGACCCTGCCGGCTCCCGGCACCACCGTCCAGATCAGTCGTGATGGAACTGTGATCGCCACCCTTGGAGGTGGTGCCAGTTCCTACGATGACTCGGGAGCCCCGGTCGGCACCCATGAGTACTGTGTCGTCAACCTGATCGGTACCGGTACCAGTGCTGCAACCTGCTGTTCGGCTCGGGTGATCTCCGCTCCGGTTGGATTCAGTTGCGTCGCCACTTCTGGTGATGTGGTTCTCAGTTGGACCAACACCGATGACTACGACACCTTGTCGTTGACGCGCGACGGTGCGTTGCTGGCGCTGCTGCCTGGAACCACCAACAGTTTCACCGATCCGGCCCAGCCTCATGGTTCGCACAGTTACGAGTTGACCGCCAACCTCGGTGAAGAAAGCACCTCTTCCACCGCATCCTGCTCGGAAGAGGTCCCCTCTACCCCGCAGAACATGAGTTGTACTCTTGCGGGTGGATCCACCGTGCAACTGGCGTGGGACCTCCCCGCCGCAGGCGACTTCATCAGTTTGACTCGCAACGGTGCCCCCATCGGCTCACTGGCGGGTTCCGACACCAGTGCCACTGACAATCCGGGCCCCGGAACTTACGAGTACTGCCTGGTGGTCAACATCGGCAATGGCACCGGAGCCACCACCTGCTGCACCATCGTGGTGCCGCAACCGCTCTCCGGAATCGCCTGCAGCACCATCGGTGACGGCAACACCCTTTCCTGGAGTAACGGTGAGTCCTATGACCTGATCCAGATCTCTCGCAATGGCGTGCTGGTTGGATTCGTCGATGGAACCGAAGAGAGTTACACCGACTTCCCGCTGGAAGCCGGAACCTACTCCTACGAGATCGTCGCGACACTGGCGGGATCGCAGACCGCTCCCATCAATTGCTCGGTGACCATCTTGACAGCGCCCATCAACCTGTCTTGCACCTTCTTCGGTGCACCGGTTCATCTCGACTGGGAAAACACTGCGACCTACTCGAGCATTCATATCGAACGCAACGGAGTCCTGATCTCCTCGATTCCGGGTTCCTCCACCAGCGCCGTCGATGTGGTCCCTGCCGAGGGCACTTACAGTTACAGGATCTGGGCTGAGCATGCCGATGGAATCACCACCTCCACCACCTGCTCTGGATCCGTCAAGACGTTCCTGAGAGGAGATGCCAACAGTGATACCAACTGCGACATCGCCGACGGAATCTGGGTACTCAACTGGCTCTTCGTCGGCGGAGCAGAGCCGACTTGCTTCGATTCGGCAGACTTCGATGACAACGGAATCGTCACCATCGGCGATGCGATGCTGATGATTTTCTACTACCTCCATGCTGAAGGAACACCGCTGATTCCGCCCGCCGCACCCTACCCGGATGCCGGCCTGGATCCGACCGACGACGTACTCGACTGCATCGATTCTCCCTACTAGGAGATCGAACTGCACAGAAGTGAGAATCGACCGGGTCCCGCTGAATCGTATGGTTCAGCGGGACCCGTATTTCTTGGTACCATCGGGTTCAAACTCGAAAGATGCCGTCCACGAGATCGTGGTGTATGCTTGATCAAGAGACCTCTCCACTGGAGGTCCTGGGTTGTGAAAGGCGATACTCATGGCAGCGGCCGGAAACTCGATGGCCAATCCCGAAATGAACGGACACGGAGCCGGCGATTCGACGGCAAACGTGGGTGCCTACGGCCCCTTCTGCTCCACCTGCCCGATCCGCTCCAATTGCGCGAAAATCTGCGATCTGGTCGAGAATCTAATCCCCAGTATGGAGCGAGGAAGAGTCGATTCTGAGGACCTCTCCCGACTCTACATGGGCCTTCGAAGCGTCAATGTGCTGCTCGACAACATCGAGATGCTGACTCCCCGTCAGCAAGAGGTGGTACGACTCTACTACCGTGAATCACTGATGCAGCAGGAGATCGCAGAGCGATTGAAAGTGTCGCAGCAGGCGGTCGCCGACTCCCTGGTCCGTGCAAGACGGGCGGTAGGACGTCATTTTGGTGCCCGAGAGTTGGCCAAGAACGCGAGCCGGTAGCTCGTTTCAACCGCTCGATTCCGGAAATCTTTACCGCTCTAAAGCCCCTCTATCTGGGCCGATTGACACGCCACTACTCTCGGATAGAATTCAGGTTGGTGAAGAAACGATGCCCTGGGGCTCCTGAAGTCCCGTCGATATTCAGTATCAGCAAGTCGACCTGTCGCCCCTGGCGTGCGATTTCGCTGACTCCCCTGAATGTTTCTTCGAACATTCTTGGCCCGATCCACGTGGCCAATTCAGTCGATCTGGATGGGGTTGGCCGTGGTTGCCGACCCTGAGCAAGTCCGAAACAGAGTCATTCAAAACAGAGTCATTCAAAACAGAGTCATTCAAAACAGAGTCATTCAAAACAGAGTCATTCAGAACAGAGTCATTCAGAACAGAGACCGTCAGAAAAGTTACTTTCAGGACCGTTACTTTCAGGACCGTAACTTTCAGGAAACCGTACCCTTGGGAACCTTGAGTTACAGCACCTGAACATCCCGCTCCCCTGTGAGTCGTTTCACTGATCGTCACGATCCTGTTCGTACTCGACGAAGAATCTTACCGGCTCCCGACCAGGGGCCGTAGCGATGAAAGACGAATCATGATCTCTCGACCATCATCCGATTCCCGCATTTCACAGTTTCCCCTCGCCGATGGGGCAGCATGGCTACCGGTGATCGTGCTACTGATCTCATTGGCAGGATCTCTCCAGGCGCAGGTTCCCTGCCCCGTCAGCGATCCCCCCTTCGGAACTTGCTTCGTCCAGAACACCAGTTATCCGGGGGACTACCCCTGGGCAACCACGGTGATCGACGGAGAGTCGAGTCTCGTCGTCGCCGATGCCTTCAGTGGCTTCTTCTACAAGTACCAGGTCAATTCACTGAGTTCGACTCCAGCACAGTACCTGAGTCCAATGGGTCCTGCAGCCTACCAGGGTGTCAGCTGGAATAACGACGAAGACCTGCTCTACTGGCTGGTCGAGGACCAGGGACAGAACTGGCTGGTGGCTTCCAGTTCGGGCGGAATCTTGATCTCTCAGACCGCCGTCGAATTACCCGCGGGCATCGGTGGAGTCACCGGGCTGGCATGGCATGCCGGGACCGGAAACTACTGGACCAATGCCTATAATGCGGATGTCTACCTCGAATTCCTCAGCGACGGCACCTTCTCAGGGAACTCCTTTCAGAATCCCGAAGTGATTACCGCCACAGCAGAGGTCTTTGGTCTCGGGCTGACGATCACACTCGATCCCCTGACCGGCGAATACCTGTTCGATATTCCCGTCGGCGCCCCTTCCGATCAGCGCTCTTCTCAGGTGAAGCGGGTCGATGATACTGGAGAGCAACAGGGTCTCTTTTACCCGCTCGCCAGCATCAATGCCCTTTCTGGCTGGGTCACCGGAATCTCCTGGACCGAGAATGGATCCTGGGGTGGCCCCAGTGAATTCGTGATCGATCTCACCAACAATTCGATCGTCGAAGTCCCGGTACCCAATCCCAATGCTCCTTCGATCACTGTCTTCTCCTGTGCTGCCGACGGCGACAACAATGTGACCCTCGAGTGGACCAACCCCATCACCTACGCGAGTATCCTGTTGCTGCGTGACGGTGATGAAATCGCATCGCTTTCCGGTACCGATTCCACTTACACCGATACCGATCTCGATTCCGGAACCTACTCGTACTCACTACAGCCTGTACCTGCGAGTGGTGCCGCTCTTCCTGCGGCGATCTGCAAAGTCGTGGTCGGATTTGGTCGCCTTCTGGGGCAGGTGGCCTTCGGCGGAACACAGTCGGGCCCCACCACTGTCATCGAGAGCACCAACCAGTTGGTGGTCGCCGATGCATCCGGGCTTACAGCCTGGCTTTACTCCAAAGATCTGACTCCTGTAGCGAGCATCGCAGGTCCTTTCACAACGACGGTCAATTTGTCGGGCCTGGCATGGAACGCCTCCGATGACACCCTCGCCTGGATGACCGAAGATGGGGAGTTGATTCACACCGACCTGCAAGGCTCCATCATCTCGAGCACGACTCTTCAGTCGCCGACTCCACTGGGTCTGATCGGTGAGATCACCTGGTCCACGAACCGCCAGCAGTTCCTCGGAATCGATCGTTCCGTCGCCTCCTTCTTCGCCTTCGATGCGGATGGAACTACCAATGGCATGTGGATGTCGGTCCCCCCGACTCCCACCGGAGTGGCCGTATTCCTCGCTGGAATCACTTCCCGCGATACCGCGAACAACAGCGTCTGTGATTTCGCGGTGGGCTCACTGAACGACGCCGGAATCAGCCGGATCGAGCGTTCGGTCGACGGCGTCACTAGCGGAATTGGATTCGATATCGCTCCCTCAGTAAACACCGGAGAAGTGGTCGGGATCTCCTCGACGGAAACCGGACCCTTTGGCACTCCCGTCAGTTACCTGATCGGTGGAGACAACGGTGTCATCTACATGTTTTCAGGAGATCTTTCAGGTACTGGATCCGATTTCATTCGCGGTGAGTTGAACATGGACGGAACCCGCAACCTGGTCGATGTCACGGTACTTCTGCTGAATCTCTTCGGTCAGGGTCAGACTCCTTCCACCTGCGTCGACGCTTCCGACATCAACGACGATGGGCTGGTCAACATCGCCGATGCCATCTCGCTGCTGGAATACCTGTTCGAGGGTGGATCGGTTCCACCAGCTCCCAGTAGTGGCTGTGGACCAGACGACTCCATCGACAACCTTACCTGTCAAGAATTCGACGGCTGCTAACACCACACCAGGTTCTCAGAACCACAGGTTCACCAGAACCACAGACTGGTTCCGCCAAAGAGAAGACCCCCGCCGTCAACGACGGCGGGGGTTTTTTCCATCTGGACAAGTTCTCTCGGGGTCTGCAACGTGCCGAATCAGGGGGACAGCGCTTCCGCCAGGATTGGAAGCGACACATCCAGTCGATAATCCACAGCAGAGTGATCATCATCGAACTCCTGATGCAGATGCGGGACATCGAATTGCTGGAGCTTCTTTGCCAGCATTCTCGCTCCATGGTGAAGACGGTACTGATCTCGAAAACCGCAATCGATGAAGAGGCACTTCAGTGATTTCAGAGCGGTGTGATGTCGATCGACCATCTGAACCGGGTCGTGTTCCAGCCACCGCTGCCATCTCTCATCGATGATCTCACCGGTTTCCAGATCAAAGGGCAGGTGGTATTCCCCCGGTCGCTGAAGATCTGGGTCATAGGAAGCGGCCATCGCAAGAATCATCAGTGTCATCACATCATCGTGACGCGGCTTGACCTTCTTGCGAAACTTCTCCAGGAAGGTGGTCTTTCCGCCGCTCCTTCGCAGCACATCGATCGCCAGTGGAAAATCGGGGAGATAGCCGTAGGGGAAGTACATGTCGCCACTATGGCAGGCGATCGCCCCCCACGTTTCGGAATGAAGCATGCCATGAACCAGTGCCCCGTAGCCTCCGGAGGATTTCCCGAACACACCCCGATGATCTCGCTCGGCTAGCGTTCGCCAGCGATCATCGATGAAGGGCACCAGTTCTTCGACCAGGTAACTGGCCCACGGCCCCACCGCCGGAGAATCGATGTACTGGTTTCCTCCCAGCGAGGTGAAGCCATCCGGCATCGCCACGATGCACGGCTTCATCTGCCCGCTTCCGACCAGCCGATCGAGTCTCTCTGGCAGGTTCTCGGTGAAGGCAGACCAGGCCAGATGTTTGATTCCACTGCCGGTGAATCCGGCCAGATCGACCAGCAGTGGATACCGTTGGGAGCCCCCCTCGGAGTAGCCGGGAGGGGTCCAGATGGCTATATTTCGCAGCGGAGGATCCCCCAGGGGGTTTCCTTCCAGCCTCCTCGACCGGTGCTCGACCACCTCCACCTGGCCCGTCTCTCCCTGATATCTTCTCAACTGGTCACTCCGTTTCCCACGGGTCTCGGTGATTCCACCCGGTGCAGCGGTTAGAATCCACCTCCGGGCTGTACAGAGCAACTGCCGATTCGGCCCCAAGAAGGGAAAAACATCGATGGAGAAGACTGCGTTCCCCCGGCAATTCCTCAACGAGGAATTTTCAGCCGATAGCCTCGAGGCGATCGAGGCGATTTACACCGATCTACTGACCAGAGAGATCGACAATCCCGATTCGCTGCTGGCATGGTGCTCCGAATGGAGCGAGATCGATTCAGTTCTGGCCGAGGAAGGTGCCCGTCGGTTCGTCCAGCACACCTGCTACACCAACGACGAGGAGATCACTGCTCTATACATGGAGTGGATCGAGAAGATCAGACCGGGTCTCAAGAAGATCATGTTTGACATGGATCGCAAATTCATGGCTTCCCCCGCCCTCGATTCACTGCCCACCGAGAAGTTCGGCAACTGGATCAAGTCGGTGAGAAACAGCGTGGAACTGTTCCGTGAAGATAATATTCCACTGCAAACCGAAGAATCGAAACTCGACGCCGAGTACGACAAGGTCGTCGGAGCGATGACTGTCGAGTTCGATGGGGAAACCAGAACCATTCCCTACATGGGAAGAATCCTCCAGGAGACCGATCGAGATCGACGCGAAGCGGCATTCCGTGCCATCTGGGATCGCTTCGGCCAGGACAACGACAAGATCCAGGACATCTTTGATCAACAACTTCAATTACGTCATCAGATGGCACTCAACACAGGGCTCGACAACTACAGGACCTTGCGCTTTCGCCAGCTGGAGCGATTCGATTACGGCCCCGAGCAGTGCATGCAATTTCACGACTCCATCGAGAAGGTGATCTTGCCGCTGGTGAAAGAGCGTGCGGCCAAACGACGCGAATCCCTCGGAGTCGATCAACTCCGCCCGTGGGATTCCTCGGTCGATCCGAAGGGTCGTTCCCCACTTCGCCCCCTGGAAGGCGGCACCCCACTGGTCGACGGCTGCAGCCAGATCTTCGGACAGGTTCATCCAGACCTGGCGAAGATGTTCTCGCTGTTGATCGACGGTGACCTTCTCGATCTCGATTCACGCAAGAACAAGGCTCCTGGTGGCTACCAGTACAACTTCGAAGAGATCCGCGTTCCCTTCATCTTCATGAATGCTGCTGGAAAGCAGGGAGATGTCGAGACCCTCTTGCACGAGGGCGGCCATGCATTCCACAGCATCGAGTCTCGCCATGACGATTTGATCGCCAACCGCGGCGCTCCCAGCGAGTTTTGTGAAGGCGCCTCGATGGCGATGGAACTACTCGGCGCACCTCATCTCGATGTCTTCTACAAGGACCCGGCTCAGGTCACTCGAGCTCGGATCGAGCATCTCGAAGGAGTCATCAGTCTGTTCCCATGGGTCGCCATGATCGATTCCTTCCAGCACTGGCTCTACACTCATCCGGGACACTCGCGCGATCAACGTACCTCAACCTGGCTCGCCATCATGGATCGCTTCGGCACCCATGAAATGGACTGGAGTGGGCTGGAACATATTCGCGCCAGCCGCTGGATGCGTCAGTCGCACCTGTTCGGAGTTCCCTTCTACTACATCGAGTACGCCATCGCTCAGTTGGGCGCACTGCAGGTGTGGAGAAATCACCGCAAGAACCCCGAAGGTGCCATCCAGAACTACCGAGCGGGACTGTCCCTCGGCAACACTCGCTCCCTTCCTCAGTTGTACGAAGGTGCCGGAATCCGATTCGACTTTTCTCAGGAGATGCTGGAAGATCTGATCGGAATGGTCAGGGAAGAGATCGACTCGCTCGAGAGTTCCTCTTCCTGAATCCTCTGGTCCACACAAAACAGGTATTCTTGAACCGATAAAATAAGGAGTTCGTAATGAAAACGTTGATCATGGCCTGCTTGAGCCTCTCGATCCTGACCCTCTGCGCCTTCGACGCGATCGATGGAAGTGGCACCGCGATCGCCGCCGGCGATCCAGTCATCAGCGCAGTGGATCAGTACATCGCCAAGCAAACAGAATCGGGAAAGATCCAGAAAGACAGCGCCAGCTGGAAAACCCGTCTACCGAAATTCCCCGCACTGGAATACACCAAGGGAACCACCTATGTCTGGAAACTGGAGACCTCTGTGGGAGAGATGGAACTGGAATTCCTGCCAGAGACTGCACCCAACCATGTCTCCAACTTCATCTACCTCACGCAACTGGGATTCTTCAACGGTCTCAACTTCCACCGGGTGATCCCCGGCTTCATGGCCCAGGGTGGCTGTCCCTTGGGCAGAGGCAATGGCGGTCCCGGATACAAGTTTGCCGGAGAATACGACTCCTCGGTCAAGCACACCCGTGGCGGCCTGCTCTCGATGGCCAATGCAGGTCAAGGGACCGATGGTTCGCAGTTCTTCATCACCTTCACCCAGACACCCTGGCTCGACGGAAAGCACACCATCTTCGGCAAGCTCCGCGCGGGAGAATCGGTCCTCAAACAGATTGAAGCACTTGGAACACGAAGCAGTAAACCTTCCGAAGAGTTGACGATCGAGAAGGCTTCCATCGTGATCGAGTCGAAGAGCAAGGTCGAAGAAGAGAAGAAGGAACCGGAACCGAAGAAAGCACCGGCGAAGAAGCCACAATCCAAAAAGGAGTCACGTTGAGTAACAGCACCATCGATGCGATGAGAGAAGCGGTTTCTGCGTTGAAGGACGC